>Ga0208693_1000403_pt1 | contig 35068 bp, 40 predicted proteins | sample AD_UKC071_MetaG_FD_184438 | JGI IMG/M metagenome (GOLD analysis project Ga0208693, IMG submission 184438) | Active sludge microbial communities of municipal wastewater-treating anaerobic digesters from USA - AD_UKC071_MetaG (SPAdes) (version 2) | ecosystem: Engineered > Bioreactor > Anaerobic >... | reverse complement strand
TCCTTGAATGCGGCGGCCACCAAGGGCGCGGCCGACGCGCTGGAGGGAATCTAGGGGCAAAGCCCGTCATTGGCGACTGTCTGACGTTCTCCGGACAACGTTGTGACTGGGAAGTTACACAAGTGAACGTCACGGAGCGGGGCTAGCGGCGTCGGCGTCCAACGATTTGGGGCCCCCCTGGCCCCTGGACTAGAGTGTCCGTTGCCGAAGACCGCAGGTGTCGTCGCAAGACGAGGAAAGCCCGCGCAGGCGTATCGTGAATACCGCCGAGCTTGCTCGATCGCGTGGCCCCGAACGTCCTGTGCGTTCAGGGCCTTTTTGTTTGCCCGCGGAGGTAGGCCTGACGAATAGAAGTGGAGGAGACCCATGGCGAAGCCGGACAAGGCAGCAGCGGTCGCGGAGATGACGGAGCAGTTCGCTTCCGCAAACGCCGCCGTGCTGACCGAGTACCGCGGTCTCACCGTCAAGAGCCTGAAGGAGTTCCGCAGGTCTCTCGGTGAGAACGCCACCTATGCCGTCACGAAGAACACGCTGACCAAGATCGCGGCCAAGCAGGCCGGGATCGACGGGCTTGATGACCAGCTCCACGGCCCGACGGCCATCGCGTTCATTCGCGGCGACGTCGCCACCGTGGCCAAGGGCATCCGTGACTTCGCGAAGGCGAATCCGCTTCTGGTCATCAAGGGCGGTGTCATGGACGGTCGCGTCCTCGATGCCGATGCGGTCAAGAAGTTGGCCGATCTCGAGAGCCGCGAGGTCCTGCTCGCCAAGCTCGCGGGTGCGATGAACGGCAATCTTGCCAAGGCCGTTGGCCTGTTCGCCGCACCGCTCAGCCAGGCCGCTCGCGTCCTGGCCGCCCTGGAAGCCCAGAAGCAGGCCGGGACGACCCCGGCAACCGATGCAGCGCCCGCTGCTGAGGCAGACGACGCGGCAGACGCTGCAGAGTAAGTAATTCGAAAGGAAGCCAACATGGCCAAGCTCACTAGTGCAGAGCTCCTTGAGGCGTTCAAGGAGATGACGCTGATCGAGCTCTCCGAGTTCGTGAAGCAGTTCGAGGAGACCTTCGGCGTCACCGCCGCGGCTCCCGTGGCTGTCGCCGCCGTCGGTGGCGCCGCCCCCGCCGCCGAAGCCGCCGAGGAGGAGGAGGTCTCGAACGAGGTCGACGTCATCCTCGACTCCGCCGGCGACAAGAAGATCCAGGTCATCAAGGAGGTGCGCGCTCTCACGAACCTGGGCCTCAAGGAGGCCAAGGACCTCGTCGAGGCTGCCCCCAAGGCCGTCCTGGAGAAGGTCACCCGCGAGGCTGCCGCCAAGGCCAAGGAGCAGCTCGAGGCTGCCGGCGCCGCCGTCACCATCAAGTGACCCCTGGCGTTCGCGCCATCAATCACCGCGAAGGCGGGCCCCCTGGGGCCCGCCTTCGTGTTTGTCTGCCGACTCGAGTGTGGCCGCTGGGGAGAGCCGTGCAGTCCCGAGCTGACCTGAGCATCCGTCGATCACCGGACGCCGTGGCGGCTCGCGCCCGGGGCGTCCCGGGATGGGGGCTCAAACGACATTCGATCCGTGGCGCGGGGATGGGCTCAACGTAGCGAGCGGACGCCCAAGCCGGACTGATCAGGCGGTGCAAATCGGGCCCGCAGGCGTCTTCCGGCCTCCGGTGCGTGCGAACGCGCACGTCCGAGGGTATGATCGCCACATTCCTTCCTCGGAATGGCGCTGATCCGGCGACGTGGCCGTCCCAGCGGAGGCCCCCGGGCTTGTAGCGCACGATGTGCGCGTTTGCAAGACTCTCCTTGGGTGGTCTATGCTCTAGCTTTGCCCCTCTTGACGACCCGTGGCACTTGACACGGGCCGTTTCGCATGCAAAGAACCCCTTTGCCCGGGTCTTGAGGAAGGACACCGAACCTTGGCCGTCTCGCGCGTTGCGTCGAAGAACACCAATGTCGTCTCTACCAGTGGGCGCATCTCCTTCGCGAAGATCGCAGAACCCCTGGAAGTCCCCAATTTGCTCGACCTGCAAGTTGACTCGTTCGACTGGCTCATCGGCAACGACGTGTGGCGCGAACGCGTCGCGCAGGCTCAGGCCGAGGGACGGACGGACATCAATACCAAATCCGGTCTGGAGGAGATCTTCGAAGAGATCTCCCCGATCGAGGACCTGAGCCAGACGATGTCGCTGAGCTTCCGCGACCACCGGTTCGAGGATCCGAAGTACTCGGTGGAGGACTGCAAGGATCGCGACGTCACGTACGCCGCGCCGCTGTTCGTCACCGCGGAGTTCATGAACAACGACACCGGCGAGATCAAGAGCCAGACGGTGTTCATGGGCGACTTCCCGCTGATGACGTCGAAGGGCACCTTCGTGATCAACGGCACCGAGCGTGTCGTCGTGTCGCAGCTGGTGCGCTCGCCCGGCGTCTACTTCGAGCAGACCCCCGACAAGACGTCCGACAAGGACATCTTCACCTGCAAGATCATTCCGAGCCGCGGTGCGTGGCTGGAGTTCGAGGTCGACAAGCGCGACATGGTCGGCGTCCGCGTGGACCGCAAGCGCAAGCAGAACGTGACCGTGCTGCTCAAGGCCCTGGGCTGGACGACCGAGCAGATCCTGGAGGAGTTCGGCGACTACGAGTCGATCCGGCTGACCCTGGAGAAGGATCACACGACCGGCACCGACGACGCGCTGCTCGACCTGTACCGCAAGCTGCGTCCGGGCGAGCCGCCCACGCGCGAAGCGGCGCAGACCATGCTCGAGAACTACTACTTCAACCCGAAGCGGTACGACCTGGCCAAGGTCGGTCGGTACAAGATCAACAAGAAGCTCGGCCTCGACCAACCGTTTGATCAGCAGGTCCTCACGATGGAGGACATCGTCTCGGCGATCCGCTACATCGTCGCGCTGCACGAGGGCAAGCTCGAGTTGGGCGATCTCCCGGTCGAGACCGACGACATCGACCACTTCGGCAACCGTCGCCTCCGCACGGTCGGTGAGCTGATCCAGAACCAGCTCCGCATCGGTCTTGGACGCCTCGAGCGCACGGTCCGCGACCGCATGACCACCCAGGACATCGAGGCGATCACGCCGCAGACGCTGATCAACATCCGTCCGGTGGTGGCGGCGCTGAAGGAGTTCTTCGGCACGTCGCAGCTGAGCCAGTTCATGGACCAGAACAACCCGCTCGCCGGCCTGACGCACAAGCGTCGCCTGTCGGCGCTCGGCCCGGGCGGTCTCTCGCGTGACCGCGCCGGCATGGAGGTCCGCGACGTCCACACGTCCCACTACGGACGCATGTGCCCCATCGAGACCCCTGAAGGCCCCAACATCGGCCTGATCGGCTCGCTGGCGTCCTTCGCCCGGGTGAACGCGTTCGGCTTCATCGAGACGCCGTACCGCAAGGTTGAGAACGGCCACGTCACCGAGCAGATCGACTACCTGACCGCCGACGAGGAAGACCGCTTCGTCATCGCTCAGGCCAACGCGAAGCTGGACGACAAGGGTCGCTTCACCGAGGACAGCGTGCTGGTCCGTCGCAAGGACGGCGAGGCCGACGAGGTCCTGCCCGCGCAGGTTCAGTACATGGACGTCTCGCCGCGCCAGATGGTGTCGGTCGCGACGGCCCTGATCCCGTTCCTCGAGCACGACGACGCATCGCGTGCCCTGATGGGCGCCAACATGCAGCGCCAGGCGGTCCCGCTGATCCGCAACGAGGCTCCGCTGGTCGGCACCGGCATGGAGTACCGCGGTGCCGTGGACGCGGGCGAGGTCACGATCGCGGAGGCGTCCGGCGTTGTCACGTCCGTGTCGGCCGACCTGATCGACGTCATGAACGACGACGGCACGCTGCGCACCTACCGCCTGGAGAAGTTCGTCCGGTCCAACCAGACGACCTGCATCAACCAGCGTCCGCTGGTCGCCCCCGGCGACCGCGTCGAGGTCGGTCAGCCCCTGGCCGACGGCGCCTGCACCGATCGCGGCGAGCTCGCGCTCGGACGCAACCTGCTGGTGGCGTTCATGCCGTGGAACGGCCTCAACTACGAGGACGCGATCATCCTCTCCCAGCGGATCGTGCAGGAGGACATCCTCACCTCGATCCACATCGAGGAGCACGAGATCGACGCCCGCGACACCAAGCTGGGCGCCGAGGAGATCACCCGCGACATCCCGAACATCGGCGACGACATGCTCGCCGACCTCGACGAGCGCGGCATCGTCCGCATCGGCGCCGAGGTGGGCACGGGCGACATCCTGGTCGGCAAGGTCACGCCCAAGGGCGAGACCGAGCTCACGCCCGAGGAGCGCCTGCTCCGCGCGATCTTCGGCGAGAAGGCGCGCGAGGTGCGCGACACCTCGATGAAGGTGCCGCACGGCGAGTCCGGAACGGTCATCGGCGTCCGCGTCTTCGACCGCGAGGCCGGCGACGAGCTGCCCCCGGGCGTGAACCAGCTGGTCCGCGTCTACGTCGCTCAGAAGCGCAAGATCTCGGAGGGCGACAAGCTCGCCGGACGCCACGGCAACAAGGGCGTCATCTCCAAGATCCTGCCGATCGAGGACATGCCGTTCCTGGAGGACGGCACGCCCGTCGACATCGTGCTCAACCCGCTGGGTGTTCCGAGCCGCATGAACGTCGGCCAGGTGCTGGAGATGCACCTCGGCTGGATCGCTCACTCCGGCTGGGATGTCGGCGACTGCGACGAGCCGTGGGCCAAGCGCCTGCGCGAGCTCGGCCTCGGCCACGTCGGCCCGGACGCCCGCGTGGCGACCCCGGTCTTCGACGGTGCCAACGAGGACGAGATCTCCGGCCTGCTGCGCTACGGGCTGCCGCAGCGCGACGGCATGCGCCTGGTCGACACCGACGGCAAGGCGCAGCTGTTCGACGGCCGCTCCGGCGAGCCCTACCCGGACAAGGTGGGCGTCGGCTACGTCTACATGCTCAAGCTGCACCACCTGGTCGACGACAAGATCCACGCTCGCTCGACCGGTCCGTACTCGATGATCACGCAGCAGCCGCTGGGCGGTAAGGCCCAGTTCGGCGGCCAGCGGTTCGGCGAGATGGAGGTGTGGGCCATGGAGGCGTACGGCGCCGCCTGGGCCCTGCAGGAGCTGCTGACGATCAAGTCCGACGACGTTCCCGGCCGCGTGAAGGTCTACGAGGCCATCGTCAAGGGCGAGAACATCCCCGAGCCGGGCATCCCGGAGTCGTTCAAGGTTCTGGTCAAGGAGATGAAGTCTTTGTGCCTGAACGTGGAGGTGCTCAGCTCGGACGGCACGGTCGTCGAGCTGCGTGACTCCGAGGACGACTATCACCGTGCCGAGGAGTTCGGGATCGACCTGTCCCGCCGCCCCGGAGCCGACTCCTTCACCGCGATCGACGAAGTGTGACGAGCGTTCGGACGCCGTCGGCGCAACTCGCCACGGCGTCCGAACCGAATCCCCTACAGACCAACTGACGCTGACTGAGGTTCCCGCCGCAGGCGGGAGAAAGTGAAACAACTGTGCTGGACGTCAACTTCTACGACGAGCTCCGCATCGGTCTGGCGACCGCCGACCAGATCCGCGAGTGGTCGCACGGTGAAGTCAAGAAGCCCGAGACCATCAACTACCGCACGCTCAAGCCCGAGCGCGACGGCCTGTTCTGCGAGAAGATCTTCGGTCCGACCCGCGACTGGGAGTGCTACTGCGGCAAGTACAAGCGCGTGCGCTTCAAGGGCATCATCTGCGAGCGCTGCGGCGTCGAGGTGACCCGCTCCAACGTCCGTCGCGAGCGCATGGGCCACATTGAGCTGGCCGCCCCCGTGACCCACATCTGGTACTTCAAGGGCGTACCGAGCCGGCTGGGCTACCTGCTGGACATCGCGCCGAAGGACCTGGAGAAGGTCATCTACTTCGCGGCCTACATGATCACCGCCGTCGACGAGGAGGCGCGTCACCGCGACCTGCCGTCGCTGGAGGCCAAGGTCGAGGTCGAGCGCAAGCAGCTTGAGGCTCGCCGCGACTCCGACATCGAGGCTCGCCTGTCCAAGCTCGAAGAGGACCTGGCCCAGCTCGAGTCCGAGGGTGCGAAGGCCGACCTCAAGAAGAAGGTCCGCGACCTCGGCGAGCGCGACGCCAAGCTGCTCCGCGACCGCGCGCAGCGTGACCTGGATCGCCTGGACGCCGTGTGGGCCCGCTTCAAGGGGCTCAAGGTTCAGGACCTCGAGGGCGATGAGATTCTCTACCGCGAGATGAAGTCCCGCTTCGGCAAGTACTTCGCGGGCTTCATGGGCGCCGAGGCGATCAAGCGTCGCCTGCGCGACTTCGACCTGCAGGAGGAGTCGGAGCGTCTCCGCGAGACCATCCGCACCGGCAAGGGCCAGCGCAAGACGCGCGCGCTCAAGCGCCTCAAGGTGGTGTCTGCGTTCCTCAACACGACCAACACCCCGGCCGGCATGGTGCTGGACGCCGTCCCGGTCATCCCGCCGGACCTTCGTCCGATGGTGCAGCTGGACGGTGGCCGCTTCGCGACCTCCGATCTCAACGACCTATACCGCCGCGTCATCAACCGCAACAACCGCCTCAAGCGACTCCTTGACCTCGGCGCGCCCGAGATCATCGTCAACAACGAGAAGCGGATGCTGCAGGAGGCCGTCGACTCGCTGTTCGACAACGGACGCCGCGGGCGTCCGGTCACCGGCCCGGGGAACCGTCCGCTCAAGTCGATCTCCGACATGCTCAAGGGCAAGCAGGGACGCTTCCGCCAGAACCTGCTCGGCAAGCGCGTCGACTACTCGGGCCGTTCGGTCATCGTGGTCGGCCCGCAGCTCAAGCTGCACCAGTGCGGCCTGCCGAAGACGATGGCGCTCGAGCTGTTCAAGCCGTTCGTCATGAAGCGTCTGGACGACCTGAACCTGGCCCAGAACATCAAGTCGGCCAAGCGCATGGTGGAGCGCCATCGTCCGGTGGTGTGGGACGTCCTCGAAGAGGTCATCGCCGAGCACCCCGTGCTGCTGAACCGTGCACCCACCCTGCACCGACTCGGCATTCAGGCGTTCGAGCCGCAGCTGATCGAGGGCAAGGCCATCCAGCTGCACCCGCTCGTCTGCACCGCCTTCAACGCCGACTTCGACGGCGACCAGATGGCCGTGCACCTGCCGCTGTCCGCGGAGGCGCAGGCCGAGGCACGCATCCTGATGCTGTCGACCAACAACATCCTGAAGCCCGCTGACGGACGTCCGGTGACGCTGCCCACGCAGGACATGATCATCGGCCACTACTTCCTGACGCTGATGGCCGACGGGGGCAAGGGCGAGGGTCGTCACTTCGCGTCCAAGGACGAGGCCCACATGGCCTACGACAACGGCGACATCGAGATCGGCTCGAAGGTCACCATCCGGCTGCGCAACGCGCCGCCGGCCGGTGTTCCGGTCCGCGAGGACGGCACGTTCGTGCTCGAGACCACGCTCGGACGCGCCCTGTTCAACGACGCGCTGCCGGCCGACTTCGGGTACGTCAACGCCGAGGTGGGCAAGAAGAAGCTCGGCGCGATCGTGAACGAGCTGGCCGAGAAGTACCCCAAGGTCGTCGTGGCGCGTGCGCTCGACCGCCTGAAGGACATCGGCTTCAAGTGGGCCACGCAGTCGGGCGTGACGGTGTCGATCGGCGACGTGCAGACTCCGCCCAACAAGCCGGAGATCCTGGCGGCCTACGACGCCCGTGCGGCGAAGATCACGCGCCAGTTCGAGCGCGGCAAGGTCACCGAGGAGGAGCGCCAGCAGGAGCTCGTCCAGCTGTGGACCGACGCCACCAACGAGCTGACCGCGGCGATGGAGGCGAACTTCACGAAGGACAACCCCATCTTCATGATGGTCCACTCCGGTGCTCGTGGAAACATGACGCAGATGCGCCAGATCGCCGCCATGCGAGGCCTGGTGGCCAACCCCAAGGGCGAGATCATCGCGCGTCCGATCAAGTCGAACTTCCGCGAGGGCCTGTCGGTTCTGGAGTACTTCATCTCCACCCACGGTGGCCGTAAGGGCCAGGCCGACACCGCTCTGCGGACCGCCGACTCGGGTTACCTGACCCGTCGACTCGTCGACGTCAGCCAGGACGTGATCATCCGCGAGGAGGACTGCGGCACCGAGCGCGGCCTGACCAAGAGCATCGTGGCCATGCGTGACGGCAAGGCGATCCCGGCGCACAACGTCGAGACCGCCGTGTACGCCCGCACGCTGGCGTCCGCCGTGTCGGATGCCAAGGGCAACGTGCTGGCCGAGGCTGGGGTCGACCTCGGCGACGCGCTGATCAAGCAGTTCGTCGCCGCGGGCGTCACCGAGGTCAAGGTCCGCTCGGTCCTGACGTGTGAGGCCGCGACCGGCACCTGCGCGATGTGCTACGGCCGCTCGCTGGCGTCCGGCAAGCTCGTCGACGTCGGCGAGGCGGTCGGTATCGTCGCTGCGCAGTCCATCGGCGAGCCGGGCACCCAGCTGACGATGCGTACCTTCCACACCGGTGGTGTGGCCGGCGACGACATCACTCAGGGTCTGCCCCGCGTGGTCGAGCTCTTCGAGGCCCGGACGCCCAAGGGCAAGGCCCCGATCGCCGAGGCCGCCGGACGCGTCAAGATCGAAGAGGGCGAGCGTCAGCGCAAGCTGGTGATCGTCCGCGACGACGGCGAAGAGGATCTGGAGTACCCGCTGCCGCGCCGCGTGCGCTTGGAGTGGGACGACGCCAACCTCGTCCACCACTCGATCAACGATGGTGATCACGTGGACGCCGGTCAGCAGCTCTACGCAGGCACGCTCGACCCGCAGGACATCCTGCGCGTCAACGGTCTGCGTAAGGTCCAGGAGCACCTGGTCGAAGAGGTGCAGGCCGTGTACCGGACGCAGGGCGCTCCGATCCACGACAAGCACATCGAGATCATCATTCGGCAGATGCTGCGCCGCGTGACCGTGATCGAGTCGGGCGACACCACGATCCTCCCGGGTGACCTGGTCGATCGCGCCCTGTTCGAGACCGAGAACCGTCGGGCGGTCACCGAGGGGCTCACGCCCGCTCAGGGTCGTCCGGTGCTCATGGGCATCACCAAGGCGTCGCTGGCCACCGAGTCGTGGCTCTCTGCGGCGTCCTTCCAGGAGACCACCAAGGTGCTCACCGACGCGGCGATCCACGCCAAGTCGGACTCCCTGGTCGGCCTCAAGGAGAACGTCATCTTGGGCAAGCTCATCCCGGCGGGTACCGGTCTCGACCGCTACCGCAACATCCGGGTCGAGCCGACCGCCGAGGCTCGCGCCGCGGCCTACGACCTGTCCTACGATCCGTACGACTACGACATCACGGGCACCTCGTCCGTGGCGCTGGACGAGTACGACCTGGGCGATCTTCGCTGATCGCAGTGCTGTTGTGTGAGGCCCCCGCTCGGCGAGCGGGGGCCTCGCTCGTCCTCGGGGCCGGCTGGGGTCGACGTCGGCGCCGTTTTCGGGACGAATCCGACGAGCTTTGGACGCCGCGCCGCGCGATCGCCGGGTGTCGGCTGGCGCGCGTCCGATTCGACCCGACGGACGCCGACAACGCCGATTTCAGCCCTCAGGGGTCGAGGCGGTAGGGTGGCAGCGACGTTTCGGCTGGTAATGCCGCTCACCGACGATTTTGGTCGACCGAGGGGCTAGCACTAGTCTTATTCGTTGTGTTCGGGCAACCGAGCCACGTTTGCGCCGCACGCGTCCTTGGGATGCGCGGCGTCGACATCCAAGCGACGATCCGCTCAAGGTGAGGCCGCGTCCGCGCGCCGCCTAGACGCTCGCCGCACCAGCTAGACCTACGCCCCTCGGGGCGTCCGAGGAACCACGACGAAAGAGATACCAGCCGGTGCCTACTATTCAGCAGTTGGTCCGCAAGGGCCGCACTGACAAGGTCAGCAAGAGCAAGACGCCCGCGCTCAAGGGCTCGCCCCAGCGCCGCGGCGTGTGCACCCGCGTGTACACCACGACCCCGAAGAAGCCGAACTCGGCGCTGCGCAAGGTCGCGCGTGTTCGCCTCTCGTCCGGCGTCGAGGTCACGGCCTACATCCCGGGTGTCGGTCACAACCTGCAGGAGCACTCGATGGTGCTCGTCCGCGGCGGTCGTGTGAAGGACCTGCCCGGCGTCCGTTACAAGATCATCCGCGGCTCGCTCGACACCCAGGGCGTCAAGAACCGCAAGCAGGCTCGCAGCCGCTACGGCGCGAAGAAGGGTTAAGAGATATGCCTCGCAAGGGTCCCGCCCCGAAGCGCCCGATCGTTGTCGACCCGGTCTACGGGTCCCCGCTGGTGAGCCAGCTGGTCAGCAAGATCCTCCTCGACGGCAAGAAGACCGTCGCCCAGAGCATCGTCTACGGCGCGCTGGAGGGCACCCGGGCCAAGTCCGGTGTCGATCCCGTCCAGACGCTGAAGAAGGCGCTCGACAACATCCGTCCGGCCGTCGAGGTCAAGAGCCGCCGCGTCGGCGGTGCGACCTACCAGGTCCCCGTCGAGGTCAAGCCGGCCCGTGCGACGACGCTCGCGATGCGCTGGCTCGTCGGCTACTCCCGGCAGCGCCGCGAGAAGACCATGACCGAGCGCCTCATGAACGAGCTCCTGGACGCCAGCAATGGCCTGGGCGCCAGCGTCAAGAAGCGCGAAGACACCCACAAGATGGCCGAGGCCAACCGCGCCTTCGCCCACTACCGCTGGTGATCTAAGTCGGAGCTCTCCCTTGCGTGCAGGGGAGAGTTTCCGTCTGTTTACCCTGTCGGGGGCTCCCGTCCGTCGCGTCGCAGTATCGTCGCGGCCCGTTAGTCGAAGAAGAGACGAAGTTAGGTAGGAGAAGCCAAGCGTGGCTATCGACATCAAGACGGATCTGCACAAGGTCCGCAACATCGGCATCATGGCTCACATCGACGCCGGCAAGACCACCACGACCGAGCGCATCCTGTACTACACGGGGATCAACTACAAGATCGGCGAGGTGCACGAAGGCGCCGCGACGATGGACTGGATGGAGCAGGAGCAGGAGCGCGGCATCACCATCACGTCCGCCGCGACGACGTGCTACTGGCACGGCACCCAGATCAACATCATTGACACGCCCGGCCACGTCGACTTCACGGTCGAGGTCGAGCGCTCGCTACGCGTCCTCGACGGCGCGGTCGCCGTCTTCGACGGCGTCGCCGGTGTCGAGCCCCAGAGCCAGACCGTGTGGCGCCAGGCGACCCGCTACGGCGTCCCCCGCATCTGCTACGTCAACAAGCTCGACCGCACGGGCGCCTCCTTCGACTTCTGCGTGAAGACGATCCGCGAGCGCCTCAACGCGACCGCGGCTGTCATCCAGCTGCCCATCGGCTCGGAGTCGCGCTTCCAGGGCGTCGTCGACCTCGTCCAGATGCGCGCGCTGATGTGGCGCGGCGAGACGAAGATCGGTGAGGACTACACGGTCGAGGAGATCCCGGCCGACATGGTGGACGCCGCCGAGGCCGCCCGCGAGGAGCTCGTGCACTGCCTGGCCGACAACGACGACGAGTTCGGCGAGATCTGGATGGAGGCCGACGACTCGGGCGCCGAGATCAGCGTCGCCGACATCAAGGCCGCGATCCGTCGCGCCGTGCTCGCGAACAAGATCACCGCGGTCGTCTGTGGCACCTCGTTCAAGAACAAGGGCGTGCAGCCCATGCTGGACGCCGTCATCGACTACCTGCCGTCGCCGCTCGACATCCCGGCGACCGAAGGCTTCAAGCCGGGCAACGAGCAGATCGCCGAGGTCCGCGAGGCGTCCAACACGGAGCCGCTGTCGGCGCTGGCGTTCAAGATCGCTGCCGACCCGCACCTCGGACGCCTCACGTACGTGCGCGTCTACTCCGGCGTTCTGCAGTCGGGCACCCAGGTGCTCAACGCGACGAAGGGCCGCAAGGAGCGCATCGGCAAGATCTACCAGATGCACGCCAACAAGCGTGAAGAGATCGACGCGATCGGCGCCGGCATGATCTGCGCGGTGATGGGCCTGAAGGACACGACCACGGGCGAGACACTCTGCGATCCGCAGAACCCGATCATCCTCGAGTCGATGGACTTCCCGAACCCGGTCATCGAGCAGGCCATCGAGCCGAAGACGAAGTCCGACCAGGAGAAGCTGAGCACCGCGATCCAGCGTCTGGCCGAAGAGGACCCGACCTTCCGCGTCCACACCGACGAGGAGACCGGCCAGACGATCATCGCCGGCATGGGCGAGTTGCACCTGGAGATCCTGATCGACCGCATGAAGCGCGAGTTCAAGGTCGAGGCCAACATCGGCAAGCCGCAGGTGGCCTACCGCGAGACGCTGCGGCGTCCGGTGGAGAAGGTCGAATACACCCATAAGAAGCAGTCGGGTGGTTCGGGCCAGTACGCCAAGGTGATCATCGCGCTCGAGCCGCAGGAAGCCGGCAAGGGCTACGAGTTCGTCAACGCCGTCACCGGCGGACGCATCCCGCGCGAGTACATCCCGGCGGTCGACAAGGGCATCCAGGAGGCCATGGCCTTCGGTCCGCTGGCCGGCTACCCGGTCGAGGACATCAAGGCCACCCTGATCGACGGCGCCTACCACGACGTCGACTCGTCCGAACTGGCGTTCAAGATCGCCGGCTCGATGGTCTTCAAGGAGGCCGCCCGCAAGGCCGATCCGGCCCTGCTCGAGCCGATGATGCGCGTCGAGGTCACGACTCCCGAGGACTACCTCGGCACCGTGATCGGCGACATCAACAGCCGCCGCGGACACGTCCAGGGCATGGAGGAGCAGCACGGCAACCAGATCGTGCGCGCGCTCGTCCCGCTGTCGGAGATGTTCGGCTACGTCGGCGACCTGCGGTCCAAGACGTCCGGTCAGGCGTCCTACTCGATGGAGTTCGACTCCTACGGGGAGTGCCCGAAGACCGTCGCCGAGGAGATCATCGCCAAGGGACGCGGCGGCGCGTAGGCGTCCGCCCCGGCCCGGACTGCCCCGGTGCAGCGAGTTTGACTCTCTCCACCGGGGTACACGAAACTTGGTGGGTACGCCTTCGGGCGAACCGACCTTGAAGAGTCAAGTAACGAAGAATCCGCGCCACGCAGCCCGCGTGCGCAACACGAAAAAGGAGCCCCAGTGGCAAAGGCCAAGTTTGAGCGGACCAAGCCGCACTGCAACATCGGCACCATCGGGCACGTCGACCACGGCAAGACCACGCTCACGGCGGCGATTACGAAGGTGCTCCACGACAAGTACCCGGACCTCAACGCGGTCTCGGCCTTCGATCAGATCGACAAGGCCCCCGAGGAGCGTCAGCGCGGTATCACGATCTCGATCGCTCACGTCGAGTACCAGACCGAACAGCGCCACTACGCGCACGTCGACTGCCCCGGCCACGCCGACTACGTCAAGAACATGATCACGGGTGCCGCCCAGATGGACGGCGCGATCCTGGTCGTGGCCGCGACCGACGGCCCGATGGCCCAGACCCGCGAGCACATCCTGCTCGCTCGTCAGGTCGGCGTCCCGGCGATCGTCGTCGCCCTGAACAAGTGCGACATGATCCCCGAGGAGGACGCGGAGCTCATCGACCTCGTCGAGATGGAGCTGCGCGAGCTGCTCACCGCTCAGGAGTTCGATGGCGACAACCTGCCGATCGTCCGCGTGGCCGCCTTCCCGGCGCTCAACGGCGATCCGGAGTGGTCGAACTCGATCATCGAGCTGATGGACGCCGTTGACGCGTACATCCCGCAGCCCGAGCGCGCCACCGACAAGCCCTTCCTCATGCCGATCGAGGACGTCTTCACGATCACCGGTCGTGGCACGGTCGTCACCGGTCGTATCGAGCGCGGCATCGTCAAGACCGGCGAGCAGGTCGAGATCATCGGCATCCGCGAGAAGAAGCAGACGACGACGGTCACCGGCGTCGAGATGTTCCGCAAGATCCTCGACGAGGGTCGCGCGGGCGAGAACTGCGGCATCCTGCTGCGCGGTACCAAGAAGGACGATGTCGAGCGCGGCATGGTCCTGTGCAAGCCCGGTTCGGTCACCCCGCACACCGACTTCGAGGCCAACGTCTACGTCCTCAACAAGGACGAGGGTGGCCGTCACAAGCCGTTCTTCTCGAACTACTCGCCTCAGTTCTACTTCCGCACGACGGACGTGACCGGCATCGTTCAACTGCCCGAGGGCACCGAGATGGTCATGCCGGGTGACAACACCCACATGACGGTCCACCTGAACAAGCCGATCGCCATGGAAGAGGCGCTGAAGTTCGCCATCCGCGAGGGCGGCCGCACCGTCGGCGCCGGCAACGTGACCAAGATCATCAAGTGACCTTGTCGCACTAGCATTCCGAATGGCCCCCACTTCTGGTGGGGGCCATTCGTCTTTGTCGAGGAGAACCATGACCATCCATGCCGGCAAGCCCTTTCCGGACGGGCCGCCTGATCCGGTCCGGCGGCTGCGCGGACGCCTCGTGTCGCCCGTGACGCTGTGGACCGCCGGCGATTCGGTGCGTCGCGCCGGGCTGACGGTCAGCTCGACCGAGGTGGTTCGCGGCGAGCCGGGGCGGCTGGTGGGCCTGGTCGATCCCCTCTCCGGCGTCCTGGACCTGGTCCGCGATCGTGGCACCTTCGTCGTCGGCGTCCTGTCTGTTGATGAACGCAATCTGTCGGACGCCTTTGGCGGGCTCGCCCCGGTGCCAGGTGGCCCGTTCACGCTGGCCGAGTGGGAGCAGACGCCGTGGGGCCCGCGGGCGGCGTCCGTCGGCACCTGGGCCGGCGTCCGGCTGGAGTCGATCTCGGAGATCGGGTGGTCCGCTCTGGTGGTCGGCACCATCGAGCATCTCGACGTCGATGATCGGACGCCGTTGGCTCACCTTCGCGGTCGGTACGGCCATTGGGAGCCCGGCCTAGAAGCCTGACGGGATCGTCCGCGCGCCCTTCGGTATGGGCAGGACAGGTCTCGCCCAGGACCTTCGGCTGTCTCGGTGACGCTTGGCCGACCGGGCTGGGCTCATTGCAGCCTTGACCCGGTTCGGAGTTGGGGAGTGCCTGCTTCGATGTGGTCAGGGTGACGCTGCCCCCTGGGGACAGCTCATCGCAGCCCTTCCTCATCGGCAGTTACGGTGGGTCCATGGACCATCGTCGTCTTGGGGTCCGCGGGCCCCTGGTCAGCTCCGTCGGGCTGGGTTGCAACAACTTCTCGCGTCCGGGCACGGCCACGGAGACGCTCGAGGAATCGGTCGCGGTCATCCATGCCGCCCTGGACGCCGGAGTCACCTTCTTGGACGGCGCCGATATCTACGGTGGTGCGATCGGCCGGTCCGAGGAGTTCATCGGCGTCGCGCTAGCGGGGCGCCGCGACGAGGTGGTCCTGGCCACCAAGTTCGGTCACGCGGACTTCGATGCCTACCCCGGACTGGCTCTCGGCCCCAAGGGCGGGGAGCGGTACATCCGGTATGCCATCGAACAGTCGCTTCGGCGGTTGCGGACGGACCACATCGACCTCTATCAACTGCACACCCCCGACCCGCAGACCCCGATCGCCGAGACCCTGGGCGTCCTTGCCGACCTCGTGGACGAGGGCAAAGTGCGCTTCCTGGGCATCACCCAGTGCGACGCCGAGCTCGTGGCGGCGGCTGCCGATTGGGCCCGGGACACGGGGCGCCCGGGCTTCGTCTCGGCCCAGCACGAGTACTCATTGCTCGCGCGGTCTGCGGAGGCCCGCCTGCTGCCCGAGGTGGCCCGGCGAGGCTGGGGATTTCTCCCATTCTTCCCGCTGTTCAACGGGCTGCTGACGGGCAAGTACGCCGCAGACGGGGGCGGTCAGGGACGCCTTCGGTCCATCAAGACCGGGGTGCTGGAGGGGGTCGACTGGGCACGGTTGGACGCCTTCCGCGCCCTTTGTGACGAAGCCGGGCTGACGATGCTGGAGGCGTCCATCGGCTGGCTCCTAGCCCAGTGGACGGTTAGCTCGGTGATCGCCGGGGCGACGCGACCGGAGCAGGTTCGAGCCAACGCCCAGGCCACGACGCTGGACGCCGACCTGGCCGACCGCGTCGGTGCCCTGTTCGCTCAGCCCTGACGCTTCTGAGCCGCCGCGAACTCGTCGCGGAGGCCGACCGTGCGGTGGAAGACCAGCGGGGCGTCGGCGTCCGCTGCGAAGTAGCCGAGCCGCTCGAACTGGACGACTTCGCCCGGCTTGACCTCGGCCAGCGCCGCCTCGAGCTTGCAGCCGGTCAGCAGTGTTCGGCTGGCGGGGTTGAGGTCGTCGAGGGCCTCGCCGGTGCGCTCGCCCGGGGCGGCCGCCGTGAACAGGCGCTCGTAAAGCGCAACCGTGGCGTCCACGGCGTGCGGCGCAGACACCCAGTGCATCGTCGACTTCACCTTGCGGCCGTCGGGGGAGTCGCCGCCCCGCGTCGCCGGGTCGTAGGTGCAGTTCACTGCGACGATCGCGCCGGAGTCGTCCTTGACGACGTCGGTCGCGGTGACGAAGTAGGCGCCCCGCAGCCGGACCTCGCGCCCGGGCGAGAGCCGGAAGAACTTCGGCGGCGGGACCTCGGCGAAGTCGTCCTCCTCGATGCACAGCTCGCCGGAGAACGCCACCGACCGGACGCCGTCCGCCAGGTTCTCTGGGTTGTTGGCGACCTCGAAGTGCTCGACGAGGGGTGCGCCGGCGGCGTCCGTCGGCCAGTTCGTGATGACCAACTTCAACGGACGCAGGACCGCCATGCGGCGCTGAGCCGTCCGGTTGAGCTCGCGGCGCACGAACGACTCGAACTCCTCGATCGCCTTGACCGAGTTGTTCCTGGTCGTGCCGATGGCGGTGCAGAAGTCGCGGATGGCGGCCGACGGGTAGCCGCGGCGACGCATGCCGCTCAGCGTGGGCATCCGGGGATCGTCCCAGCCGTCGACGACGCCGTCCTCTACCAGCTTCTTGAGGCGGCGCTTGGAGGTGATCGTGTGGGTCAGCTCGAGGCGCGCGAACTCGTACTGGTGGGGGGCCTCCGAGGTCAGCGGCAGGTTGGCCAGGAACCAGTCGTACAGCGGACGATGGCTGTCGAACTCCAGCGTGCAGATGGAGTGGGTAACGCCCTCGATGGCGTCCGATTGGCCGTGCGCCCAGTCGTAGGTGGGGTAGAGGCACCACTCGTCGCCGGTGTTGTGGTGATGCGCGTGACGGATCCGGTACATCACCGGGTCGCGCAGCCACATGTTCTCGGCCTGCATGTCGATCTTGGCGCGCAGGCACTTGGTGCCGTCGCCGAACTCGCCCGCGCGCATCCGGCGCAGCAGGTCGAGGTTCTCGTCCGGCGTCCGGTCGCGGAACGGCGACTCGACGCCGGGCTTGCCGAAGCCGCCGCGCTGGGCCGAGATGGTCTCGCCGTCCTGGTCGTCGACGTACGCGAGCCCCTGGGTGACCAGGTATTCGGCCCAGTCGTAGAGCTGAGAGAAGTAGTCGGACGCGTGCACGACGACGCCCGGGGTGTAGCCCAGCCAGGCGATGTCGCCCTTGATCGAGTCGACGTACTCCGCTTCCTCGGTGTCGGGGTTCGTATCGTCCAGACGCAGGTTGCAGACGCCGTCGAAGTCCTCGGCGACTCCGAAGTCCTGGACGATCGCCTTGGCGTGACCGATGTGCAGGTAGCCGTTCGGCTCGGGTGGGAAGCGGGTCTGGACGCGTCCGCCGTAGCGTCCGGCTTCGACGTCGCGACGGACGATCTCGCGGATGAAGTCGTTACTGGTGGCGGCCTCGGTCATGGGTCAGAAGGCTACCGGGCTGAGGCTCTACCCCTCACCATCACCCCAAGTCGTACACCCTGAACAGCACCGCCGCCTCGACGCCGGCCGCCTGCCCCTGGCCGGCGAAGACGCCGCCGAGCAGGTCGGCGGGGCTGGGGTGCCAGGGCAGGTCATCCAGGTAGGCCTCGTGGCACGACAAGGACGCCACGGCCGCGGCCCTGGCCTCGGCGTCCACTTCGACGTAGTGGGTCGCCGGGCTGCCGCCCATCACCAGGACGCGTCGCGTGTGCCACTTCGGCAGGCCTTCGACCTCGCCCAGCTCGCGAAACACCCAGGTGTTGTCGGCGTCCCGGACGGCGTCCAGGGTGGCCAGTCCAGCCGCGCGGTGGTCTGCCTGCTCGAGTCCCCACGGCGCCTCGATGGCCGACGAACTCGCGACGACGGCGTCCGGCCTGAACCGCCGGATCTCGCGCGCGATGTCCCGGCGCAGGTCGAGCGAGTAGACGAGGTGCCCGTCCGGGTGGTCCAGGATCGTCAGATCCTGGACGCCGACCGTCGCGCAGGCGCGGCGTTGCTCCTCGGCGCGCAGCGGGCCGACCTGTTCGGGCGGACGCTGCATCCCGGCCTCGCCGGAGGTGAGCAGCAGGTACGCCACCTCGACGCCGTGGCGGGTCCACTGGGCGACGACCGCCGACGCGCCGTATTCCATGTCGTCCGGATGCGCCACGACGCAGAGCACCCGCGCGATGTCGTCGGGCAGGGGCTGCAGGCTGGGCGGGACGGTCATCGGGTCTCCTTCCGGGAGGGGTCCACCGTAGGTCGCCGGTCGAGCAGGCGGAGGAGGGGCCGCGCTTCGTAGACTCGGCGGGTGGCCGATCCGCTCCGCATCCCTCCCGCCCCCGGCATCCCGGGTGGGCTGGTGCTGCACGCGTCCGAGTTTACCGAGCGGTTCAGTCACGCCGGCGGCCCCGGCGGGCAGGGGGTCAACACGGCCGACTCGCGCGTCCAGTTGAGCTGGGACGCCGCGGCGTCCGTCGCCCTCTCGGACGCCCAACGCGCGCGTCTTCTCACCAACCTCGCCGGACGCCTCGCCGAGGGCGTCCTCACCGTCGACGCGTCCGAGCATCGCTCGCAACGACGCAATCGGGACGCAGCCCGCGACCGCCTGGTGGCCCTGGTCACCGAGGCGCTGGCGCCACCGCCGCGCCCGAGGCGTCCGACCCGACCGAGCGTCGGCGCGCGCGAGCGGCGACTGGAGGCCAAGCGGCGCCGCTCCGCGCTCAAGGAGACGAGGCGTCCGGACTGGGACTGACGATCCATGAAACGACACCCAAGGCGTCGGGACAGCCGTCGGACGCCGCTCGGTAGACTCGCCCCGCTATGACGAACCAGACTCCCGCGCGCCTGCGCGTCGCCCCGTCGCCCACCGGCGATCCCCACGTTGGCACCGCGTACATGTCGCTGTTCAACCGCGCCTACGCCACCAAGACGGGCGGGCAGTTCCTGCTGCGCATCGAGGACACCGACCGCGCCCGCTACGTGGCCGAGTCCGAGCAGCAGATCTTCGACACCCTGCACTGGCTGGGCCTCGACTGGGACGAGGGTCCGGACAAGGGTGGCCCCTACGCCCCCTACCGCCAGTCCGAGCGGCTCGACACCTATCGGCCGTTCGTGGAGCAGCTGATCGAGTCCGGCCACGCCTACTACTGCTGGTGCAGCTCCGACCGGCTGGCCGAGATGCGCCGCGAGCAGGAGGCGTCCAAGCAGGCCGTGACCGGCTACGACCGCCTGTGCTACGGCAAGACCCGCGACGAGCGGGCGGCGCTGCCGGGCTTCTCGGAGACCCCGGTCGTCCGGATGCTCGTCCCGGCCGATCTCGACACCACGTTCACCGACCTGATCCGCGGCGACATCACCCCGCCGCATCCCGACGACCAGGTGATCCTCAAGGCAGACGGCTTCCCGACCTATCACCTGGCGGTCGTGGTTGACGATCACCTGATGGGCATCACGCACGTGGTCCGCGGGGAGGAGTGGATCTCCTCGACGCCCAAGCACCAGTTGCTCTACCGCTGGCTCGGCTGGGACGCGCCCCGCTTCGCTCATATGCCGCTGCTGCGCAACACAGACAAGTCGAAGATCTCCAAGCGGAAGAACCCCGCGGCTCGCCTGCTGTGGTTCCGCGAGCAGGGCTACCTGCCCGAGGCGCTGCGGAACTTCCTGCAGCTGCTGGGCTACCCGCCGGCGTCCGACGATGCCGAGGTGGCGACGTTCGACGAGTTCGTCGCCGCCTTCGACTGGGCCAAGGTCAACACGGTCGGGCCGATCTTCGACCTCGCCAAGCTGGACTGGCTGAACGGGCACTACATCCGCTCCCTGGCCCCCGAGGACCTCGCCGACCGCATCGTCGAGCATTTCGCCTTCACGGGGGAGTGGACGCCGACGGCGTCCGAGATCGAGACGCTGCGGCGCGCGGTACCGCTGATCCAGGAGCGGCTGGTGCTGCTCGGCGAGGCGCGCGAGAAGCTCCGCTTCCTGTTCGTCCCGGACGCCGACCTGGCCGTCGAGCCGGACGCCGTCGCCGCGCTGCCCGACAACGCCGCCGAGATCCTGGACGCCGCGGACGCGGCCCTGGCCGGGGTCGCGTGGGACGCCGCGTCCATTCAGGACGCGTTGAAGGTGGCCCTGGTCGAAGGACTCGGCGTGAAGGCCAAGTTCGCGTTCGCACCGATCCGGGTGGCGATCACCGGCTCGCGCGTGTCGCCGCCGTTGTTCGAGTCGATGGATCTGCTGGGACGCGAGTCCGCGCTGGCGCGCTTGGCGGCGCTGCGCGCTTCGCTGTAGGTCAAGCTTCCGGGAACGAAGCGGACGCCGCCACCCTCGGCGCACGTCGCGATGATCTTGACCTCGTGATCGTCGCCGCGCTCGAACTCGACCTGGTAGGTACCGTTCTTGCGTTCGGCGGACACCGACCAGCCGCCCTCCGGGGTGGCGGTCCCGGTGACCGCTCCTCCGACGCACTGGGCCACGATTTGGCGGCGCGCGCTGGCCGCCGAGGTGGACGCCCACGCGTCCGGCCACTGCCTGGCCGCTCAGCCGGTGAGGGCCAGGGCGATGAGCGCGCAGCGGCTGCGTGTCGACTGGCCACGCTGCGACGGACGCGGGCTGTGCCACGAACTGCTGCCGGAGCTGATCTCCCTCGACGAGTGGGGCTATCCCCTCGTCCGAGGGCCGGTTGAACCCGCCCAGCGCGCCGCGGCGCGAACGGCCGTCGCCAGTTGCCCGAGGCTCGCGCTGAGGCTCGTCGACCAGCCCTGATCACCCCCTTGACAGGGCGTCGAGGTCGATTTGCACGCCTCTGGGGCCCGTGAAAGAATCGGCGGGTTGCTTTGACGCGGGCGGCGGCGAGGCTGTGTGGGTTGACCATGCAGACCACCGCATTCCACGCCCACTCGGCAAGCCAGGCGGTCACGCCGGGCCCTACCAGGATCTTCGGATCTCGCGCGGCCCTGAAAGGTGCGACACGCCCGGGCGCGGGGGACGGAGTGACTAGGGGTTTCTCAGCCGAGAAGCCCTCACGACGGGGAGCAGATGCTAGCTGCCCAACGGCCACAGAGAAGGAAAAGATGGCGGGACAGAAGATCCGGATTCGACTCCGGGCCTACGACCATGAGGTCATCGACAGTTCGGCGAAGAAGATCGTCGACACGGTCACCCGCACCGGCGCGAAGGTCGCAGGACCCGTGCCGCTGCCGACGGAGAAGAACGTCTACTGCGTGATTCGTTCACCCCACAAGTACAAGGACAGCCGCGAGCACTTCGAGATGCGCACCCACAAGCGGCTCATCGACATCCTCGATCCGACGCCGAAGACGGTCGACTCGCTGATGCGACTCGATCTTCCGGCCGGTGTCGACATCGAGATCAAGCTTCCGTGAGGCCGAGACCGTGAACAACAACCGTAACGTGAAAGGTCTCCTGGGCTCCAAGCTCGGCATGACCCAGCTCTGGGACGAGAACAACAAGATCGTCCCCGTCACCGTGATCCAGGCAGGTCCCTGCGTGGTCACCCAGGTCCGCACCCCTGAGAAGGACGGCTACTCCGCCGTGCAGCTCGGCTTCGGCGCGGTCAAGGGCAAGAACGTCACCAAGCCGATGTCCGGCCACTTCGAGGCCGCCGGCGTGACGCCCCGCAAGCACGTCGTCGAACTGCGCACCGCCGATGCGGCGTCCTACACCCTCGGGCAGGAGGTCAACGCTGAGGCGTTCGCCGCCGGCGAGGTCATCGACGTCACCGGCGTCAGCAAGGGCAAGGGCACCGCGGGCGTCATGAAGCGCCACGGCTTCCACGGCCTGCGCGCGTCGCACGGTGTGCACCGCAAGCACCGTTCGCCCGGCTCCATCGGGCAGTGCTCGACCCCCGCGCGCATCTTCCCCGGCATGAAGATGGCCGGCCGGATGGGCGTCGACAAGGTCACCGTCCAGAACCTGACGATCCACGCTGTGGACGCCGAGCGCGGGTTGATCCTGGTCAAGGGCTCCGTGCCCGGCCCCAAGGGTGCCCTCGTCGTGGTGCGCAGCGCCGCCAAGAAGGGAGCCCAGGCATGAGCGACACGCTGAAGGTCGACATCATCGGGACGTCCAACAAGGCCGATCTGCCCGCCGCGCTGTTCGGCGTCCAGGCCAACATCCCGCTCCTGCACCAGGTCGTCGTGGCCCAGCAGGCCGCCGCCCGCCAGGGCACGCACGCCACCAAGACCCGGGGCATGGTCTCCGGCGGCGGCGCGAAGCCGTGGCGCCAGAAGGGCACCGGCCGCGCTCGTCAGGGCTCGCGTCGCGCTCCCCAGTGGACCGGCGGTGGCACCGTCCACGGCCCGCAGCCGCACGGCTACGCGCAGCGGACGCCCAAGAAGATGATCGCCGCCGCGCTCCGCGGTGCGCTGTCCGATCGGGCCCGCGAGGGTCGCGTCCACGTGGTCGAGAACTTCGGTCTCGAGAAGCCCTCGACGAAGGCCGCGCTCAAGGCGCTCGCCCACGTCTCCGGCGCTCGCGTCCTGGTGGTCCTCACCCGTGACGAGGACATCGCCTGGCTGAGCCTGCGCAACGTGGCTTCGGTGCACATCCTGAGCTACGACCAGCTGAACGCCTACGACGTGCTCCTGGCCGACGACGTGGTCTTCACCACCGCCGCCCTGGACGCCTTCGTCTCGGGTCCCGCGCTGGGCAAGTCGGTCAAGGCTGTCGCCTCGTCCGCGGAGATTCTGGACGCCCCCGAGCCGGTCGCTGTGAAGGCCGTCAAGGAGCCCAAGCCTGCGAAGGCCGAGAAGGCAGACGAGCCCGCCAAGGAAGCCAAGCCGGCGAAGGCCGACGCTGCGGCGTCCGAGGAGTCGAAGTTCGGCAAGGGCAGCTTCGTCGGGGAGAACCCCCCGGCCGGCTACGACATCAAGGGCAACGCGGACTCGATGAAGTTCCACACGCCGGCGTCCCCCTGGTACGAGCGGACGATCGCCGAGGTGTGGTTCAACTCCGAGGCGGCAGCTGAGGCGGCCGGTTTCGTGAACGCCGTGAAGAAGGACGAGGAGGCCGCGAAGTGAGCGACGCCCTGAAGATCCGCGACCACCGCGACATCCTGCTCGCGCCGGTCGTGTCCGAGAAGAGCTACTCGCTGCTCGACGAGAACAAGTACACGTTCGTCGTTGACAAGGCCGCGAACAAGACCGAGATCAAGATCGCCGTCGAGAAGGTTTTCGACGTCAAGGTCTTGGCGGTCAACACCATCAACCGGCTGGGCAAGAAGCGCCGCACGCGCGCCGGCTGGGGCAAGCGTCCCGACACCAAGCGAGCGATCGTGACGGTGGCCGAGGGCCAGCGCATCGACATCTTCGGCCAGGGCAACTAGGCCCGGGATCAGGAAAACGAGACATGGCTATTCGTAAGTACAAGCCGACCACGCCGGGCCGTCGCGGCTCGTCCGTGTCGGACTTCGCCGAGCTCACCCGCTCGACGCCCGAGAAGTCGCTGCTGGTGCCGATCAAGAAGACCGGTGGCCGCAACAACCAGGGCCGAGTGACCACCCGTCACATCGGCGGTGGCCACAAGCAGGCCTACCGGATCATCGACTTCAAGCGCTACGACAAGGACGGCGTGCCGGCCAAGGTCGCTCACATCGAGTACGACCCCAACCGCACCGCCCGTATCGCGCTGCTGCACTACGCCGACGGCGAGAAGCGCTACATCATCGCGCCGGCCGGCCTGGAGCAGGGCAACAAGGTCGAGGCGGGCGAGGGCGCGGACATCAAGCCGGGCAACAACCTCCCGCTGCGCAACATCCCGGTCGGCACCACGGTGCACGCGGTGGAGCTGCGTCCGGGCGGCGGCGCCAAGATGGGCCGCTCCGCCGGTGCGCGCATCCAGCTGGTCGCTCGCGAGGGCCGCATGGCCACCCTGCGTCTGCCCTCGGGCGAAATGCGCATGGTGGACGTCCGCTGCCGCGCGACGGTGGGCGAGGTCGGCAACGCCGAGCAGTCCAACATCAACTGGGGCAAGGCCGGACGCAACCGCTGGAAGGGCATCCGCCCGACCGTCCGTGGCGTCGTGATGAACCCGATCGACCACCCGCACGGTGGTGGCGAGGGTCGCACGTCCGGTGGTCGTCACCCGGTGACGCCCTGGGGCAAGCCCGAGGGTCGCACCCGTAAGAAGAACAAGGCCAGCAACGCGCTCATTGTGCGTCGCCGCAAGGCCGGCAAGAAGCGCTGAGTCGAGGAAGGGAAGGAGAACTAAATGCCTCGCAGCCTGAAGAAGGGGCCCTTCGTCGATGAGCACCTGGCCAAGAAGGTCGATGCCCAGAACGAGAAGAAGACCCACAACGTGATCAAGACCTGGTCGCGCCGTTCGATGATCACGCCCGACATGATCGGACACACCATCGCGGTGCACGACGGCCGCAAGCACATCCCGGTGTTCGTCACCGACTCGATGATCGGTCACAAGCTCGGTGAGTTCGCGCCCACGCGCACCTACCGGGGCCACGTCAAGGAAGACAAGAAGTCGCGTCGCCGTTGAGGCCGACGAGAAGAGGAATGGACAAATGAGCAACAAGGAGAACCGGCCCAGCCGCCGGCAGGCCCTGCTCGGCGACCGTCCCGGCTCGTACGCCATCGCGCGTCACGTGCGGATGTCTCCGACCAAGGTTCGTCGTGTCGTGGACGTCGTCCGCGGCCTGGATGTCACCGAGGCTCTCGCGGTGCTGAAGTTCGCACCGCAGGCCGCCTCGGCGCCCGTCTACAAGGTGGTGGCCTCGGCCGCCGCCAATGCTGAGCAGACCGAAAACCTGCGCAGCGAGCAGCTGTACATCTCTGCGGCGTATGTCGATGAAGGTGTCACGCTGCGCCGGATCCGTCCGCGGGCCAAGGGGTCCGCGAGCCGCATCCTCAAGCGCGCGAGCCACATCACCGTCGTCGTCGAGCCCAAGGCGAAGGAGGCCTGAGCATGGGTCAAAAGATCAACCCGAACGGCTTCCGTCTCGGCATCACCACGGACCACAAGACCCGCTGGTACGCCGACAAGAACTACGCCGAGCTGGTGGCCGAGGACGTCAAGATCCGCGAGTACCTGCACAAGACCCTCGAGCGGGCCGGCATCAGCTCGGTCGAGATCGAGCGTCGCAGCGAGCGGGTGACGATCTTCCTGTACGCCGCGCGTCCGGGCATCGTCATCGGCCGTAACGGTGCCGAGGCTGAGCGCGTCCGCGCGTCGCTGGAGAAGCTCACCAAGAAGCAGGTTCAGCTGAACATCCTCGAGGTCAAGAGCCCCGAGACCGATGCGCAGCTGGTCGCTCAGGGCATCGCCGAGCAGCTCGGCGCCCGCGTGGCCTTCCGCCGCGCGATGCGCAAGGCGCAGCAGACCGCGATGCGCTCCGGTGCGCTGGGCATCCGGATCCAGTGCTCGGGTCGTCTCGGCGGCGCCGAGATGAGCCGCTCCGAGTTCTACCGCGACGGCCGCGTCCCGCTGCACACGCTGCGCGCCGACATCGACTACGGCTTCTACGAGGCCAAGACGACGTTCGGACGCATCGGCGTCAAGGTGTGGATCTACAAGGGTGATGTGTCCGGTACCCGTACCGAGCGCGCCGCCCAGAGGGCCGCACGTCAGGCCGCCGCCGGCGCTCGGCGTCCGGCCCGTGGCCCCCGTCGTGACGGAGCCGCGCCGCGTAACGATCGTCCCGAGCGTGGCGGACGCCGCCGCGCCGAAGCCGCTGCCGACGCCGCTCCCGCGGTCGAGGTGGCAGAGACCGCAGGAGCGTAGTCATGTTGATTCCTCGTCGCGTCAAGCATCGGAAGCAGCACCACCCCAAGCGGGATGGTGCCGCCAAGGGCGGCACGAAGCTGGCCTTCGGCGAGTACGGCATCCAGGCACTGGAGAGCTCGTACCTCACGAACCGTCAGATCGAGAGCGCCCGTATCGCCATGACCCGCCACATCAAGCGTGGTGGCAAGGTCTGGATCAACGTCTACCCCGACCGTCCGATGACGAAGCACCCCGCTGAGTCCCGGATGGGCTCCGGTAAGGGTTCGCCCGAGTGGTGGATCGCGAACATCAAGCCCGGCCGTGTCCTCTTCGAGCTCTCCGGTGTTCCGGAGGACGTTGCTCGCGAGGCCATGCGTCTGGCCATTCACAAGCTGCCGTTCAAGGCGCGCTTCATCAAGCGGGAAGCAGGTGAGATCTGATGGCCAAGGCTGTCACCGCCGCCGATCTGCGCGGCCTGAGCCGTGCGGACCTCAATGCCAAGGTGTTGGAGTTGAAGGAGGAGCTGTTCAGCCTCCGTTTCGCCGCCGCCACCGGTCAGCTCGAGACGCATGGACGCCTCCGCGAGGTCCGCAAGGACATCGCGCGGGTGTACACCGTCCTGCAGGAGCGCAACCTGGGGATCGTCGCCGATCCCGACGACGAGAAGAAGTAGGTCTGAGGTATGTCCGAATCCAAGAACGAGCGCACCGCCACGCGCAAGGTGCGTGAGGGCGTCGTCGTCTCCGACAAGATGGACAAGACGGTCGTCGTGGCCGTCGAGTCCCGCGTCAAGCACCCTCTCTACGGCAAGGTCATGACGCAGACGGCGCGTTACAAGGCGCACGACGAGGCCAACGAGTGTGGCATCGGCGACCGCGTCCGCATCATGGAGACGCGTCCGCTGTCGGCCACCAAGCGCTGGCGCCTGCTCGAGATCGTCGAGAAGGCCAAGTAACCAACCGCACGGGCTCACCCCCGTGCACCCGGGAATGGGGGCTGCCGCCCCCTTCCCAACCCCCGCTGTTGAACTAGCTGTCATCGGCTTGGAAACCCGACCAGTGCAAACTCAGCAGGCGCACCAGCTGGTGCTCGGGGAAACGCACGTTCCGACAGGCCCGACGCCACGGCGTCCGGGAACCGGCGAAACAACAGGAGAAATCATGATTCAGCAAGAGTCGCGACTGAAGGTCGCCGACAACACGGGTGCGAAGGAACTCCTCTGCATCCGCGTGCTCGGTGGCTCGAAGCGTCGCTACGCCGGCCTGGGCGACAAGATCGTCGCCACGGTCAAGGACGCCATCCCCGGCGGCAACGTCAAGAAGGGCGACGTCGTTAAGGCGGTCATCGTCCGCACGGTCAAGGAGACCCGTCGCGCCGACGGCTCCTACATCAAGTTCGACGAGAACGCGGCCGTCATCCTCAAGAACGACGGCGAGCCCCGTGGCACCCGCATCTTCGGCCCCGTGGGCCGCGAGCTGCGCGACAAGAAGTTCATGCGCATCATTTCGCTGGCACCGGAGGTGATCTGAGATGGCGAACTCCCTGCACGTCAAGAAGGGTGACCGCGTCAAGGTCATCGCGGGCCGCGACAAGGGCAAGACGGGCGAGATCATCAAGGTCTACCCGGCCGACGAGAAGGTCATCGTCGAGGGCGTGAACATCATCACGAAGCACACGCCGCAGCGTCCGAACGCCCAGGGCAAGACCACGGGCGGCATCATCACGACCGAGGCGCCGATCCACGTGTCCAACGTCCAGCTCGTCGTGAAGGTCGACGGCTTGGACGTCGTGACGCGCGTCGGCTACGAGCGTCGTCCGGTGACCAAGCGTCGTCCCGACGGCAGCACCTACGAGACCGAGCGCAGCGTGCGCATCGCCCGCAAGACCGGGAAGGAGATCTGAGCATGGCTGAGACCACTGTCAAGACGCTCCCGCGCCTGCAGCAGAAGTACCGCGAGGACATCCGTCCGGCTCTGAACGAGAAGTTCGCCTACGAGAACGTCATGCAGATCCCCGGTCTGGTGAAGATCGTGGTGAACATGGGCGTCGGCGAGGCCGCGCGCGACTCGAAGGTGATCGATGGGGCCGTCCGCGACCTCACCGCCATCACCGGTCAGAAGCCCGTCGTGACCAAGGCCCGCAAGTCGATCGCCCAGTTCAAGCTGCGTGAGGGCATGCCGATCGGCTGCCACGTCACCCTGCGTGGCGACCGCATGTGGGAGTTCGCCGACCGCCTGCTGACCTTGGCGCTGCCGCGCATCCGCGACTTCCGCGGCCTCTCGGCTCGTCAGTTCGACGGCAAGGGCAACTACACGTTCGGCCTCACCGAGCAGGTCATGTTCCACGAGATCGACCAGGACAAGATCGATCGTCTTCGCGGCATGGACATCACGTTCGTCACCTCGGCCACCAACGACGACGAGGCCCGTGAGCTGCTCAAGCAACTCGGCTTCCCGTTCAAGGCGCCCGAGAACGATCCCAAGAAGAGCGTGCAGCGCAAGCGCGCGTTCACCGGCTCCAAGAGCCAGATCAAGAAGAGCAGGAGGGGCTAACCCATGGCCAAGACCGCGCTGAAGGTGAAGCAGTCCCGCAAGCCGAAGTTCGAGGTGCGCGCGTACACCCGCTGCAACCGCTGTGGGCGTCCGAAGTCCGTGTACCGCAAGTTCGGCCTCTGCCGCATCTGCCTCCGCGAGCTCGCCCACCGTGGCGAACTGCCGGGCATCGTCAAGTCGTCCTGGTAAGTCACCCGTCCGGACGCCCGCCGCGGTGGGCGTCCGGAACCCAGTCCACCGGCCCGTCGGGCCGGAACAATCACACAAGCGAGGAAGGTCACGACAGGACGCATCCGTCGGTGAAACCGCCACGAGGAAGAGGCTCAACAAAGCCATGACAATGACCGATCCGATCGCAGACATGCTGACTCGTCTGCGTAACGCCAATCAGGCGTTCCACGATTCGACGAGCATGCCTCATTCGAAGATCAAGGTGAAGATTGCCGAGATCCTCAAGGAGCAGGGCTACATCGCGTCTTACGAGGTGCTGGAGCCGGGTGAAGGCGAGGTCTCCAAGACCTTGAAGATCACCCTCAAGTACAGCGCCGATCGCCAGCGGGCCCTCGCCGGGCTCCGTCGCATCAGCAAGCCGGGGCTCCGGGTCTACGCCAAGCGCAACGACCTGCCCAAGGTTCTCGGCGGGATGGGCATCGCCATCATCTCGACGTCCCAGGGCCTGATGACCGACAAGCAGGCCAACTCCAAGAGCGTGGGCGGCGAAGTCCTCGCGTTCGTCTGGTAACCGGAAGGAGCTGAATAGATGTCCCGCATTGGAAGGCTTCCCATTCCGGTTCCCTCCGGCGTCGAGGTGACGATCGAGGGTCAGGATCTGTCGGTCAAGGGCCCCAAGGGCACCCTCGCCATGACGGTCCGTGAGCCGATCTCGGTCGCGCGCAACGAGGCCGGCGAGCTGGAGGTGTCGCGTCCGGACGACGAGCGCGAGAGCCGCTCGCTGCACGGCCTCACCCGCACGCTGGTGTCCAACATGGTCACCGGTGTCACCCAGGGCTTCGAGAAGAAGCTCGAGATCGTCGGTGTCGGCTACCGCGTGACGGCCAAGAGCCCCACGCAGCTCGAGTTCGCGCTCGGGTTCAGCCACCCGGTCGTCGTGAACGCCCCCGAGGGCGTCACGTTCTCCGTCGAGAAGAACACGGCGTTCACCGTGTACGGCATCGACAAGCAGGCCGTCGGCGAGGTCGCCGCGAACATCCGCAAGATCCGCAAGCCGGAGCCGTACAAGGGCAAGGGCGTGCGCTACGCCGGCGAGCGTGTTCGCCGCAAGGTTGGAAAGGCCGGTAAGTAGTCATGGCTATCTCGTTGTCGAACAACAAGGGCATGGCGGCCCGCACCAAGGCCCGCCTGCGCCGCCAGAACCGCGGCCGGAAGAACATCTTCGGCAGCACCGAGCGCCCGCGCCTGGTTGTCACGCGTTCGTCGCGTCACATCTTCGCTCAGGTCGTGGACGACACCGCGGGCGTGACGCTCGCGTCGGCGTCCACGATGGAGGCGGACGTGCGCGCCGCCGAGGGCGACAAGTCGGCGAAGGCCAAGAAGGTCGGCGAGCTGCTCGCCGGTCGCGCGAAGTCCGCTGGGGTCGAGAAGGTTGTCTTCGACCGCGCCGGTAACGCTTACCACGGACGGATCGCAGCGCTCGCCGATGCGGCGCGCGAAGCCGGCCTCGATTTCTGATCAGAGCGGAAAGGAATAAACATGGCGAACGAAAACGCGTCTGCCCGTGCCCGTACCGGCGCGGCTGGCGGCGGTGATCGTCGCGGCCGCGACGATCGTCGAGGCGGCCGGGATAACGCCGCCCAGCAGGAGAAGAGCCAGTACCTCGAGCGCGTCGTGGCGATCAACCGCGTCGCGAAGGTCGTCCAGGGCGGGCGCCGGTTCAGCTTCACCGCGCTGGTCGTGGTGGGCGACGGCGACGGCATGGTCGGCGTCGGCTACGGCAAGGCCAAGGAGGTGCCCGCGGCGATCGCCAAGGGTGTCGAGGAGGCCAAGAAGCACTTCTTCCGGGTTCCCCGGATCGGCGGCACCATCCCGCATCCGGTGCAGGGCGAGAAGGCGGCCGGTGTCGTGCTGCTGCGTCCGGCGTCGGCGGGTACCGGCGTGATCGCCGGTGGCTCGGCTCGCGCGGTGCTGGAGTGCGCCGGCGTGACCGACGTGCTCGCGAAGTCGCTCGGTAGCGCCAACGCCATCAACGTGGTGCACGCCACGGTCGAGGCGCTGCAGATGCTGGAGGAGCCGGAGCAGGTCGCCAAGCGTCGTGGCATGTCCGTCGAGGACGTCACGCCGGCCGCGATCCTGCGGGCTCGAAAGGAGGCGTCCGCCTGATGGCAACGCTGAAGATCACGCAGATCAAGGGCGTCGTTGGCGCCAAGAAGAACCAGAAGGATTCGCTGCGCTCTCTCGGGCTCAAGCGGATCGGCGACGTGGTCGAGAAGGAGGATCGTCCCGAGTTCCTCGGCATGATCCAGGCCGTCTCGCACCTCGTCGAGGTCGAGGAGGTGAACTGACATGGCGATCAAGCTGCATCACCTGCGTCCGGCACCCGGCGCGAAGACCGACAAGGTCCGCGTCGGCCGTGGCGAGGGCGGCAAGCGCGGCAAGACCGCGGGTCGTGGCACCAAGGGCACGGGCGCTCGCAAGAACGTCGGTGCGAACTTCGAGGGTGGGCAGATGCCGCTGCACATGCGTCTGCCGAAGCTTCGTGGTTTCCAGAATCCCTTCCGGGTTCAGTACCAGGTCGTCAACGTCGGACGCCTCGCCGAGGTCTTCGCCGACGGTGGCGAGGTGACCGTCGTCGACATGATCGAGGCCGGTCTGGTCCGCAAGGGCCACCTGGTCAAGGTGCTCGGCAACGGTGAGATCTCGGTGGCTCTGGAGGTTACCGCGGACGCCTACACCGCGTCGGCCAAGAGCAAGATCGAGGCGGCTGGCGGCAAGGCCAACTGACCTCACGCAGTTCTGAGACGGGCGATCCCTTCGGGGGTCGCCCGTTTCGCGTCACGGGCTGGGTCGGGCGGCTCGGTGTCCGGTGTCCGACTCTTGCCTCGGTGGTGGCCCGGCTGGCTCGCCTCCACCAACGGCTCGTCCTACAGAAGACCCCTTCACCCTGCACGAGCAAAGCCAGGACGTTGAGGCAGCCATAGGACGAGCCCCTGAGATCCAGTGTGAGCACCTGGACGACTACGGTGGACGCCATGTGTGGACGCTTCGCTGCCTCGGCCAGCACTGACGACTACGTCGAGGTCTTCGGCGTCGCCGAGGTGGTCGACGAGGTGCAGCCGTCGTTCAATCTCGCGCCCACCGACCCGATTCCAGCGATCGTCGAGCGGTTGGACGCCGACGGTGCGGCCGTCCGGAAGCTGGTCGCGCCGCGCTGGGGGCTCGTGCCGTCGTGGTCCAAGGACGCCGCCGGCGCCGCCCGCATGATCAACGCCCGGTTTGAGACCGTCGCGGAGAAGCCTGCGTTCCGCAAGGCGTTGGGCGCGCGGCGGTGCTTGATCCCGGCCGACGGCTACTTCGAGTGGCACGTGCTTCCGGGCCAGGAGGGCGTGAAGAAGCCCGCGAAGCAGCCGTTCTTCATTCGTCCCGCTTCCGGACTGTTCGTCATGGCCGGGCTGTACGAGTTCTGGCGCACGCCGATGGGGGAGTGGCTCACGACCGCCACCATCATCACCACGAGCGCGACGGACGCCCTCGGGCACATCCACGACCGGATGCCGATGGTCGTCGACCCCGATGACTGGGCGTCCTGGCTGGACCCGGCCCAGACCAGACCGGACGCCGCGGCGTCCCTGCTTGTCGTCGATCCGGACCTGACCTTCTATCCCGTCTCAAGCGCCGTCGGGAACGTCGCCAACAACTCACCCGAGCTGATCGAGCCCCTCAGGCCCTGACGCCGCCGAGGGTCAAACCGACGACCTTGGGGCGCCTCGCCGCGTTCTGTGACGTGTCTCGCGATCGCGCGTCTGAATCGTCCGCCTCGATCAGCGGGACGCCCTGGCACGGCCTCATGTGCCCTCCGCTGCGGCAACCGAAGCCGGAGGCGTCCGATTCAAGGTCCAGCCCGATCGTGCCCCCGGTTCGAGGACCGGGGCGCGGCTTGCTACAGTTCACCGGGGTTGGGTCACCCCCATGCCCGCGCACGCCTGCCAGAAAAGAGTTCGAATGCTCTCCGCTTTCGGAAACGCGTTCAAGACGCCGGATCTTCGCAAGAAGATCCTGTTCACCTTGTTCATCCTTGCCGTCTTCCGGCTCGGCTCGACGATCCCGTCGCCGAACGTGAACTTGGAGAACATCCACGCGTGCCAGGTGGAGGCCGCTGCGGGCGATGCGGCCGGGCTCTACTCGATGATCAACCTGTTCTCGGGCGGCGCGCTGCTGCAGCTGGCGATCTTCGCGCTCGGGATCATGCCCTACATCACGGCGTCCATCATTCTGCAGCTGCTCACGGTCGTGATTCCGCGTCTGGAGAAGCTGAAGAAGGAAGGCGGCGCCGGGCAGACCAAGATCACCCAGTACACGCGCTACCTGACGATCGTCCTGGCCGTGATGCAGTCGACCGCGTTCACCACCCTGGCCGTCAACGGCCAGCTGTTCCAGGGCTGCAGCAGGCCGGTGGTCTACGACAGCAGCATCTTCCCGATCATCGTCATGGTCCTCACGATGACGGCCGGTACGGGCATCATCATGTGGATGGGTGAGCTCATCACCGACCGCGGCATCGGTAACGGCATGTCGGTCATGATCTTCACCCAGATCGCGGCGCAGTTCCCCACCCAGATGTGGTCGATCGCGCTGGGCAAGGGCACCGACCCCAACAACCCCAACATGCCGAACGCGGCCGGCTGGCTGGCCTTCGCAATGGTGTTGGCCCTCGGCCTGCTGGTCATGCTGGGCGTCATCTTCATGGAGCAGGCCCAGCGGCGCATCCCGGTGCAGTACGCCAAGCGCATGGTCGGACGCCGCCTCGTCGGCGGCACGACCACCTACATCCCGCTCAAGGTCAACCAGGCCGGCGTCATCCCGATCATCTTCGCCTCGTCGATGCTCTACCTGCCGATGCTGTACGCCCAGTTCCAGACGGGCAACCCGGTCTCCAGCTGGATCGCGCAGCACCTGTCCGGCAGCGGCTCGCCCTGGTACAACGCGGTGTACTTCGTGCTGATCATCGCGTTCACCTACTTCTACGTGTCGATCACGTTCGACCCCGTCGAGGTCGCGGACAACATGAAGAAGTACGGCGGCTTTGTCCCCGGCATCCGCGCCGGACGCCCCACCGAGAAGTACCTCGCCTACGTGCTGTCGCGACTGACGGCGCCTGGCTCGTTGTACCTCGCGCTGATCAGCCTGCTGCCCGCCCTGGCGTGGTTCTTGCTGGGCGAGGTGGCGTCCCGGAAGTTCCCGTTCGGCGGAACGTCCATCCTGATCATCGTCGGCGTAGGGTTGGATACCGTCAAACAGATCGAGAGCCAGTTGCAGCAACGCAACTACGAAGGCTTCTTGCGATAGTCGGAAGGGTGCATCGATGCGCCTCCTCATCATGGGGCCCCCCGGGGCCGGCAAGGGCACTCAGGCCTGCCACGTCGCGACGCATTACGGGCTGGTGGCGGTGTCCAGCGGCGATCTCTTCCGCAAGCACATCAAGGCGCAGGACACCCTGGGCAAGAGGGTGTCGGCCCTGATCGCGGCCGGCGAGTTCGTGCCCGACGTCGTCACGACGTCGATGGTCTTCCGGCGGCTGCTGCAGCCGGACGCGCGTCCTGGCTGGCTTCTCGACGGCTACCCGCGCACCCTCGGTCAGGTGGAAGCGCTCGACATCGCGCAGCGGGAGATCGGCACCAAGATCGACGCGGTGATCTCGCTCGTCGCCGATCCCACGGCCCTGGTCGGACGCATGCTGAAGCGAGCCGAGCTCGAAGGCCGCGCCGACGACAACGCCGAGTCCATCAGCAAGCGCATCGAGGTCTACTACGCCGAAACCGAGCCCGTGATGTCGGTGTACGCCGATCGCGGGCTGGTCGTCGAGGTGGACGCCCTGGGTGAGGTCGATGACGTGACGCGCCGCCTGACGGCCGCTTTGGACGCGAAGCTCACGGCTTCGTGAGCCCCAGCCGCGGAATCGAACTCAAGACTCCGGCCCAGCTGCGCGTGATGCGCCGGGCCGGACTCGTGGTCGCGGAGGCGCACGAGGCCGTTCGTGCGGCCGCCGTCCCCGGAGTGACCACCAAAGAGCTGGACGCCGTCGCCGCGGACGTCCTCGCCCGGAACGGCGCCGGCTCGTCCTTCCTGCACTACGGCGCCGGTTTCGGCATGCCGCCCTTCCCGGCGGTCACCTGCATGTCGGTCAACAACGAGATCGTGCACGGCATCCCGAACGACCGACCCCTGGCCGAGGGCGACCTGGTCTCCATGGACTTCGGCGCGATCGTCGACGGCTGGCACGGGGACGCCGCCATCACCTTCGGCATCGGCGCCCTCTCGGCGGAACGTCAGGCGCTGTCCGA
>Ga0208693_1000393_pt1 | contig 35646 bp, 26 predicted proteins | sample AD_UKC071_MetaG_FD_184438 | JGI IMG/M metagenome (GOLD analysis project Ga0208693, IMG submission 184438) | Active sludge microbial communities of municipal wastewater-treating anaerobic digesters from USA - AD_UKC071_MetaG (SPAdes) (version 2) | ecosystem: Engineered > Bioreactor > Anaerobic >... | reverse complement strand
AGTGCCTGCTGAAGAAGTGTTCAGACTTTACGACACCTACGGTTTGCCTTTGGACATCATCGACGATGTACTACAGGAAAATAACCTTAGCACAGACAAAGAGAAGCTAAGCCAGATTATCGAACAGTACAAGGAGCAGTCCAGAGCCTCTTGGAAAGGTGGAGAAGCAGTTCTCACCGACACCATTTTTACTCGTCTTGTGGGGAACATAAGGACTGACTTCACTGGGTATGACCAGTTGGAAGACAGCTCCACCATCATTGCAACGGTAAAGGACAATAGCCGAACAGAGCTTCACGAAGGCGATGAAGGTGCCATCATAGTGGAGCACACCCCCTTCTACGCTGAAAGTGGAGGACAGGAAGCAGACCACGGCATTATCACCACTGAAACAGGCACGTTCCGCGTAGATGATGTGCAGAAGGTCTTAGGCGGCAATGTCATTGTGCATTACGGGCAGGTAACCTCAGGTGTCATTAAAGAAGGACAGCAAGCCTTTTTGCAGGTGGACGTAGAAAGGCGTAAAGCCATGCAAAGGGCACACACAGCCACTCACCTTTTGCATGCAGCTCTTAGGCGCGTGCTTGGAGATCACGTCAGGCAGGGTGGTTCAAAAGTCGGACCAGATTGGTTCCGTTTCGACTTTAGCCACTTTGAAAGCATGTCACCCGCCCAGATTCAAGAAGTGGAGCGTCTGGTTAACGAGCAAGTACTAGAAAACAAAGAGGTGAACATATTCTTCACCAGTCTGGATGAAGCAAAGAAGATGGGTGCCATGGCGCTCTTTGGGGAAAAATACGGTGAAACCGTTAGAGTGGTGCAGGTGCCCGACTGGTCCATGGAGCTTTGCGGTGGTACTCACGCAAAGCGAACGGGCGACATCGGTTTGTTCCATATCATAAGCGAATCAGCAAGCAGTCAAGGCATAAGAAGAATTGAAGCTATCACAGGAAAAAAGGCGCTGGAGCATATGTGGAATTTAGAAAAGCTGGTGAAAGACGTAGCAGAGGAGCTGGATACGTCCAAAGACATGGTCGTGCAAAAACTACAAAAACTGAACCAGGACTTAAAAGAAAAGGACAAAGAAATCAAGCACCTTATTGAACGAGTTCACACTGCTGAAGGAAAAGAACTCTTTACCAAAGCCGAGGAGATAAACGGCATTAAATTCATAAATGCAGTGTTCCCACCCAGAGACCCCAGTGCGCTCATCATTGCTGTTGATGCCATGAGAAGCTTTAACAAACCTTTTGTGGCAGCTCTTGGAACCTTGAACAATGAAAAACCCGTCTTGGTCTTGGCAGCTTCACCTGATGTGGCAGAGAAGGTAAACCTCCGTGAAGTAGTGAACATTGCAGCTTCCTACATAGGAGGTAAAGGTGGCGGACGCCCCACACTGGTGCAGGCGGGAGGCACTGATGCATCTCGCTTGTCCGTAGCAGTGCAGCAAGCCATCTACGAATGTAAAAGGAGGCTTGGTTTAGCATGAGTATTAACGACAACCCCACGCACATAAAGACTCGATTTGCTCCTTCACCTACTGGTTATTTGCACGTGGGAGGAGCCAGAACAGCTCTTTTTAACTACCTTTTCGCAAAAAAGTTTGGAGGAACGTTTTTGCTGCGCATCGAGGACACTGACCCTGAGCGCAGTAAACCCGAGTACTCCGAGCAAATACTGATTTCCATGAAATGGCTGGGCTTGGATTGGGACGAAGGACCTTACCACCAATCTGAGCGCATGCACATCTACCAGCAGTACACCCAAAAACTTTTGGAGGAAGGCAAAGCTTATCGTTGCTTTTGTACCCCCGAGGAGCTGGAGGAGATGCGAGAGCAGCAGCGTCAGCAAGGACTCCCAACACGTTACGATGGACGTTGCTCACGACTTACCCAAGAAGAAATTGAAGAGCGGCTCAACAAAGGCATGCCCTTTGCTGTTAGGCTGAAAGTGCCACAAGATAGAGGCATAATCGCTTGGGACGACATGGTCAAAGGCCACATTGAGATTAACAGTAGTGAACTGGATGATTTCATCTTGGTGAGGAGCGACGGTACACCCACTTATAACTTTGCCGTGGTCATAGACGATCACACCATGGGTGTTACTCACGTGCTCAGAGGAGAAGATCACATACCCAACACCCCTAAGCAAATCCTTATTTATGAAGCACTGGGCTGGGAAACACCCGAGTTTGGACATGTGCCCATGATCTTGGGAAAGGACAAAACCAAACTTTCCAAAAGGCACGGTGCCGTGGGCGTAGAAGCATACCGCGACGAAGGGTTCCTACCTGAAGCGCTGTTTAACTTCCTCGCCTTGCTAGGTGCGTCCTACGACCCAGACAGAGAAGTCTACACTAAACAAGAGCTTATTGAACTTTTCGACCCCAAAAAGATTGGCTTGCACCCAGCAGTATTTGACCCCGATAAGCTCTACTACATAAACCGCGAACACATGAAGATGCTTCCTCCTGAAGAACTTGTCGAGCGCATAAGGCCCTTTGCGGAAGCGAAAGGATTCCAGATTGAACCTTACCACCTGAGGCTGATTCCACTCTTGGTAGAACGCATGCACACCTTGAAAGACTTTGTTGAACTGGCTGATTACATATTCACTGACGATTTCACAGTGGATGAAAAAGCACAGGAGCTTTTGTCAAAGGATTTGCCACTGGAAGGTTTGGCTGAGCAGCTTGACGCTACGGTGTGGGACGCAGATCACATCGAAGCTGTGCTGAGACAGTATGCTCAAGACAAAGGTATAAAACCACGCGACTACTTCCCATTTATCAGAGCAGTAATCAGCGGTAAATCGGTGGGACCTTCCCTATTCCACCTCATGGAAGCCATGCCCAAAGACATGGTTCTAAGGAGGCTACGTAAGAGCTAACTTTTTTAGCAATTTACAAAGCGGAACACCAGTCTTACAGTTTATAAAATAGGCCCCAATGGTCTTTTTTAGTACATAATGAAAGATGCAGAAGGATTTATATGTAATGGGAGGTGGTGGCGCCAATGATAAAAAGTGCCACGCAAGATAAGCAAAACAAGAGCTTTAGAGTAATCAAGACCATACTGACTCTTCTCCTTCTAGTAGCGCTCTGCTTGCCAGTAGGTACGTTCGGGATAGAATCAAACACCTCAACATGTCCGCAAATGTCAGTGGCAGCGCTGTCAAGTGAAAGTATGATTGTGAACAATGATACTGCAACCACGGCAAAGAACACACCTGTAACGATTGATGTTTTAGCGAATGATAGCGACTTGGACGGCGGTATGCTGTGGTTGGCCAGCGTTTCCACACCGCCCCACGGAACTGTCGCCATTAACAGCGATTTTAGTATTACCTATATCCCTGAACAAGATTGGATAGGTACTGACAAGTTTACCTACACAGTGGTTAAACCCACTGGAGAGGCAGGTTATGGCGAAGTTACTGTGGTGGTGATTGAGAACTATCCTCCAGTAGCCATGGAAGACAAGATACTGACTCGTATCGGTCAGGAAGTAGTTTTTAGCCCCACAGCGAATGACTTAGATCCTGAAAATGACGATTTCTACATAATAGAAATCAGTCAACCCGATAACGGCTATGTCCAACTTTTGACACCCACAACAGTGTCCTATACACCCTACCCCTGGTTTAAGGGCACTGACTCATTCACATATGCCGTACGGGACACAATGGGTGCCGCCAGCATGTCCACAGTGACCATTTACGTCAGTAGCGAAGGAAACATGTTCGCAGCTGTTGCAGATGCTTTCAAAACCATGGAAGAAACCACCACTGTGGTGAACCCGCTTCAAAATGACATTTTGGCTGAAGGTCAACAAATAAGCATAAGCGTTGTTGAACCACCGCAACATGGCATCATCAGTTTTCTAGAAGATCAGCACATTTCCTACACGCCCACCACAAATTGGTATGGCATAGACGAGTTCTCTTACAGATTAATCGATAGCATGGGCCGCCACGAAACTGCCACAGTTCTAGTCCAGGTCTTGCCGGTGCAGGACCCACCAGTAGCAATTAAAGATCAAGTTGTCACAACAAGAAACACAGAGGTCATAATCAGTCCGCTTTCTAACGACTACGATCCAGATGGAGACCAGCTCTTACTTAACGGGTTTTTCCAACCCGCTAACGGAACTGCACAAGATCTAGGAGACGGCCGTGTTCTCTATACTCCTAAAAGCGACTGGATTGGTTTTGACTCCTTCATCTACATCATCTCAGATGGTAACGGTCATACTGCTATTGGCACCGTTTACATAGAAGTAACAGAGCAAAATCATTCTCCTGTGGCAGTGAATGATCGGGTTAGCACACCGAAAAACACTCCAATTACGGTACCAGTCTTGGACAATGATTACGATCCAGACGGCGATCAACTAGTGGTAGAAGAAGTAGGTTCGCCGCGTCACGGATCTGCCATCATCGATGCTGACAATAATATTGAGTACGTACCGCCGCTGGACTGGGCAGGAGAGGATAGCTTCCTTTATACCATAAGCGATGGTCAAGGGGGTAAAAGTGTTGGCGTAGTAACTATTACTGTTATAGAAGAAACAAAGGTACTTCCTCCTGTCGCCTCAGATGATTTTGCAGCAACTGATCAAAACATCCCCGTGGATATCAGAGTTTTAGCAAATGACACAGATCCTAATGGATTACATCTGACCATTTATGGTGCAAGTAAACCATCCCATGGAACCATTGTCATATTAGCTGAAGAAGGTATCATACGCTATAGTCCGGAGAACAACTGGTTTGGAACAGATACTTTCACCTATACGGTGGTAAACGCAGAGGGCCTAACAAGCCAAGCCCGGGTCACGGTTACCGTTAGAGGAGTGCAACAAGAGGTAAACCGCAATCCCGTTGCCAAGAACGACACGGCAACCACTGGTAAGAACAACACCATAAAGATTTATGTCTTGGTAAACGACTATGACACTGATGGGGATCGTCTAAACATTGGTTCGGTAACACAGCCTCGGAATGGAAAAGTAACGATCAATTCTGATAGGACAGTTACCTACACTCCTAACAAAGACTTTAGTGGTATTGACACATTCACTTACACTGTCATCGATGGAAAGGGAGGAAAATCCGTTGGTACAGTGACAGTTCAAGTAATTGCACCAAACTCTGCACCCACAGCCAACAATGATACGGCATACACAAGAATCAATACAGCTGTAAAAATAAACGTTTTAGCCAACGATAAGGACCCTGACGGTGACGCTTTGACAGTAGAAATAACTTTGAAACCGAAGAACGGTTCAGCCCGCGTCAATACGGACAACTCGGTTACCTACACCCCAAACAAAGGATTCTATGGAACAGACAGCTTTACGTACACAGTACAAGATGGTAAAGGAGGAAAAGCCACAGCTGTTGTAACAATAACCGTTACAAACCCTACCACATCAAAGAGAAACGTGGTAATAACACTCAGAGTAGGAACCACGAAATATTATGTGGGTGATCAGCCTAAGTACCTTGACTCTCAACCCATAATCAAAGGTGGACGTACTTTGCTCCCCATACGTTTCATTGTAGAAGCCATGGGAGGTTCAGTAGCCTGGTATCCGCAGGATCGTCGAGTCGTGGTTCAACTGGGTTCAGACATGATCGAACTCTGGATAGGCAAGAACAAAGCTCGAGTTAATGGAAAAGAACAAGCCATTGACCCCAACAATCCACAAGTCGTCCCAGAAATTGTAAATTCACGAACCATGGTTCCGTTAAGGTTTGTTGCAGAGAAACTCGGAGCTGAAGTGGGTTGGTTCGACAAAACTAAGCATATCGTCGTTATTTACGGGCCATACAAAACAGCCCTGTTCCGACTGGGCAACTCAGAATACTTGGCAAATTCAAACATGCTAAACAGCAGAATACCGCCCATGATGAAGAACAATAAAGTTTTCTTTGATCCTCAGCCCGTTATTGAACATTTTGGAGGTAGCTTTACGTGGAACTCTGCAAGCAAAACACTCACGATAAGATTAGGGTCTAGGTCACTAACTCACACTGTTGGCACCAATTACGCCATTGTTAATGGAACAAGAACCTCTTTAGATTCCTCGAACTCCCAAGTAACATCCATGGTAGTTAACCAGCGACCGCTTCTACCTGCAGATTTTGTTGCAAAATCCATGAATATTGGTTTCGTCTGGGACTCCATGACGCAAACACTGTTCATGTTTTACAAAAAGTAAATAGAGAAGGGTGCATTTGGAAAGATGACAAAACGCATTGTCAGGCTAACCGCGTTTGCGTGCACTCTTGCACTTCTAATGTGCTTGGTGCCTTTGACGCCCCCTCCCTCAATAGCTTCGGCTACCACCTTGCCAGCTAAAGCACAGCTAAATGTTCCTTACATGAGCCAGCACTACAACATACCCATTGGGTTTAGTCCTTCTCGAGCATGCGGCATAACTTCTGCTGCCATGCTATTTGCCTATTATGGAAGAATTGCACCTTTTACCATAACTGGCGCAGACGGGAATCCCACAGACTACGGTTGGTACATGACGCGAGCATACCGCTACAAATCACCCTACCATGATGTAATGTGGAAGTACTTTGCTAATCAAGAGCACCGGCCAGGGCTGCAAGGCTGGGGAGCTTGGGGTTTCATTTGGCGTAACGGCACTGACAAAACCATAGCTGATGTCATACCGTTCTTGAATGCTCATGACATTTCCGCGCAGTTTATAAGGCAGCCTTCAGAAAGCTATGCCAAAACACTTGTAATGCAGGAGATAGCCGCTGGTAGGCCCCTCATGGCAAACACCGAAATCATAGGGGGGCACTACGTGGTCATTTATGGCTACGACAATACTGGCGAGCAGTTCAAGTATTTGGTAAATGACCCATGGAATGGCCGTAAAGCCTACACCTACGAGGAGCTCATGGTTTCCCAAATGTACCGCGGGCTTATTCTTACAGCGCCAGCTAACGGTTTTACAGCAAGAGTGCCCTACTCGCCTGGAATGGGCGCAGCTAAGAGCTACGTAAAGCCATTAAGGGGCAGCGCTGCTGCACCTTCCACCTTGTACACATATCAGCTGCCTCTGGTGGTACCAGAAAAGGTCACACCCACAGTCATGGTTTATATCGATGGCAAACCACATAAAATGCAGCTTGTGGAAGGTACTACTTACACTGGCACATACCAGTACAAAACTACCTTAGAAGCAGGAAACCACAATTACTACTTCGTTGTTACTACGCCCCGCTACACAGTTTGGTTTCCGCCCGATTCAGGTGTTTGGGGACAAAGCCAAGCGCTCTCGCAGTTCAACGGACCTTTCATCGAGGGTGCAAAACAAACTACAGGTACTACTTTAGAGCTTCAAGTTATGAACGATAAGTACCTAATCAACGGTGTGCCGAACTTCATGGACATGCCCCCCATCATAAAAAGTGGTAGAACGCTTTTGCCCATAAGCCATGTGGTTAAAGCGCTCGGAGGAAACACTGTTTGGGACAAAGAAAAACAAAAAGTTACCATAACCATGGAAGGAACTAAGAGTGCTACCACTGTGGAGCTTTGGATTGGTAAAAACTACGCCATGGTGAATGGTGTTAAAAAACCCATTGACCTTAGCAGCCCTAACGTGGTTCCCATCATCGTAAACAGCCGCACCATGGTTCCTTTGCGCTTTGTAGTAGAAACCTTGGGTGCTGCCATAACGTGGAATGACTCGGCAAAAGTAATTACCATCACATATCAAAAACAATAAAGCGCTCACACGCACAACAAAAATGGGCTTCCCAGGAACTGTTTTCTTGGGAAGCCCATACTTTTCACATTTATGGGAGGGGGAGTTAGTTAATTTGCTATTTCTTGTAAATCTGGTTAGCTACTTCCTGCTCCTTGGCTTTTAAGAAGTCCTCATCAGCCAAGTAGTAGTGCCTGATGGGCCTCATGGACTCATCAAGCTCGTAAACCAGCGGAATACCCGTGGGAATATTGGTCTTCGCAATTTCTTCACCGCTCATCTTATCCAAGTACTTCACAATGGCACGCATACTGTTACCGTGAGCGGCAATAAGTACCTTTTTACCTTCTTTTATGGCAGGCACAATCATGTCAGCCCAATAAGGGACCACACGCGCTTCGGTATCCTTCAAAGATTCGCAAAGTGGTAGTTCGTCTTCAGGCACAAGCGCATAGCGTGGATCATTGCCAGGCCACCTTGGGTCTGTCTTTTCCAGTGGTGGCGGTGGTACATCATAAGAACGCCTCCACAGGAGTACCTGCTGCTCACCATACCTTTCAGTCATTTCTGCTTTATTCAAGCCCTGCAAAGCACCATAATGGCGCTCATTCAGTCTCCAATGCTTGTACACAGGGATCCAATCCAGATTCATCTGTTCAAGCACCAAATTCAATGTTTTAATGGCACGTTTCAGTACGGAAGTAAATGCAACATCAAAGGTGTAACCTTCTTCTTTCAGTTTCTTACCAGCCCAAATGGCTTCTTCCACACCTCTATCAGAAAGGTCCACATCAGTCCAACCAGTGAACAAATTCAGCTTATTCCATTCGCTTTCCCCGTGCCTTATCATGACAACTTTATACATGCCAAATCTCACCTCTAAACTTATTTATAGCACCCAAAAAAGTTAATGCTATTTAAATAATTGTGAAACAGTTCATTGCTTATGTCCACTACGCAGCCACTCCTCCACCTTTTCAGCACTCCAAGTGTTTATCACATGATCAGGATCTGCCCAACCTCGCTGAGCCTGTATCACCCCAAGCTCCATGTTGACTAGTTCCTCCGCATCGTGAGCGTCAGTGCCCAAGGCAACAGGCATGTGGTACTGGGTTACCGCAGTTAGTACACCCACATCATCGATGTCCAAGCGCATGGGCGTGCAGTTGAGTTCAGGTACCACGTCATATTTATTGCAGAGCTGGAGCACCTCAGAAGAAGTTACATTTAAACCACCACGTCTGCCAAGTATTCTGCCTGTGGGATGCGCGACAATGTGCGGTTTAGCTTCCTCAAAGGTTTTCTCATAGCGACCCAGTATTTTTTCTTTCTCCTGATTTAGAGCCGTGTGTATGGCAGCAATGAGCACCTCCACCCTGTCATCTGTGAAGAGGAAAGTACCATCTGCCTTTATGTTCCCTTCCAAGCCCACAAAGATTCTTATGCCCACCCTTTTTTCTGCCTCTTTAATGGCTGCTATGTATTCGGGTAAGTCTTCGGGCTTTAAGCCACCAACAACCCCTAAGCCAGTGGCGTGGTCGCTTATAACCAGCCATTCATATCCCATTTCCTTTGCCTTCCTTGCCATGGTTTCCACTGTGTCGGTACCATCGGAAAAAGTACTGTGCACGTGCAAATCACCTTTTATATCCTTCATCTCCACCAAACGCGGCAGTTTGCCTGTCATGGCAAGTTCAATTTCCCCTCTATCTTCCCTCATGGTTGGTGGAATCCAAGGCAAGCCTAAAGCATTGTAAATTTCTTCCTCAGTGCGCCCTGCTACCTTTTCATCGGTGTCCATCTTAAAAAGCCCGTATTCGTTCAGCTTGTAACCTTTCTTTATCGCAAGCTCTCTCAGTTTTATGTTGTGAGCCTTAGAACCCGTGAAGTACTGTAAAGCTGCGCCCCATGACTCCACTGGCACTGCTCTTAGATCCACCTGCAAACCACCAGTAAAAACAGAAGCCTTGGTATCACCTTTAGCGAGTACCTGAGCAACGCCGGGCATCTTCACAAAAGCCTCCATCACAGGAATGGGGTCATCAGTTGCCACTAGCACGTCACAATCCCCAATATCCGCTCTGCCCCTTCTTAGACTGCCTGCGGGTGCGATGTCCACGAACTTGGCATGACCTTTGAGATACGTAATCACGTTATGAACAATGGGCAGAGCCAAGTACAGCGGGATTCTACCGCTCAGCTGCCTGTACATCTGTATCCCATCTAAGAGCTTCTTTTCCATTTTTGCGCCAAAGCCACGCAGCCCTTGAAGTTTGTGCTCCATCAAAGCCCTTTCCAGCTCCTCAATGCTTTGAATACCGGCTTCCGTGTAAAGGCGCCAAGCCAAACGCGGCCCAATGCCTGGCACTTCCATCATCTCGAAAAGCCCCTTAGGAATGTCTTTGGATATTTCCTCCAAGTAAGAACTTTTCCCCGTCTTTAGGTATTCTTCAATTTTCGCAGCTATGCTTTCTCCAATACCTGGAACATTGGTAAGCTCGCCACGCTTCCAAATATCCTCAATGGGCTCAGCAAGGTTTTCCACTCTTGTAGCCGCTTCCTCATAAGCCCTTATCCTAAAGGTGCTGTCCCCCTTTATTTCCAGTATCTTGGCAATCTGCCTAAGCAGATTAGCCACTTCTTGGTTAGTCATGCCCCTGATGACCTCCTATTGTTCCTGCGCTTTTTAGCCGCAGCTTCATTAAAAAATTGTGCATTTCCATGCTTACAAGTTAATGTTAACACTCATCATTGCTCATAGCAGAATGCAACGCAGGTCAATGCTATAATATTTTTATGGCGGAAAAAACATTAGTTATTTACAAACCTGATGCGGTGCGTAGAAACATAATCGGCGAGATAACCACCCTTTTCCAAGACCGCGGTCTTAAAATGGTTGGTGCAAAGCTGGGCTGGTACTCAAGAGAATTCTGGGAAGAGTTTTACGCTGAGCACAAAGGTAAGGATTTCTTCGAGCGCTTAGTTAACTACATGTCCAGCGGCCCCATTTTCATAACTGTTTGGTCAGGAGATGACGCTGTCAGAGTGGGTAGGCAGCTGGCTGGTGCAACAGACCCACTACAGGCAGACCCAGGGAGCATTCGTGGACGCTACGGTCTTCCCATGCCCATGAACACAGTGCACTGCTCAGATTCTTTAGAATCTGCCGAGCGTGAAATAAGCCTGTTCTTCAAAGACGACGAAATCTTTGAATGGTAATAAAACGTCTTTTACTTTGCTATGTCATTGAACGCTCGGAGCGCGCTCTCAACCGCTTCGCTCATGTTGTAGTACTTGAATTCCCCTACTCTGCCTAAGGGAATCACATGGTATTCTCTGGCTAAATCAGCATACTTAAGCCAAGTCGCTTTACTTTCTTTTGTTAGCACTGGGTAGTAGCGCTCATCATTCTCGGTTGTGTATTCCTTGGGGTACTCAAAACAAATGGTAGTCCGTTTTACATCCACAGGGTGAATGTGCTTGAATTCAATGATGCGTGTAAAATCGTAGCTGTTGGGGTAGTGCACGGTGGCAGCTCCTTGGTAATACTCCACATCATGGGTTTCAAAGCGAAAATCCAAGCTTCTAAAAGGAAGCCGTCCAAACCTGTAGCCGAATAGCTCATCAAGAGAGCCCGTGTAAATTATGGTGCCGTCGTATTTCTTTCCCATTATGTAAATACCGTCCGCCTTCACCTCTGCGAGTTCCAAAAAGTCCGTATTCAGCATAAGCTTTATATTCTTCTGCGACAGCATCCGCTGAACCATCTGGGTATAGCCCTGCCTTGGCACTCCTTGAAACCGCGCTGTGTAGTAGCGGTCATCCTTCCCTACCAGCACCGGCACATTAATGGTGGCTTCAGGTTCCATTTCCTCAGGCCTTCTGCCCCACTGCTTCAGCGTGTAGTGAATGAACACCTTTTCGTAAACGTACTCACCCAAAAACCGTAAATCCTCATCATCACTCTGGATAAGCTTTGTCACATGCACCTTTGTATTTAAGCCGTACGCATTTAACAGCTTTTCTTTCAGTTTGGAGGCAAGTTCAGCTGGAAACACCATGTCCATGGAATTGAAGTTGAAGGGCAGCGGTACCATTTTACCGTCTACCCAAGCTAAAACCCTGTGCTGGTAGTAGTGCCAATCGGTAAACTGCGAAAGATAAGACCAAACCACTTCGCTTTCTGTACGGAACAAATGCCCACCGTACCTGTGCACCAATATGCCGTTCTCATCTTTGCTATCAAAGCACGTTCCTGCTATGTGTGGTTTGCGGTCCACCACCAAAACCTTCTCATTGAGCTGTGAAGCAATGCGCTCAGCAACCACCGCCCCCGACAACCCTGCGCCCACCACAATGTATTTGAACATCTACAGCTTCACCTCCAAAAAACTTAAAAAACACATACTGTATTAAAACTGTCCCCGAAATGGGAATTGCAAGCCTATTAAATCCATTGTAAACCAAGTGATACCCTAACCGCTTTAAGTAAGGCTTCGGGGAATTGGTCTATCATTTTCGCAACCGATTGGTATCTAGTTCTCTTGCAAATTTCACCAGGCTTAACTTCTCTATCCTTGCATTGCCTGTTCCACAGCAACCAAAGTGCGCGCCACAACATCGTCCATATCATAATATTTGTACTCTGATAGCCTACCAACCAGTATTATTTGTTTATATTGCTGTAAAAGCTCGGCATACTTCTCGTATCGTTCACGACTTTCCTTGTTAAATACTGGGTAAAATGGATCGTTCTCTCCGTGCACATGTTCTAATGGATACTCCTTAAGGATGACAGTATCCTTGATTTCACTTGGTTGGATGTGCTTGAACTCATTAATCCTAGTGAAGTTTGTACTGATTCGGATAATTTACTTGAGCTACTTCTTGGAAGTATTCAACGTTTATTCTCTCAAATTGCAACTTAAGACTTCTGTAAGGCAGATTTCCAAAAACGAAACCAGCCAATTCATACACCTTGCCTGTATAGTAAACGCTACCCCTAAACTCTTGCCCCAGAATATAGATTTTCCCTTCTTGTAAGTGAGCAATATCCATGAAATTAGTGCCAAGCATAACTTTTATTCTTTTGTTGGCGAGCATGTTCGTAATCATCTGTGTATAACTTTCCCGTGGTACAGCCTGACACCGATCTTGAAAATACCTTGAGTCATAATTTAGTACAACAGGTATCCGCCCAACCACGTCTGCATCCATTTGTTCTGGTTTGAAACCCCACTGCTTCAAGCTGTACTGTTCAAACACATTTTTGTAAATAAAGTTCGCCAATAGTTCTGAATCCTTATCATGCTTGTTTCTCAAATCTAGAATGTTGATCTTCCTATCAAAACCAAATATGTCTAATAAATTACTTTCTATGCGCTCAGCAAGTGCTCGAGGGAAAAGAGCCTCAAGAGAAACGAAGTTGAATGGTACGGGAACTTTTTGGCCGTGAACGACAACAACCGCACAATATTCGTACATGTCACAATCAGTGAAATGTGATAGGTAGTTGCAGACACTTGAATCGTCTGTGTGAAATAAGTGAGCACCGTATATGTGTAAGCGTATCCCAGATTTGTGAAGTTTATCATATCAATGTCCACCAACGTTTAATCTGCTCTCTATTACTAATACGTTTCAGGAGTATTTATTAGGAAATTGTTCTGCTGCAGTCGCACCAGCTAATCATGCACCTACTATACAGTCAGTCAAATATCTCACTTCCTCATGGCACCATCACACTAAATTGTCACATTAACACACAATAATGTTATCGAAACAATGACAACCAAGGCTTTTACATATTATAAGTTAACCCACAATAGCCCAGTCCGGGATTCCTTGCACAACCACAAATCTAGCTAATGAACTGGGGAGAACACCCGCAAGCAAAAACCAAATGAAGCTCAGAACTCTCTTGGAGGAACTAGTAAAAAACGGATACACCAAACAATCTAGTGCACCGCAAAGGCCTATTCTAAGACGTGAGGCATACGACATTTTGTTTTCCTTTGAAAGAATTCCATTGATCAATCTTAGCTTTTCCTCGTCCAATCCACTCGAAACCATGTCCTTTACAAACCTGTCAAATCTTTCATGAAGGTATCTGCGAACTTTGTCATTACGGTCCAGAATAACACTTATACGCTCAGGCTTAGTTCCATGTATGTTTTCACCGTGTAAACGATACAAGCAAAGAACGTCGGAAAACGATATTACCTCCCCGTAAAAAGCAGCTGCCAAGACTAGCGGAGTATCCGCGCAAAGACGCCATTCTTCTTCTGGCAAAGGCATTGCAATTTCCAAGAAATTACGTGAGTACATATTTCCACTCTGTGGGGTTGCACCAAAGTAAAACCACCTTTTCGCTATCTGTTGGACGTTCCCGTTAAGCAGGTGAGCATTCAAAGGTGGAAAAAACAGTCCCCTAGAGTTGCCTTCTCCGTCAATCGCCTCTAATCTCCACTGCACTTTGCTAACGCCAGGATACCATGCTTTAGCAGCTACTTCGATAGCTTCAGGCTTCAGTACATCATCAGAATCCAAAAACACTACCAAATCACCACTTGATACTTCAAACCCCGCATTCATGGCTGACGCCTGCCCACCATTCTCTTTTAGCACTGCCTTTACAAGGCCAGCAGAGGCGTATCTACTGATGATTTCCCTGGAATTGTCAGTAGAACCGTCATCAACGACTATGACTTCAATGTTAGGGTAGGTCTGGCCTAAAGCGCTTTCTATAGCATCCTGGATGAATCTACCATAGTTGTAGTTGTCAATTATGATGCTTACAAGAGGTAAACTATTCTTTTCACTCTTGACCACAGGATTCACTCCTAAAAACGCAGACATTCTCTAAAGTACTGTATTGTTGTGATAAGTCCTTCTTCTAGTTTTACCGTTGGTTCCCAGCCAAGAGTTTGCCGTGCCAACGTTATGTCAGGCTTCCTTCGTTTTGGATCATCTTGTGGAAGAGGCCTAAACTGTATTTCGCTCTTACTACATGTAAGCTCAAGCACGAGGCGAGCCAATTCCAAAACAGTGAATTCTCCCGGGTTCCCCAAGTTCACAGGACCTGTAAAGGAGTCATCGGTTTGCATCACTTTTAGGATACCTTCAATAAGATCGCCAATATAGCAAAAACTGCGTGTCTGACTACCGTCACCATATACGGTGAGTGGCTCATTTTTTAGAGCTTGCACAATAAAGTTTGATACAACCCTACCATCCTGAGGATCCATCCGCGGTCCATACGTATTAAAAATCCTGATCACCTTTATCTTTGTCCCAAATTGTCGGCCATAGTCAAAGAATAACGTCTCTGCACATCGCTTCCCTTCGTCATAGCATGAGCGAATCCCTATCGGGTTCACATTACCCCAGTAAGTTTCTGGCTGCGGCGAGATCGTGGGATCACCATAAACTTCCGACGTTGATGCCTGCATTATCATTGCTCCCGTGTTAGTTGCCAACTCTAAAAGGTTTAATGCTCCCAACACAGATGTCTTCAAAGTATGGACTGGATCTTTTTGGTAGCGTGGCGGGCTAGCTGGACAGGCCAAGTTGAAAATTTGGTCAACATCAATATCTATTGGATCTATAACATCCTGCTGAATAAAGTGAAACAAAGGATTTTCTTTGAATGTCTCGATGTTACGTATACTTCCAGTTTCAAGGTTATCCATGCAAAAAACTTCATTACCTTCATTTAGGAGACGTTCACATAGATGACTACCGATAAATCCTGCGCCACCAGTCACCAATACTCTTTTCATCTTCCCACCCCTTTATAAATAAAGCCAAGCCCCTCAAGAACTTCTTTGTCCAAACAGTTCCTTCCATCAAATATCAACTTCTGGCGAACAATTCTACCTACACGATCAAAGTCCAGCTTACTCCACTGGGGCCATTCAGTTGTGATGAGAACACAGTCCACACCTTCCAATGCTTTGTACACGTCTTCTTCGTAAATCACTTTGTCAGACTCAGGGACTACTTTCCTTGCATTTTCAAGGGCTATTGGATCAGTAGCCTTTACAATGGCACCTTTCTTGACTAAACGGTCGACAAGCTCCATGGCAGGCGAGTCCCGCACGTCATCAGTGTCTGGCTTGAAAGAAAGCCCCAGTACGGCCACAGACTTTCCTTGTAAGTCGCCCAGTGTAGATTCAACGTTCTTAACGAAATAATCTTTGATGTTATCGTTTACTTTAACAGCCGCCCTCACAATGGACAATTCGGAACCATGCTTCTCACTGGTTCTTATTAGAGCTGATGTGTCTTTGGGAAAACAGCTTCCTCCCCAACCTATTCCAGCGTTCAAGAAACTGCGACCAATCCGCGAATCTGTGCCCATACCCAGAGCAACATCTTCTACGTTTGCTCCTACTTTCTCACACAATAACGCGATTTCGTTAATATAGCTTATCTTCAAAGCAAGAAAAGCATTAGACGCGTACTTCACCAGTTCAGCACTCTTAGGCGTAGTCACAATGAAGTATGGCAAATCCTTTTCAATGCCGTCGGTAATAAAATCTGGTTTCACAAAGGAACGCTGTAGTATGGGGCTATACGCTTCCCTTAATAGACCTACGGCGTCGCGATCTCTTGCGCCGACCACAATTCTGTCTGGATACAGCGTGTCATATACGGCATGGCCTTCCCTCAAAAATTCAGGATTAGAAACAAATTGCACTCTATGGCTGAGTAACATTGATCCGAACTTCTCCGCCAGCATGTCGTTAGTTCCTACCGGAACAGTCGATTTTATCGCCACAACTGCCTGAACATCCTCATCTAGGCAACTTATAACCTCTTCAAAAGCAGCATGCAAGAAGGTCAGGTCAGCGTCTCCGTCATCCTTTGGAGGAGTACCAACAGCAATAACAATCAACTCACTACCATTTAGTAAATTTCTATTAACCTTATTTGAAAACGTTATACGACTTCGCGATTTTTGTAGAAGATTATCTAATCCTGGCTCATATATTAACAAATTTCCCAGCTCAAGTGCACTTAACTTTGCAAGGTCTTTCTCTACAATGTTAACATCGTGACCAACGTATGAAAGACAAATACCAGTCGTTAAACCTACATAACCCCCGCCAATCACTGTAATGTTCATTGCGCTGTTTCACCTTTCCTGTTCATAAGTCTGACTCTGCTTTCTATTATACAAGTGTAGCTTTAGAAGCCAACTGCATTGCAAACTAAACGGCGTCTATGAAGTCGATGAATTCACCATAGAAGGTAACGCTGGGGAATTAGTTGGAACCTTCATAGTCCAACAATATAGATACGGCACCATCGTGGAACCTAAGCTTGGAGATATTGTCTTCGATATAGGTGCCTATGTGGGCGATACAGCCCTCTGGTTTTCTAAAGCAGTTGGCCCTCAAGGAAAGGGTTTTGCCTTTGAACCAGAACCGCGTAATTTTGAGAAACTGAAAGCCAATCTTGAACGCAATAAAGCTATAAACGTCATCCCGCTGCAGCTCGCACTTTCAGAAAATGATGGAGAAATGCAAGTCACAAGCAGTGCAGGTTCATCTGTGGTAACACAGACCGGTATGGGTACATCCGTTAAGGTCATCACAATTGATAAATTTGTGGAAGCCAACAAACTTCCCAGAGTAGATTTCATAAAGATGGACGTAGAAGGCCACGAATTAAAAGTTCTAAAAGGAGCCCACGAAACCATAAAGACTTTCAAACCATGTTTAGCACTTAGTGCTTACCACCGCGGCGACGACCTCATAGAACTACCTAAGTTCCTTTTAGAGCTCAACCCAAACTACAAATTTTACCTAAGACACTGCACTTCGGTTTGGGGTGAAACTGTGCTCTACGCTGTGAGTTCTTAGGATTATCTTGGATTTATCTGAAGAATTCTCAGTTCAAAAACTGAATTTATTCAGATACAAGTTTGTTACGTTGTTTCTCTGCACAAGTAATTCGTGTTGACTCCCTTAAAGGGCACGATTTATGGCTATAGATTATAGTTACAATACACTTTGTAACAAAGACCAGGTTTTCTCAGCCGTCTTTTCCCAAGTAAATTGCCTTGCTCTTTCCAAACCTTTAGAAGCCAATTTTTTCTTCAGTTCTGCGTCCTCAATGATACTAACCATGGCATTAGCTATCTCCTCCACATTTTCCGGACTCACTAATAGGGCTGCATCGCCGACAACTTCAGGTAATGACGAAATATTAGACGTCACGACTGGTGTACCGCAAGCCATTGCTTCGAGTGGCGGAAAACCAAATCCCTCATAAAGGGATGGGAAGACGAAAACATCGGCAAAGTTGTACAGAGCGATCATTTCCTCAATTTTTGCATATCCTGTCCAAATTACATCTTCAGTCAAATGGAGCTCACTAATAGTTCGAAATACAGGCTCGTATTTCCAACCTTTTTTGCCCACAAGAACTAACTTGTGAGGACACCCCTGGCTTTTCAAAATAGCAAAAGCTTGCAAAATACGCTGCACATTTTTTCTCGGTTCCAAAGTCCCTACAAACAGTATAAATGGAGAATCTAAGCCGAAGTGGTCCCTTAGCAGCTGACGCAATAAGACTCTTTCTGTCTCGTCACTTATCCTTCTAAAAGCTGGATTACATCCAGGGTATATCACGTCAATCATCTCAGCAGGAACTCCAAAGTGCATGACAACGTCTTCCTTTGTATGCTCTGAAACAGTAGTCAGTTTACTAAAAGACCGTATGAACCTCTTCATAGTCGCTGCCCACAGATGCGCTTCAGTTTTGGAAGGCTGTGTTTGTGGATAAAGCAATGGCACTAAATCATGTATAGTTAAGACTTTTTTCTTTTTTGTAAAAGCCACAGCTCCTGCAAGCATCGGATAATAGTAAGGGAAATATACTACATCAACTTCACATTTGTTTAGTTCGTAAGGCAATGTAAGCAACCTTTCTAAATTGCGCCCAATCTTATTTCTAGCAGTCGGCACAATTATTTCTTCTTTTGCATATTTAACATTCTGTTTTGCTCTTACTAGAAGTAAGTCATCGCTATGCCCCAGGGTCACAAGTTGTTCTACTACATTTTGAGTATAGACACCTACGCCTGTTTTTTTATCGTCATCAACTGGCCATGCGATTATTCCAATTTTCAACGAATATCACCCCGATCACCTACTACTCCGTAGACTTCCCATGTTCGTTCAGCAGTCTTCTTCCAGTCAAAAAACTTAGCCCTCTTTAAGCCTCTTTCTGAAAGCTCGGCTCTGAGCTCCTCATTGGCTAAGACACGTTCAATTGCTCCTGCAAGCGCCCGTACATCTAAAGGATTAACCAACAGAGCAGCATCACCGGCTACTTCAGGCAGTGATGATTTATTGGACGTTATCACCGGCGTTCCACATGCCATAGCTTCTAATGGAGGAAAACCAAATCCCTCGTAAACCGAGGGGTAGACGAAAAGATCTGCAACGTTGTAGAAGTAAACCAGGTCTTCATCTGGCACATAGCCTGGTATAACTATTTGATCAGCCAGACTTAGTTCATTTATAGCAGAGAAAACTTTCTCATACTTCCAACCCTTCCCGCCTATTAATAACAGCTTCTGAGGAAAACCATCTTTTTTTACCATGGCGAAAGCGTGTATCAAAGTTGGTATGTTTTTCCTTGGCTCTAACGTCCCCACATAGAGTATAAAAGGGTCTTTTAGGCCGTATTGGTTTAGGATATAGTTCCTGGCAGCTTCCTTATCTCGAATAAACTTAAAACGCGGATCCGCAGCAGTGTATGTCACGCTTATGTCATTACCATCGATTTTCAGGTATTTTTCCATATCAAGCTTTGTGTTTTCGGAAACCGAAATCCAGTGCGCAATTCTGTGCGAACAGAACTTCAATGCCCTCCCCCACAGCAAACCTGACTTTATAGGGTGAGCTTCTGGATACAAAATCGGTGTTATATCGTGCATTGTCACCACTATCGGCACCATACCAGTTGCGAAGTAGAGAGGTAATTGTGACCCAGTAAAGGACGGAAAATGTACAACGTCACATTTTATCTCTCTTAAGAACTTCCCGAATTCGAAAACATTTCTGGGCAGATTAGGAATGACCTTTTCAGTAGCTTGTTTGTATAGTGGATCATTGCTTCTTTCTGAGTGTATGAGTATGAGATCGTTACCATGGCCATTATCAACCAGAGCTTGCACCAGTCCACGTGTGTAGTTACCTATCCCAGTCCGTCTTCCATCCATGGAGTTTGTAATCACTGCCACTTTCACTATCCTGCCTCCTTAAGTAAAGATACATAACTGTCCAATATTTTCTCTCGATCGAATTTCAATAATATTTTTGTTACCTTAGCAGGATCCACATACAGAGTAGCTTCTCTCTCTACCCAATTACGTAGCTTCACTGCTATATCTTCAACGGAAAACGGATCAAAATATTCCGCAGCATCCTCGTAAATTTCTCTAAAAATTGGTATGTCTGAAAGCAAGACAGGTGTGCCTAGTGAAAGAGCCTCCAGAGGTGGCAAACCAAAACCCTCTATCAACGAAGGCTGTATGAGAAATCGAGCACTTTTGTAAAGCGACGCTAAGACTTCATCAGAAGGGTTGACAAAAAACAAAACCCTGTTTTCCAAATTTAAACCCTTAACCTGTGTTTCAATTTCGTCCGGGCCTGCCCCATCTTTTTGCCCAGCTATGACAAACTTTATATTCTTGCCATTAATTTTTGATAAGGCTTCAATCACTCTCCCTAGGTTCTTGTGTCTTTTTCGGTTCCCCACATAGAGAAAATAACTGCCATCCACTGATCGTTTGTCTAAAGTGCTGGCAATTCTACCCAATCGCTCTTCGTAGCTCTCATAAATCACAACCGTTTTATCCTTTGATCGAGGGAACATTGTAACGAGCTGGGATTTGGTTGTTTCTGAAACGGCAATGATGCGATCAGCTTTGCGTACAGCCCGGCTAACCAGAGATCGGAAAAAAGACGCCTTTACTTTAGACCCATCCCAGTAAGCTGTTAATGGGATTAAATCATGTACAGTGACAATGGTATTCTTTGGGACAAAGATAGGCAAGTTTACATGTGGATACAAGAACCAGTCCACTTTGTTTTCCAGCGACCTCAGAAGATTCGACTGTGACGTGAAGCTCTTTAAGGCGAATTTTTCGTAAGGTACAAAAATTGGCTCCACCATGGAGTTTGCACTGAACTGCCTTAGGAAGCTATCTTTGAGCCGTTCAGGTACAGCTGATACTATGTTTATGCCCCTTTTGCTTAGACCAGAAACTAAAAATTCATAGTAGCGGCCGATACCACTTCCTTTGTAAAACAAACCATCAACGTACACCGTCATGATTTTGCCACGCTTCCTTCACTAACAACCTTCCCGAACACTTCCTTAATACGTTGGTCAAATCTTTCTGCGCTGAACTCCTCTGCCCGTTTCCTTATCACCTGTGGATCATACTTATACTCGTGTTCACAAATCTCGGCTATAGCGTTTGCAAGCGACTTTTCATCCCTCGGAGGCACAACGCGACCTGTTACACCATCGATATTATGAAATGATGTGCCGGTGCCAAGTTCTGTAGTAACCACGGGAACACCGCACGCCATTGCCTCAACTACAACCAACCCGAATGCTTCCCCCCTATCGATGGAAGGTAAAACAAACACGTCAGCTGCGCTGTAGTACCTTGGCAAATCAGAATAAGGAACGTGGTCAAAACGAAGAACGCGCCGTTCAAGCTTCAGCTCATGAGTAAGCTCCTCCACAGCAGCTCTTTCAGGCCCGTCGCCAACTAAAACGATGTAGTAATTCTCAGGTAGAAGCGCTAAAGCCTTAATCAAGTAATCGAGTCCTTTGTAGCGCCCAAAACGGCCAATATAAAGGATTATTTTTGCTTCGTCGCCAGCGCCAATTCTCTCAAGTATTTCTCTTCTCTTGTTATCTTCTTGGTAGTGAAAATGCTTAATGTCAGCAAACAAAGGAACCACATCAACTTTATCTAAGAAGGGCTGCAAGCATGCAGAGCTTTGCTTCATGTTTGGCGATGTAACGATTATTCTATCCATCTTGGCCAAAAACCTCGGAACGACCAACTTGTTGTACAAGCTCCCCGCAGAGCCCCTCCCTACAACGTCACTATGGTAAAAACAAACTTTTTTCCCCTTCACATTTGAATGCGCAAAGAAAAGTTCGCTTTGAACACTTGGAAAGTGAAAAACAAATACGGTGTCAGGAGTTGAAAAGCTTCTTATCGCCCTTCCGAAATTAGAAGAAAGCCTGATGGGATCATTTCTATAAGCCGTATTTAGCCTGATAACGTGCACCCCATTTATCTCTTGTTCAACCATACTGTTTTCCTTGTTGAAAGTTATTACTGTTGACTTATCGAACAAATGTAACCCCAGTTCGGCTATGCGCTGCGCCACAACCTCCACACCACCAATTTCTGGGTAATACATTTTATTTACGCTAACCAAGTGATTTCCTATTCTTTCTTTCCTTCCATCAGCTATCATAAACTACGATGTCGTCCTCTTCCAAATAGTCCCCATTCTCCACTTCAATAATTTCTACTTCTGAATCGGTGGGGTTTCCTAAAACATGAACCGTTTCCTTTGGCACAAAGGTGCTTTCCCCTTCATGCAGCAAAAACGTTTCGTTACCAATCTTTACCTGAGCTGTGCCTCTTATAACAACCCAGTGCTCGGTACGATGCAAATGCATTTGGGGTCGAAGAGAGTTTCCCGGTTTTAGAAGAACTCGTTTTATCTTGTACCCATCACCGCTATCCAAAACCTCGTACCGTCCCCACGGTCTTACCATTTCTGGATGCTCTGTAATTTCTTTCCTACCTTGCTCCTTTAGCTCCTCAACTAATTTTTTAACTTCTTGGCTGCCGCCCTTCTTTGCAATGAGTACGACATCTTGCGTTTCCACCACTAGCGTATCCTCCAACCCAGCCAGGGCAACCAGACGTGAACCCGAAAAAGCCAAAGAGTTCTTCGCATTCAGCGCTATGACATCTCCTACCAGCACATTACCTTCTTGGTCCTTCTCCATAACATCATAGTAAGAATCCCAAGACCCCACATCACTCCAACTAAGTTCCATTGGGATGACAACCACTTTGTTTGACTTTTCCATGATAGCGTAATCCATGGAAATAGATGGCATCTTTTCAAAATTCCGCACAACATCTTCAAAGCTGCCATTCAACAGCTCATGAATTTGAGGTTGGTAAACTCCTAGCTCTTCGAGGAATGCTGCCGTCGTAAATGCAAACATACCTGAGTTCCAATAATAACTTCCCTCGTTTAGATACTTTTGAGCCGTCTCCAAGTCAGGCTTTTCCACAAAACGTTTTGCCTTATGAAACCCATTCATCGTTTCTCCTATTTGAATGTAACCAAAACCAGTTTCAGGTCGGACCGGCTTTATGCCAAACGTTACCAAATACCCTCCTTCTGCAGCTAACATGCCCAATTTCATGTAATCAACAAACTTTTCTAATGGTTCTATGATATGGTCTGAAGTGAGTACCAGTAGTGGCTCATCAGGAGCCCCGTGTAACTTTTCAGAAATGTATTTCACCGCTAGTCCCACTGCTGGAGCTGTGTTCTTCCCAACTGGTTCAGCTATCATACTTTCAGCCAGCTTCGGATTCACAATTTCAGCAATTTCTTTTGTTAGAAACAAAAAATCAGCACTTGTTACCGTGGCCACATCTTGAGCATTAGCCAGTGCTATCGCTCTTCTGTACGTGCACTCCAGTAAGCTCTTTCCATCTATTAACTTTAAAAACTGCTTAGGAAAACGCTCCCTGGACAGCGGCCAAAGCCTGGTACCCCTCCCACCAGCCAGTACGATTACTTTCACCATGCACCTCCATATTTCACAAATGAGAGCGATTTCTAATTCATAAATACGTCTGTTAATCATATGATATCAAGCCAACATGCGATTCTGCCACTTCAAGCCAGAAGCTGCTTGCCGCACTTGTGTAAAGACATAACTGGACTTAGAACGTAGCCGGCTCTAGTTATCTAGAGCATACACATAATATGCGTTACAATAAATCCGTGGCGCCTAAGTTGAGTCTGAGCAAAAAACAATCGGTCGTGGCACTCTCGGTATCTACCATGTGGTCGAAGGTGTTTGGCTTCTTCAGAGAGATGCTCACGGCGTTTTATTTTGGCGCAGGCGTTGTAAAAGACGCCTTCAATGTAAGCCAAGCCATACCTGGTAGAATTGGCTCGGCTTTTTTTGGCGCTATAAACAGCTCACTCGTTCCTTACCTTATTCACCTTAGAAACCAAGAGGGTGAAGAAGCTTTCTGGAAAGCATACTCCAGCATTTACCGATGGCTAGTAACACTGCTATTAGTGTTTACGGCATTGATGATGATAATGCCTCAGCCATTTATTGCCATTTTGGCACCAGGGTTTTACAACGACCCTCAGCGGTTAAGTCTGACTATGTTCTTTATTCGGTTTACCGCACTCATCTTTTTGTTTCAGGTGCTTTCTTCCATGCAAATAACGTTACTGCAAATATTTGAAAACTTCCTTCCTCAAATTGGTATCAACTTATTTGCATCAGCCTCTGGTGTGCTGGTGCTTGCTTTGGCGGGTGCACTGCATGGTGCCACACCAACTGCTCTGGCTTTATCTGCTCTGACAGCGGGTTTTGCCACTTTTGCAATTGCCTATTACATGTCCTTACCCTATAGGGGTAACCTCAAACCTTCTGGTTTATGGAATAGATACGTCTCGGACTACTTAAAGTTTCTGCTGCCTATTTTAGCGGGACAAGTCATTATTATATCTTTCACTCTGGTAGACCAGCTCATGGCTTCTTTCCTGCCTGTAGGTAACATATCCGCTCTAAACTATGCTTCCCTTCTTTATAACTTACCTATTACTTTGTTTGCCGTGCCTATAACCAGCGTGCTGTATCCAGCCATATCAAGCGCATCAGCGAAAATGAACTGGCAACAGCAAGCCAGCGCAGTTAGCCGTGGCATACAACTAATCTGGCTCATTGTGCTACCTTCAGCAGTAGGCCTTGCCACGCTCGCTTTACCCATTGTAAAACTGGTTTACATGCGCGGAGCATTCGACATAGCGGCTGCCACTCTGACCGGCGGAGCTTTACTTTTCTACGCTTTAGGGATTCCATTCTTGGGTTTGCAAAGCCTGCTTGCCATTGTATTTCTGTCAGAGAAAGATAATATTACTCCACTTAAGAGAAATATCTTCGGCATAGCATTAAATGCTTTTCTGAACTACTTTTTTGGGATAAGACTGCACATGAATGCAGCAGGGTTTGCCATAGGTACTGCCATTTCTTGGACTGTACTGTGCTTGTGGCTATATATGTCATGGGCGCGCAGGCACCAAATAGGACCCTGGAGCATAGTAAAGGCTCTGTGGAAGAGCACGGCTGCAGCACTGCTAATGCTTCTAGTCATTTTGGTGTGGAAGCTGTATTTGCCCTATGAGGGCTTGCATCTTATTGTGCTAATAGTGGTAGCAGCACTGGTTTATTTCGGGGGTTTATTGCTGCTAAAAGACGAGAACATGCAGGATTTAACAAAACAAGTGCTGAACAAAATTAGGAAACGTCTTAGTTCATAGTAAAATTCACTGGTGTCATAAAAAAGTCATGTTTCGCGACCATGATGTTTGAGGTGATTGGGTAAAAGTGGCGAAGAAAAGAACTGTAAAAATCGTGTTCTTGGTACTCTTGGTTGTAATCATAGGAGTAGTAGGATATTCCGCTGTGCGCTACATTTCATACCAGAACGCTCTAAAAAAGGCACAAGAAAGTTACATCATACCTAAGCAAGAAACACCAACCAGCACACTAACTGAAGAAACACCAACTACGGCTACTACTGCAACCACTGCAACTACAGCCACAGCCGCAACACCTACTGCCCCCGCTTGCACTATTGAGCCTACCAACATACTTGTCCTTGGTATTGACACGGGCGAACCATACAACCGGAGGCCACGCTCTGATACCATCATGATTTATTCTATCCAGCCTTGCAAGAACCGCATTCTTGAAGTTTCTGTCCCACGAGATTCCCGCGTTCAAGTTCCTGGCCATGGAGTTATGAACATAAACCGAGCTTTTGAGATTGGCGGTGCCTCTTTGTCTGAAAAGACCGTTGAACAGCTTTTCAACATACGTATTCACAGAGTAGCAGTAGTGGACTTTGCAGGCTTTACTAAACTCATAGATGCCATAGGTGGAATAACCATTAATGTGGAGGAAGAATTCAACGAAAAATACAATGTGCATCCGCCCTTACCAACTGGTAGAGTCACACTTAATGGACAACAAGCGTTAGTTTACGTCAGAGTCAGAAGAAGTGACATTGAACGGGTGCAAAGGCAACAGCAGTTTGTTCATGCTCTTTACGAACAAATAAAAGCAAAGAACGCCTACCTTACTTTGGCGAACTTCATCCTGAACAACCCTGATGTAATTGTTACTAACTTTTCCAACAGTGAACTCCTAAACATGGCGAAAAATGCAAACCGCTACGCCAGTTACAAACTGGAGACAATATTCTTAAGGGGCAAGGCAGCCACCATTGATGGTCTAAGCACTTGGATCCTTAACGAAGAAGACATAAAGAACGTCCATGAAATGCTTTCAAATCCTTGATATACAAACTGCATCTTCGAAGCGCCAGGATGAGCAAATTGTCCACTCTTACCTTATATGAGGTTTTAAGAAGCTAAGCTAAATCAAAAGTATAGCATGTGCATTCACATATTATTCATCGTAGTTTTGTTGCAACGACAGTTATGTTAGCTTCTAGTCTTACATCTAATTCTATGCGTGTTTTTGGAACAACTCAGCCAACTGCCTTACAACACTGGTTAGAGAGAAGTCTCTCTCAATCTTCTTTCTACCTTTCTGCCCTAGTTCCGCACGATAGTATGAATTCTCCAAAATAACCTCGATGGCGTCAGCTAAAGCCTTACTATCTGCTGGCGGTACCAAAATGCCTGATCCGTCACCCAAAAGTTCAGGAATACCTCCAGTATTAGTTGATATTACAGGGACACCAAAAGCCATTGCCTCCATGAGTGCAACAGGTATACCTTCTCTTTCTCCGTCTTCGGTTACGATGCTAGGATGCACTAATACTGAAATACAGCCATCTTGATACATACCTAAAACTTTGTCGTGGGGCATCCTACCACACAGCGTAACCACATCGCCCACATCAAGCTCCTGAATCATTTCCGAGAGCTCTTGCTTCAACGGGCCATCCCCTATCAAGAAGCATTTGAAAATCTTCCCTCTTTGCTTCAACAGCAAACAAGCTTCCAAAAGGAAACGATGCCCCTTTACCGGAATAAGATTACCAACACTTGCAATTGTAAAAACATCTTGTTCTGGGGAACATTTGTTAGACGGTAAACGCACCCCCATATGGATAACATTTACTTTATGCCAAAGAGTTTTAGATATCTTTGATTTGATTTCGTTCGCACCATTCACACTTATAGCTCTCACAAATTCGCTAAATCGTATCTTAGTTTCCAGCATGTTGTCTTCTTTTATATCCCATTGATGAGCAGTCAAGCTCCACGGTATGCCACTGTACAGGCTTGCTATGTAGGCTGCCGTAGAAGGCGTAGAAGCCCAGTGAGCATGTATGTGAGCAAAACCCATCTTTTTCATTTCCTCTCCAAGGACAAAACCCTTTGGTACCACTACTAGATTCTTTAAGATCTTCTTCATGCTCCCAGAACCTTTTACTATATCGATGAAAACACGGACAGCTAAACGAGGACATAATACCACTATTCTTAAAGTGCGCAACAAAACGCTGAAACTAAAAAGCGGGATTCTTACAGTATACTTGGCAACTTCTTCGCATTCCGCGCCTTTCCCAATTTCACCTGCAGGGCGCAGTGGAAACACTACTACTTCATGTCCTTGCCTTCTAAGCTCAATCACCTCAGGGGGTATAAAACTTTCCCCAGCCCCATAAGGTGTCTGAGCGGTAATGTAAGCAATCTTCATCTAACGATGACAACCTCCTCAGCTTCAGTGATTTTCCGCCAGCTTTTCCTCAAAAAGCACAAGTACAATTAAACCTGTTCTTAATGTATTGTTCCGACAGGGAAGTTACAGATATGAACTTCTCTCTTCCAGGAAAATTGTACAGCACTCTTAGTAGGTTTAAGTGCAGTTCGCGATAAAAAGGGCCAGCTAAATGCCTGTCTGGTCGTAAAAAACTCTAATACCCAGTGCCGTAGAATTCAAGATATCTCAAGAGTGTTAATTGTTTTTTCAAACACCTCTTTCCACTGAGAGTATTTGGAAAGCAGCAGCGCATCATATAAACCGAATACTGAGAAATCCCGGCCGTTCAGTATCGCACTCCCTACCTTATTAAGTGTCTCCTCTAAGTCCATTCCATCATCCGAAATCCGGACCGTACCTCCATCCTCAACGGGGAGAATCATCAAACCGATTGTCTTGTCAGCAGCCAACTTGAAAGATTTATCTTCGCTAACAACACCCGCTCTATACAATAACGAGGCTCACTCACCTTGAGTCATAGAAGAATATGAATTGCCAGGCGTATCTTCTAGATAATACAAGACCTTACATCCTCCGAGTTCATCTTGTTTATCAATCAACCACCTGGTACAGCGAATAAAAGCATTGTAAGGCTCCTCTTCTCGCGTTCACAACCACATATCGCACGCGCCAAGTCCATATTGTCGAATTGACGTTGGAAAGTAGTCTCAATCGCCATTTGACAGTCAGTTTACAGGTATTCCATTCTTATCCAAAGCTTGCGAACCATACTTACTTGAGAACTTGTTAGTAAGTTCGTTGTAATAGCCTCGAAGATCTTTTTTGAACAATAACTTCCAATCCCCTGCGGCACATGTAGATTGCTTTCACCATGCATCACCAAGAACCATTTTTCGCCACTGACTTGCTGTTGGCGACGCCATCTAAATGACACTTTTCCTTTCTTCTAGAAGCTTGCAGTATAATGCCTCATACTCTCTAGCTGTTCTAGATATGTCAAAACGATCAATAGCCTTCTTTTGCCCTTTCTGCCCCATAACCTGTCGAAGTTCAGGATCTTCAGCTAGAAGAAGCAAAGCCTCTGCTAACGCATTTGCATTGTCAGATGGTACTAATAATCCAGTTAGACCATTTTCTACGAGTTCAGGTACACCACCAACAGCAGTGGCTACCACTGGCTTACCTGCTGCCATAGCCTCTATTACTACAAGTGGAAGCCCTTCCCATTTTGAGCTAAGAACAAATATATCGCTGCATGCCATCAACTTAGGAATATCAGAACGTGTTCCCAGAAAGAGAACTCTGTCTCTCAACCCAAGGTTTTGTACCATTTCTTTAACCGATGACCGGAGCTTGCCGTCACCAACAAGCCAAAGCTTAAGCTTAGAACATTTTGAAGATGCCACTGAAAAAGCTTCTAAGAGAAGCCTATGGTTCTTCGGGGGCTCAAATCTTCCCACGTGTACTATGACGGTTTCTCCTCTCTCCTTGCACTGCTCTACGCCGCTATTGGAGGAAAAAAGTGTAGTCTTGACACCATTGTAAATTACAGGTGTCCGTATTTTTGCGCCATAGACTCGGCGAACTGAAGTTGCAACTTCTCTCGAAATGCTTACTGGCACAACATTTCCGAAACGGAAACACATTTTATTGATAAATCTGCCCGCCCAGCCTACCTCATTTTGCGCAAGGGTGTGGACAGTATGCACACAAACAGGAACACGGCATAGAAGGGACGGTAGTACTGTATACCGCAACACGTACAAATGGGTGTGCACTACGTCAGGTTTATAATGCTTAAAGACCTTTCCAAGCTTCGGTATCATAGTTAAGTCAAGGCCTTTATGTTTGTCTAGGTAAAAGACGCGGAGTCCTTTTTTACGTATTTCATCCTCAAAAACTGTACCCGTTTCAGGATATAAGCTTACTGCAGCCACTTCAAATTTCTCGTGATCCATCTCCTCCATCAAATCGAGTACGAGCCTTTCGGCCCCGCCAGCACCAAAGTTCGGGATAACATGTAAAACTTTAATTCTTGTGCTCATCTTTGTTCCCTCAGCAGTTCACTGTATAAACTAAGCATGCTGTTGCACCAGTGTTCCAGACTCAAATTGGCCCTGACAAATTCTTTGTTAGATGTGCCCCATTTTGCACGGATATCTCGGCTTGAGCTACATACATCCACCATAACTCTTGCCAAATCATCCGGACTATCGCTCTTAAATGTTATGTACCCGCTGGATTTGCTGTAAATCTGATTTAAATGCTCAATATCAGATGAAATAACAGGTAAACCGCTCGCCATAGCCTCGGCTATTGAATAGGGAAACCCTTCACTACGGCTAGCAGAAATAAAGCAATCGGACATATAGTACAAACTTGCTACATCATCTACAGGAGGTATTACTTTTATATGTTGGAGCAACGCCTCTTCCTGCTGATTAATAAATGATTTTGTTTGCTCATTGCCAACCACCACAAGCAAAATATCATCGTTACCGCCTTTGAGTAAGATCTCTATGGCCTTCAGGACTACGTCCACGCCTTTCACATATGGTGACCATCCAAACATCAGAAACACAAAACACGTTTCAGGAATCTCATAGTTCAACCTCACTAAGTTCTTACAAGAAACTGGCTGGGCAAAATCAAATTTCGCAACGTCTATTCCGTTATGGATAACAATGCATCTTCCTTTAGGAGCACCCCCGGACACTATTTTGTCTCGTACTCCTTCCGAAACACAAACAATTCTATCAACCAGCTTACTACCAACCAACTTAAGTTTTAAAAAATCTTTAGCTTTCCTTTGAAAATCTAAAGTGGTACCCCAGTCTGAATGGACATGCCACACCACAGGGATATGCAGCCTGCGACCCACCAATGCTGTTTCCAGATCAAACGTCGTAAAATGAGAATGAAGTAGTATTGCCCCAGACCTTAGCGCAATATCCTCTATTTCTCTTGCACGCTTAACTCTGGAACCTTCTTTGCTCACAAAATAGAAGCCTACACCCTGTTCAGCAAGCAGCCTTAACCACCCTCTATCACGTCCAACTTCAGAAAGTACCAAGACTAGTCTGGCATTAAGTTTGTTCTGCACATACTGGCTAAGTGCAAATATTGAACTCATAAATCCTCCCTGGTATGCACCACCGTAATCAGCTACATGTAGTATGCTTCTCATCATAATTCCTCCTATATAGATGCCAGTTTAATCCTTTATTAGTATACAAAATTAGTATAACGCGCAGATGCAGCATTCGACAGACTTATCTACACACCAAGACGTTAAAAAACCAAATCTCACGTGATAGATACAGAATTGTACACTGGCAGTTCCACTCCACATGTCACAATCATAACATAAGATGACCCAAACGGTATTTGCTCCGGTGCGTGCGTGTGGCAAGCAATTACTACATGTGTGCAATTAAGTAAAAGCGATGGAATATACCGATCCTGTTTCATGCCACCGTCGTTAGTGCGTTTAGATATTTTGAACGATTGTAAACACCGGCTTGTTGATTTTGAGAACCGGATCCAGCACTTATTTGCTAGTGGAGAGTACTACATGATAGAATTTCGTTGAATACATTTAACTCTTCGTGTGAGTCACGTCCTGGAAGTGCAGCATATTTCCTTTTTCTACTAGAAATCACCTCTAGTAATGTAATAGCTAAAGTTGCCCCATGGTTAACACACTAATGGCATTGGCTACACCGGTAATGTAAAAACTTCAACTAATACATTACAATGGTATAAATGTTTATTGTCAGAAGAGAACATAAGACATACGTTCGCCAACTGAGAAATCGCTGATCTCACAACCGTTGAACACGAGACTACTTATCATACAAGTAACGAAAACCAGAAAGGATATAATAGTAATCAAGTAACAGTAGGAAAATTTACTTACATAGAAAGGAGGCTCCATGAATAGAGGTTTAGATCGCTGGCAAGATGGGGTATTAGCTCCTACAGCAGGAAGACCAGCTGAGATACTTTTCATACTTTGGGCAGCGATTTTACCTTTTGATAACGTACTAACTGTGCAAAGGTTTGGCACGTTGGCTAAATATCTAGGTATGGTCGTTGCTTTAACCATAATAATCGACAGGTTAACTAGAGGGAAAGGACGACTTAAGAAACCCGGCTTAGCAGCGATCGCTTGGGGAGGATTTATTGCGTTTGCGACCGTATCAGTTTTGTGGTCAATCGAACCAAGTAAGACGTTGACAAATCTAAGTACTATTGTCGAGTTGTATATATTGTACTTAGTTGTGGTGTTGTGTCCATGGAGTGTCCGCACCATCAAGCACTTGCAAAGAGCTATAATGGCCGGTGGCTGTATTGCTGCTGCTTTGTCTATATATTCATTTTTCATGGGAGAGACTTTTCTCTCGGCAACCAGGGCAACATTGGTCATAAATGAGAGTTCTATGGCCGACCCAAATCATTTTGCCGCCAGTCTGATATTACCGTTGTTATTTGCTTTGGAAGAGGTCGTTGCATCGAAGCGCGCTAATTACTTCGGTTACCTCGCAATAGGAATTATTACTTTTGCGATTATCTTAACTGGCTCTCGTGGAGCACTACTTGGAATCATCTGCGCCACATGTGTCTTAATGTTTAGAGAATCAAGATCAGTTGCAAAGCGCAGTGTTGGAATTGTTACAATTGTTTTTGTAATCTTGTTCCTTGTATCTAACCTGGTTCCAGAAGGTCTGGCTCAGCGATATACTTTAGAATCAATTCTTACATCTGAGGGATCTCATCGTCTACCCCTATGGCGTTTAGCGTTCTTGGCATTCAAACAAAAGCCGCTCCTTGGGTGGGGATACGGCACCTTCGCTTTTCTGTCTACGGGGCAACTTGCTGCCGAAGTCAGCGGTAGCCTTCCGGTTGGGAAAGTAGCTCACAGCATATATTTCCAAAGTTTAAGCGAGCTGGGCATATTAGGATTTGGACTACTAATGTCCGGTCTGGCTTTTAGCTTCCTTCATGGGCAAAAGAATGAAACGAACTCATCTTTTTTCACACCTGTTTGCGCAGCATATGTAGGGATCGCTGCGGCCAGTGGTACCCTTTGTACACTTAACTATAAATACTTCTGGCTTGTTCAAATGCTGATCGTACTTACTGTTTACCCTGTTCAAGGTTCCTCTTCCTGGAGAGGAGAAAGGTATCATTTGTCTTATAACACGAGTCTCACAAATGGCAAACATGGCCAATAATGCTGTACTAAATGCTGATAAATTCTCCGCGCAGTCCGAGTAAAGGCATCTATACGATATGGTATTTGCATTTTTCCATGACAGTATCGTTGTGTTAGATGTTATTCAACTCTTAGCGCAAATTAACTCATACTCGCGAGCGTCAACAAACTAAAAATAGGTCTACTTCGTTAGCGTATAATCTTTAATCACAGTCTTCAACACCATTGCCGTTCTGTAGTCATGTAATGTCTCTGCTCAAAGGCAGGAAAACGTAACACTGTCAAAACAGTCAAGAGGGAAAAGTATTCCATAAAAACGCTTATACTGAACCTCATGCTTCGAATATAAGGCAACTACAGAACTATATACCCAAAACCTTGAATGACACAAGACAACCTCATTTAGTAGATTAATGTGTATGTCTTTTAAGGTCTCATGCCTAGTAAGAGCACAACCCAGAACATGCAGGAAGAACATTTTTCCGCTGATCCCAGGCTAAATAGTAATCCGGTCATACCTCGATTCCTTTTTTAAATACCTGAATCATACTGAAGGAAAAGACGAAGTTTAAGAACATAACTCATTGTTTAGTTAGTATCCCCTCATTCTTGGCCACACCTACACCGCGGTGGCAACGCCGATACTGGTAGTGGACGCAGAAATTGCACTTGCTCAGCAAGGTAGCTACAGCGAACAATGAGCATTTCATCAGTTACTTCAAGACGTGACAAACTATTTGCTAAATGGTGACCAGTTGAACTTAGAAATGACGAACTCATATAGGTTCGAACCTCTTAAAAACCAAGCTAAGGATCAATGTACACGAAACACTTTCAGGTAAAGTTATGTTGTTTTACTGCGCTTGTAAACGAAGGATATAAGCTCAGAAAACGTACACTTGAGCCTAACGATAACCTAAAGAACGGACTCGACTAAACAGAAGAACACATGTCAATTCTACGTTCTAACAAGCGAATATGCAGCTCCTGGGTCAAGATTACCTGTTGAGCACAAAGGCGACCGTTCCAAGTTTACAAGTTAATGAACTTCCGTTTTATACAAAGAATGCAAACCGCTATGCCAGTTACAAACTGGAGACAGTATTCTTAAGGGGTAAGGCAGCCACCATTGATGGCCTAAGCACTTTGATTCTTAACGAAGAAGACATAAAGAACGTCCATGAAATGCTTTCAAATCCTTGATTCCTGCCATATATTTCTAACTCGCCATTACCCTTACTAGGCGGTGGAGGTCTGTTTTCCTTACTCAAATCAACGTCGATTCCTTGGCTTCATCCGATACAAATGATCTTGTATCACTCTTCCAACCCAGTATTGTTTCAAGCTGATCGGCGAGCACCCTTATATCATGGTATTTCTCAACATATCGTCTTCCATTCAATCCAAGTTCTCTTCTTTTCTCCTCAGACATATCATAAACCTCAATTATGGCTTTTGCAAGTGCTTCAGCATTCTCTGGCTCAACCGCAATACCGCATTTCGCTTCGACTACTGGATTGTTACTTATTTCAATAGTCGTAATTATTGGTTTGGCGCTCGCCATATAATCAAACATTTTGTTTGCACTAATTCCAAAACGAAGAACTTCCATGCGCTTGAGAGAATGAACAAGAAGATCTGCATTAGCAAGTACACTAGGAATCTCACTTTTGCTTACAGCATTCAAAAACGATATATTGTCAAGCATCTTCTTCTTAGCTTTCTCGATCAAATGAGCTTTTTCAGGCCCGTCTCCTATTAAGAAAAAGTGAATATCTGGATAACTGTCGCGGAGGATCGAAGCGCAGCTAACCAAGGAATCGAGGTCGTTAGCAGGCCCGTGGGCACCTGTATAAAGAACTTTGAATTTGTCCTTGTTCTTGTGGAAACATATGGCAATATTCGAATCCGCCTCAAGCGGTTTCGCATTATCAAAGCGCTCCAGATCTACTCCCTGTGGTAACCAAACAACTTTATCACGACTAACTCCTCGTCCAATAGCATACTCTACACCACCTGGCATTGGGAAAATTACTTTTTGTGCTTTCTTGTACAGAAAAGATTCCAGCGCATATAAAACTTTAGCTATAGAGCTGTTTTCTCGTAAAGCACCCATGTCCACCAATATTTGAGGCCATAAGTCCCTTTCTTCAAAGAAAAATTTTGCTTTATACTTCCTAGAGAGCCACCAGCCAGACAGAGCAGCAAAAGGATGTACACAAGACCCGATAATTGCATCAGGTTTTTCCAAGCCTTTTGTACAACTCAGAACCCTCCAACCATACGAGAGCATGTTAACTACTCTTCGCCAATCATTTTTATAATAGGGAAAGGTATTTATCCATACAAAACGGACACCGTCATAAACTTCAGTTCGGAAGAGTTTGTTTCTATCTACTTTCGTGTACTTTCGAATTTTGTGATCGAAACCGGAAGCAAAAATAGTTACATCATGCCCTCTTTTCACCAATTCCCGGCCTAAGTCGAAATGTCTAGTTCCACCCGGTATATCAGGACTCACTGCATAGTGATTCAAAATCCACAGTTTCTTACCCATTCTATCCCTCCAAGTGTCTGCATTACCCACAGAGAAGCAACTACCTTTGG
>Ga0208693_1000365_pt1 | contig 37155 bp, 30 predicted proteins | sample AD_UKC071_MetaG_FD_184438 | JGI IMG/M metagenome (GOLD analysis project Ga0208693, IMG submission 184438) | Active sludge microbial communities of municipal wastewater-treating anaerobic digesters from USA - AD_UKC071_MetaG (SPAdes) (version 2) | ecosystem: Engineered > Bioreactor > Anaerobic >... | reverse complement strand
CCAAGGCACCCCCTCGGCTTCCTCCAGACCCCACTGTTGCCAGTGGCGCCCTTGCCTGCTGGTTACCTTCCCGCTGGTTGGGCGGTAGGGTTTCTCTCAACCCATCGGCTCGGTAGACATGCCGGGCGCACCGCGAAAAAACCACCGCAAGGTGGTTTTTTCTATGCCAGTTTGGCCAGGGCTTCTTCTTCCAGGAGGGGTTTGCTGTAGAGGTAACCCTGCATCACATCGCAGCCGCTTTCCAGAAGGTAGCGGCGCTGGATGTCCTGCTCCACTCCCTCCGCCACAACCCTGAGTCCCAGTTTGTGGCACATGGAGATCAGGTCCTTGATGATCAGGCGGTGCTTCTCCCTAAAGACCATGTTGTCGATGAAGCTCTTGTCGATCTTGATGCAGTCGATGGGGAGCTCCCCAATGCGGGAAAGGGCGGAATAACCGGTGCCGAAATCGTCCAGGGCGATGGTCACCCCCAGCTCCCGCAGGGGATGGAGCTTGGCCGCGATGCCGGCGAAGTCTTCAATGAGGACGGACTCGGTAATCTCCAGCTGGAGCCGGTGGGGCTCGATCCCCGTCTCCCTTAGGATCTCCCCCACCCGCTGCACGAAATCCTCCTGAAGCAGCTGCGAGGGGGAGATGTTCACCCCCACATGGAGGTCAGTGAAGCCCCGGTAATTGAGGCGCAGGATAAACCCGCAGGCCCGTTCTAAAACCAAGTATCCCAAGGGTACGATGAGGCTGTGGCGCTCGGCGATGGGAATGAACTCGGCAGGGGAAACCATACCCAAGCTGGGGCTGTTCATGCGGGCCAGGGCTTCAAAACCCACCACTTTCCCGGTGGCCAGTTCCACTTTGGGCTGGTAGTGGAGGTAGACGGTGCCCAAGGCGGGACTGGCCACAAAGCGGCGGAGCTCCTGGGTGATGATCTCTTCCCGGCGCAGCCTGGCCGCCATCTCCACATCGAAAAAGGCGTAACTGGAAGGGCTTTGGGTGTTCTGCAGGTGCTGCACCACGATGGCGGCTTGGGTGAGCACCTCCTCGGGACCCTGGTGGGAGCCACTGAGCTCCACGATCCCTATACCCACAGCCAGGTGGTGCCCCAGGGGGTCCTGCCCTTCCTCCACTTGGAGGCGGATCCCCTCGGCGAACTCCACCAGTTCTTCCCGGCTCCCATAGCCCTCCAGGAGGAAGACGAAGCGGTTGCTGGAAAAGCGGAAGAGCTTTCTGCCTGGCCGCACCAGTTCAGCAAGCCTTTCCGCCATGGAGTGCATCACCCTGTCCCCCGCGGCAAAACCGTACACGGAGTTGATCTCGCTCAAGTTGCGCAGGTGCACCAGCATAACCGCACTGCTTGCAGGATCCCCCCGCTCCAGCCGCACCGTCAGAACCTCCAGCAGGTACTCCTTGTTGGGCAGGCCCGTGAGGGTGTCGTGGTAGGCGAGGCTCACCAGCTGCTGGTTGTGGCGGTAGTTGGTGTACATGGTGTAGATGAAGATCAGGCAGACAAAACTGGTGCCGGCGAAGACCAAAAAGCTGGTGGTACGTAGGGCGGCTTCGGTTGACCCCGTGTATTTCCCCACCACCAGGGTGCCCACGAACTCATCCGCTAGATAGACGGGGACGTAGATGTCGTAGACCTCCTGGCCGTTTTCCCGGTTGATGGTGGAATAACTGCGGCCGGCCAGTACCGCTTCCTTAACAGCGGGATCCTCCAGACTCATGCCCACATGATGATGCTCACCGCTGCTGGCCAGGACCACAAAGTCGGGGCCGGCAAAACAGACATGGTCCACCAAATGAAAACCGCCGATTTCGTCCACCGTCCTCTGCAGTTCAAAGGAGGAAAGAAAACCCTGGACAAAATCGGCGCCGATGCCCAGCTGCACAAAGCGCTCATCCGCCAGGCGCAGGTAGGCGTATTTGTAATACCTATCTGATTCGCTATCCCGGCGGATATCCTCCACCAAGGATGCCAAGCCGCTCACCATAAACTCATGCACCGGATGCCCCGGCGGAGCCTCCCAGCCCAGGTACTCAGGGCGGGTGGAGTATTCGATGATGCCCGCAGGACTATAGATATAAATCTCATCAACGGATAAAGAGTCCGCCAAAGCCCGAAGGGCTTCATCGCTCAACTGATCCGAAAACAAGGCGGCGGTACTGCTGGCCATCAAGAGCCGCTGCTCCAAAAGGTCATTGATGGCGCGATAGGCTTCCCTGCTTTTCACCAGGCTGTGGGAGTAGATGCTGGCGTAGTTCAAACTCTCCTCTTCCAGCCTGCGCAGAAACATACTCCTCACGAAATTAACCAAGAAGTAGTTCAAAGCAGAAAAGACAAGCCCAATCAAGATGATGGCAATGGCATAGGGCCGAAGCCGAATGGTCCTCTGCATGCGGCCACCTCCAGTAAACCCGATGCGCGGGCAGAAGCCGAAGTTCGGTACTTACTGGGGAATCTTCTCCACTAAACGTCCAAACCCTCCCAGCCTTAGAGGTTCAAGACCCAAGTATAACACTGATAAGCAGCCAGCGGGTGATCAGCCTAGCGCCGTTCCTCTCACAGAACGGTATCGGCCGCGTCTACCGCTCCTGAAGGGTCTACTGCCGTTCATGGAACTGCGGCACAGTCATAAGACTGTACTTAAGGCCAGTTTCTCTGAACCAATGGCTGGGCAGAGCTATCTTCATCGGAGGGCTTGCCGAAGCTCTGCGACCAGCTGTTCCACGCTCTTTCCGTGGTTGCGGCGTGTGAGGCCCTGACTGCATCCCTGAGCTTCTTAACGCGTTTGGGCCTTGTGTTTCCACTTGTGCCTCGCTTACCCGCTCCTTCCCACGGCACACCAGGGGCTTCCCCGGGTAAGTCTACCTGCCCTGCCTTGAAGCCATCCGTCCTAACTTGCAGAGCTATCCAGCTATCGGGCTTTCCCATTTTCGCAAGGTTACCCACTGTGCAAGCCAACCCCAGTTCGCTCGCGCTATGTTCCAAGGCACCCCCTCGGCTTCCTCCAAACCCCACTGTTGCCATTTGCGCCCTTGGCTACTGGTTACCTTCCCGCTGGTTGGGCGGTAGGGCTTCCTTCAACCCATCGGCTTGGTAGACATGCCGGGCACACGAAAGACCTCGCGGGGATAACCCGCGAGGTCATTAAGAACTCCTACTATTCGCAGCTAAGTCGAAACCTTATACTCCCGGTTCTCCAGTCGTGATCGTCCACTCGATTTCGGTTTCGAGGTCGTAGTCCACGAGTTCGACGATCAGAGTCACCACTTTGTCTTCCTCTCCCTGGTACTCCGAAGCCAGCTTCTCCGCAAAGGCAGAACCTACCATCTCAATGGTGGCGGAGCCTTCTACGAATCTCACATAGGCGACGCCATCAACACCCGGCTTAGCACTCGAAGGATCCTCCGACTGTGCCAGGGCACTGCCCTCGTCCACTTCGGGTTTAACCCGCAGCTGAACCTCGGCTTGCTCGGGTTCAAACCAGTCAACAACTTGTCCCAACTTGTCCTTGACGGTAATTAGGATGTTGCCATCGTCCTTGACTTCAGCATCTAAAGTCTCAGGATCGCCAGCTTCAACGCTGATCTCCACTTCTCCGGTCACAGTTCCCCACTCGTCACTAACGATCGTCACAACCAAGGTTACTTCTTCGCCCTTCTCCCAGGCTTCAAACTCGATTCCGTCAGCCACACCGTCCGCAAATGTCGCTTTTCGGTTGTAGACCTGTGATCCGGAGGCGTCGCCCCAGTTGATCATAACAACAGGCGACCCTTCATAGGTGTACACAGTCTGAGGCTCATCTGCATCGCCATACTGCAGAGTCAGCGTGAGGCTGATGGTTTCGCCAGACTTGTAGGTCTCACCATCGGCTTCAACCTTAATCATCGTCGGTCTAGCATCAACCAAGAAGGGCTCTGTTTCTGCCACGTACTCAATCTCTTCGCCTGCTTCCTTCCCGGGACCTGTGATGGTTAGGGTGGCTACAACGTCTTCGGTGATCTCGTCGAACTCGATCTGCGCCGTCGTTACCGTCCAAACACCCTGGATCCAATTATTCTCGTCGTCCTTCAAGCGAACAGCCGTGATATCATCCTCAGAATCCTTCTCGATCTCGGCGTCTACTTCAACGTTGACCGTGATCACGGAAGCTTCATTCCAACCATCATAGGCTTCGCCGGCTTTGTTCAGCGCTTTGATGACGAACACAATCTCATTCAAATAAGCGCTCTGAACTTCAACCGTCCATCTGTCGAACAGACCGTCGTATTCAGAGTTTCCTGCGGCGATTATACCTACGATCTGCTTGAACGATGCATCGACGTCATTAATGTCCTCTGCCTTGTCTGGAAGATTGCCCAACCCAAGCAAGGCATCCTTGTAGAAGGGAAGCTTGTCAGGATCGAAGCCCGTTTCAGGATCTTCGAGATCGAGATCCAGTGCCTCTGTGGGATATTCAACGCTCGCTACGGGGGTTGCCAGGTCTAACTCGATCAGCAGGGCCCACAGGGCATCTTCATGGTCTTCTTCCTTGAATTCACCAAACTTCGCCAAGATGACCTTGAGGTTCTCAGTGTTCACCGCGTTGATGGCACCCTGGATGATGCCCTCGATCTGTTCGAGACATTTCTCGAAATCGTCATCATCATCCCAATCCCAGTCTGAATCGTTGGCCTTGCCCTCATACTTCGTTCCGATCTTCTTCAAGTAACCTTCAGCCAACTTCTCGTACAGATACTCAAACTCTACGCCCTCTGCGTGCAGGGCTGCCCACAAACGAAAAGGACAATTCACATCTGCCCTGACCCTGCTGTGCCCTACAGCCGCAGTCAAAGCTCCATGAATCGTCCCTGGTTATTCCCTTCCTGCCAAACCCTGTGGCAGAAGCCTAGATTGGCTTTTCCTCAAAACTTCGACGTTTTGACGTGAAGTCCTTCTCCTTGCCCAACTTTAAGTGCAAAAACTACCATCTTATTCACCGGCCTCCGCTGCTTCCTGCAGCCGGGCCTTGCTCTGCTCGTAAACCTCGCCCCGGACGATCTTCACCGACTCGGGAGCCTTGATGGCCAGGCGCAGATCCCCCTTGCTGCTGCGAACCACCTTGACCATGATCTCATCGCCAATCATCACATACTCTCCAGGTTTCCGTCCCAAAACCAGCAATGATCCTCCACCTCCATGTAGAATCCAGCGCGGCTGGTGAAACACCTGCGGGGGACAACTCGCGCCGACTGGCCCCTACCGTCTCCTACGGCGGAAGCACAGCCGAGTGAACTATCGTTGACCAGCAGAGCCGGCCTGGACTCCTGCCAGAACAGACTCGCTGCCTGCTTGGCAGAATCTTTCGCCATATTTCCACCAATTCCTTCTTGCCCTCCGCAATTTCTAGCCCAGAACGGGCTGGTAGAGACTTCGCTCCACCTAGGGGCGTTTTAGTGTCTTCCGCACCCCTTTCTTAAGCTAACGCCCAGCTACTGAATGGTAACTGTTTACTGTATTACCACGTTCGTCCCAAACCTCCTGCTTGCGCAGGAGATTTTCTCTACTTTCCGCTCAAATCCTGCCGGGGATCGAAGGCATCCCGGAGGCCATCCCCTGCAAAGTTGATGGCCAGCACCACAACAAAGATGGCAAGGCCAGGCGGCACCCACATCCACGGCATATTTGCCAGGATATGCAAAGGCCGCGCCCTGTTCAGCATGTTCCCCCAGGAAGGGGCCGGGGGCGGAACGCCCAGGCCCAAAAAGCTCAATCCCGCCTCCGAGAGGATGGAGGAAGCCACGCCTAAGGTGGCCGAGACCAAAAGGGGCGAAAAGGCGTTGGGCAGGATATGGCGGAACATGATCCGGGCGGGGCTGGCCCCGATCCCCGTTGCTGCTGTAACGAAGTCTGTGGTTTTGAGCTTGAGGAACTCCGCCCGCAGGAGCCTCGCGGGCCCCGGCCAGGAAAGCACACCGAGAATGATCATGGTGTTGTAGATGGAAGGGCCGAAGATGGCCGCGATGGTGATGGCTAGAATCAAGAAGGGGAAGCTGTAGAAGATATCCGCCAGGCGCATGATCAAGGTATCCACCATCCCGCCGAAAAACCCGGCCAAAGAGCCCAAGATGAGGCCGATGCTCAGGGAAATCCCCACGGAAACCAGGCCCACCGTCAGGGAGATCCGCCCCCCGTAGAGGGTGCGGGCGAGAATATCCCTACCCATATCATCCGTCCCCAGGGGATGCTCCCGGGAGGGGGGCTGGTTGCGCTCCCTTAAGTTGTTGCGGTTGGGATCGTGCTTGGCGAGCCAGGGCGCGAAGATGGCGCTGAGCACAAAGAGGATCAGGACCACCAAGCCCGCCACCGCCAGCCTGTTGCGGCGAAAACGCCGCCAGATCTTCTTCCCCGAGGAGAGCTGTTCCCGGTAAAGTGCTGCTTCCATGTTCTCCCCCCTAGTCATACCGGATGCGGGGATCGGCAAAGGCATAGGAGATATCCGCGATGATGCTGCCTAAAAAGATCAGCACAGCAAACATCATGTTGATCCCCATGATCACCGGGTAATTGCGCTCGTTCACCGCTTGGATGGCCAAAGATCCCAGCCCCGGCCAGGCGAAGATGCTCTCCACGATCACCGCCCCCGAGAAGATGCTGGGGATCATAAAGCCCAAAAGGGTGAGGATAGGCAGAAGGGCGTTGCGCAGGGCGTGCTTGTAGATCACAATGCGCTCGGCAAGGCCCTTGGCCCGGGCCGTGCGCAGGTAATCCTGGTTGATCACTTCCAAAAGGCTCGCCCGCATGTATCTCGCCACCCCGGCGATGCTGCCCAGCCCCAGGGTGAGCGCGGGCAGACAGAGGTAGGAGATGTAACCCGCCAGGGTTTTTACCTCCCCCGCGAGGAAGAAGCCGCCCGCGGGCAAAACGTTCAGCTTCAAGGCGAAAACATAAAGCAGGATTAAGCCGAAAAAGAAACTCGGGATGGAAATCCCCACGAAGGCGAAGAAGGTGATCAGGTAATCCAAGATGGAATACTGGTAGCGCGCCGAGAGGATGCCCACGGGAATACCGATCCCCCAGCCCAGGATGATGGAGGCCAAAGATAGGGTGATGGTCGCGGGCATTCTTTCCTTAATTAGGTCGGCAACTGGGCGCCGGGCGGAATCAAAGGACAGGCCCAGATCGCCCCGGACGATCCTTCCCAGCCACTGCAGGTACTGCACCAAAAAGGGCTGATCGATGCCCAGCTGCGCTTTGCGCTGCTCGATCACCGCACTGTCCAGATTGGGCACCCCCCGCAGGTGGGTCACAGGGCTGCCGGGAGCTAAGGTCACAACCAAATAGAGGAAAAAGCTGAATCCCAGCAGCACCGGGATTCCCTGCACGAAGATCCTTCTTAAGATATAACGCCACATCTTAAAACCTCCTAGAAGGGAACAGCAGAAAACCTGCTGTTCCCTTACCCCTAAACCTTAAACTGCACTAATCCTCAAGCCAAATGGTGCGCACCAGCTCCCGGCCCACCAGGGGACCTAAAGGCCCAGGGTCAGTATCGATCCCCTTGACCCGCTGGTTGACGGCGCTGATGGTCACGCCGTAGCTGAGGAACATGGTGGGCAGCTCCCGGTTGATCAACCGCTGCCACTCCCCGTAGATCTCCTTGCGCTTGGCGGGATCCGTTTCCCGGCGCCCCGCCTCCAGCAGGCGATCCGATTCGTCGTTGTAAAAGCCGGGGTCGTTCCAAAGGGATGTGGAGTGCCAGATCCCGTAGGGGTCGGGATCCACGCCCAAGCTCCAGCCCATGGTGAAGGTGTCAAACTCCCGGGCATCCACCCGGTCCACCGCGGCGCTGAACTCCATGAAGACCAGGTTCACCTTGATGCCCAGATCCTCCATGTTCTGCTGGAAGAGCAGGGCCATCTGCTCCGTCTGCCGGCTGCCCTCGGGCACCAGGAACTCAAACTCCAAGCGCATGCCATCCTTTTCTAAAACGCCATCCGGGCCGGGCTGCCAGCCAGCTTCCGCCAGGAGCTCAGCCGCCCGCTCGGGGTTGTAGTCGTAGGTGTCGATGCCCTCGGAGGTGTAAGCCCAGGAAGCGGTGGGCATGGGGGCGTTGGCCACAATCCCGAAGCCTTCCCGGATGATATCCACATAGGTCTGGCGGTCAAAGCCGTAGGTGATGGCCTGGCGCACCGCCCGGTCTGCGAACCTTTCCTGGCGCATGTTGAAGCAGATGTAGTTGTAGCTCAGTTCCTCGTAGACGTAAGTGTCAATCCCTTCCATGGCGTCCACCTGAGCGAACTGATCCGCGGAGATGGCCACATAGTCCACCCTGTTTTGCTGCAGATAGATGGGGATGGCATCCTGGGCCACCTTCTGGTAGACCAGGGTGTCGATGTTGGGCCGCCCTAAAAAGTAATCCTCGTTGGCCTCCAAGATCACGTGCTGGTCCGTCAAAAACTCCACGAACTTGAAGGGGCCGCTGCCGATGGGGTTGAGGTTGAAGGGCGCCTGCTCCAGCTCGCCCACGGGGATATCTTCCAAAAGGTGGGCGGGGAGAATCCCGTAGCCAAAGGAAACCAGCAGGGGCGCGTGGGGCTCTTCCACCTTGAACTTGATGGTGTAATCATCGATGACCTCAATGCCCGGCACCGTATCGGTCTTGCCTTCCTTGTAGTCTTTGGCCCCCACCAACATGTTGAAGTTGCTGTAGCGCACACCGGTGTACTCGGGGTGCAGGATGGTCATGTAGGTAAAGGCCACATCTTTGGCGGTGAGCTCCACCCCGTCGTGGAACTTAATGCCCTCGTGGAGGTAGAAGGTGATCTCTGTGCCGTCTTCAGAGATCTCCCAGGACTTGGCGATCCTGGGCTGGGGCTGCAAATTGCGGTCGATGTAGATCAGGCCGTCGTAAACCACATCGATCACCAGCCCATCGTACACCTCAGTGTAGAGGATGGGGTTAAACATGCCCCGGGGGTTCACCGTGATCCCGTAGCGGAACGTCCCACCCTGTTTAGGGGCTTCCTGGGCCGCGGCCGCAACGGATAGACACAACAGCAAAAGCACAACCATCAGCCATCTGCGCAAGGTGTAACCCTCCCTTGTTTGGTAGTAACTTCCTTCCTTTATTCTACCTCTAGGGGCACATTCCTTGTGAAAAATCTCCTTTTCAGGCACTTTTCCCACGAAATTGGGAGCTGTCAAAATTGTAAGAGCCCTTTGAGCTGGAAAAACCCCAGGGGAGAAGTCTCCACCTGGGGTGAATCGAAAGCTTTTCTTCATTCGCTGTGTTTTCTGGCCAGATACTCCTTTACCGCCTGGACGCTCTCCGCGGCCGCTGTCCAGGTGCCCACTTCAATCATGAGCACGCCCGAGAAATCATCCGCGAGCAAAAGGTCCAGGGCCTCGTCTACGGGGAATACGCTGCGGCCCACCGCCTGGTGATCCTGGAGGGCTGCCCGGCCGTCCTTTTGGGTGCGCTCCACCACTCCGTGGAAGTGGAACTCCCGGATCAGCTCCCGGTAGTCCTCCACCACCCGCCTGGGATCGGCACCCTCCAGGAGGAGATGCCCCACATCACAGCAGATCCCAAGTTCCAGCTCCCTGGCGAGGGCAAAGGGCTTTTGGTAGCCGCTTTTGATGTTTTCCACCAGGAGCTTCTCCCTAGGAGCGGTCTCCAAAAGAAGCTCCAGGCCCTTTTTGGCCCTGGCGTAGAGGGCCTCAACCAGCTTTCCCTGAAGCTCTGTGCCCCAGTGAGCCTTAGCTTCCACCTGCTTGAGCAAAGCTTCCGTAAGGTGCAGCACGTAGTGTTCCACCTTTAGCTCTTCTTCTAAGCGGTGGATGATCTCCCGGTAGCTCTCTACGCTGGCTTCCCAGATGGGCTGGGCCAGGGAGGAAAGATCCAAACCCCGAAAGGGTAGATGCACCGTGTAACCCACCCCGGATCTGGCCTGGTAATCCGCGAGAGCCTTGATAGTCCGCTCCGTGAACAGCTGCGGGCAGATCACCAGCATATTGGCGGGGAGCTCCACCAGATCCACCCCCAGCTCCCCGTGGAGGCGCTGCACCTGTTCCACCAGGCTGAGATCGTCCAGGTCAGCAAGGACATTGAGGACCAGGTGGTCGCCACTGAAAAGCTCCACCGTGTTGACGCCCAACTTCACTTCCGCCACTTCCCTTCTGCCGGGGCCGGTGCCGCGCCCTCCCGGGGCATCCCCAGCAAGACCAGGGCGAAACCGGCCGCGGTAATCAAGCTCAGTAAAATCCACAGGAGGTTGTAGGATAGAGCCGCCACGCCCCCCAGGAGCATGGCTCCCCCGGACATCCCCAGGTCGATGCAGTTGTTGTAAAAAGTAACCGCCTGGGCCCGCTCCCTTTCTTTCGTCTTGTCGGTGACCAAAACCAAAAGCGCGGTGCTGGCCGCCCCAAAGCCAAACCCGATGCAAAGCCCGCAGCCCGCAAGGGGAAGATACCCGCCGAGCCGCACCAAGCCCACCAGGCCCAAGCTGAGCAGGGGCAGGGACCAGAGCACCACCGCCCTGCGCCCAAAGCGATCCGACAGCACCCCGGCCCCGTAACCCCCCAGGGTATAGGCCAGGGAAAAGGCGGCGAAGTAAATGCCGAACTGGGTGAGCCCAAGCTTCTGGGTGTAGAGGGGCAGAAAAGAGGAAAGCCCGCCCAAAGCCGCGGCGGCCGCGGCCACCCCCAAACTGGCGCTCACCACCCAGCGGTTGGCTAAAACCTCCCGCCAGGGCACGGCGGCCTGCCCCTGCCCTGCGGCGCCCTGGGGCTCTTTCAGGAGCACCTGCCCCGGCACCATGGCCAGGCCCAAAAGGCCCGTCCCCACAAAGAAGGCGGCATAGCCCCACTTCGCGGAAACCCACTGCCCCAGGCTCGGCGCCCCCGCCATGGCCAGGCCCGTCACCACGCCATAGAGCCCGAAAAGCCGCCCCCGCTTTTCCGGAGGGGCAGAGGCAGCCAGGACAGTCTGGCTGGCGGTGATAAAGGCGGCCAGGCTCACCGCATGGTAGATGCGCACCGCCGCCAGATACCAAAGGCCCAGGTCAAGGAGGTAGAGCAGGGGCGCCGTGCCCGCGGAAAGGACCGCCGCGGCCAAAAGCCACTTCTGTCCCCTGCGCTCCGCGGCTTTGGTGAGGAAGAAGCGGAGCACTACGGCGCTGAGGGAAAAGAGGCCCACCAAAAGGCCCACTACCCCCTCCCCCCCTCCCCGGTAAACCACATAGAGGGGAAAAACCGCCACCATGGCGTTATAACCCGCGAAAAACAAAGCCGTGTTAATTAGGATAAGTGCAGCATTTCTCTTCCCTGGGCTCAACGCATTAACTCCTTCGTGGCAGCGTAAAGTGCCTTGTACTTAGCATACAGCTCTTCATACACAGCCTGCCTGCGGGGTGTGAAAACCTGCTTGGTGCGCACATATTCCCGGGCCAGGTCTCCTTCGGATCGCTTTTCCACCGCCAGGGCGCAGAGCAAAGCGCCGCCTAAAAGCGCACCATCGGCCAGTTCCAGCTGCTCATAGGTCAGGCCCGTAACATCCGCCTTGATCTGGTTCCACAGCCCAAGCCGGGAACCTCCCCCGGTGGCCCGGGCCGAGTGGGGGGTTAAACCCATAGCTTCTAGATGCTCCACATTGTGCCGGATAGCCAGGGCGCACCCTTCCAGAACAGCCCGGAGGAAGTGGGCCCTGGTGTGCTCAGCGGTGATCCCGAAAAAGACCCCTTTGGCCCCCTCATCCCAGAGGGGGCTGCGCTCTCCCGTAAGATAAGGAAGGAAAAGCAGGCCATCTGCCCCGGGAGGAACTGCGCGTAAGGCTTCCTCCAGCTCATGGTAACGTACCCCGCCGCCCAGCTGCCTGAGGGCCCAGGCCAAAGTGCCTCCCCCGGAAGAGAGCGGCAGGATGCAAAGCTCCCGCTCCGGAATCACATGGGGCACCGCCCCTTCCACCCCGCTCCCTTCCCCGAGGCAGCAGCTGAGGCAGGTGGAAGTTCCGGTGGCATCCCCGAACTGCCCCTCCTCCACCAGGCCTGCCCCCAGGGCCTCCACGTAGGCATCGATGCCCCCCGCCACTACGGGGATCCCCGGGGCGAGGCCCAGCTCCTGGGCCCGCTTTTGGGTCTTTCCCACCACTTCCCAGCTGGGGCAGGGGCGGGGCAGCTTGCCGCTCTCCAGTTCCCCGATGGCCTGGGCCCGGCTGAAGCGGGCCGCGGGCAGATCGATCACAAACTCCCCTGTGAGCCAGGCGATGAGAAAATCCTTGGGCTGGAGAAAAGCCCTGGTTTGGGCGTAGATCTCCGGCCGTTCCTCCTTCAGCCAGAGCATTTTCGGCTCAAAAAAAGAGGGATCGAAAAACTCGCCCGTCTGCTCCCTGAGCTTTTCCGCCTGGCGCACCGCCCGGCGGTCCCGCCAGGTGAGACAGGGAAAGAGGGGGCGGCAGTGGGAGTCCACCGGCACCAGGGAAGGGGAATGGCTGCTCAGGCCCACCGCTTGGATCCGCTCCGGGCTGGCCCCCGCCCGCTGCAAGAGGCGGGGCAGCAAAACCGCCAGGCCCTCGAGCCACTCCCGGGGGTCCTGCTCCGCGCAGGGGTCCGCCTGGGTCAGCTGCAGGGGGAGCTGCTCCACCCAAAAGGAACCTCCCTCACAGAGGGCCGCCTTTAAGCTGCTGGTTCCAATATCCACCGCCAGGTACACAGCTATCCCCCATTCACCAGCATGACCTTGAGGGCCCGCTGCTCCGCGGAGAGGTTGATGCCCCGCTCCGCCTCTTCCAGGGGCAGGGTATGGGTGATCAGGCGCTCCGCATCCAGGCGCCCACCGGCCATGAGCTGCACCGCCCGGCGGTACTGGATATGAGTAAAGCCGAAACTGCCCACCAGGGAAACCTGCTGGTAATGGATGAGTCCCGCATCGATGCTCACCGCGGTGCCTGAGGGCAGACCGCCGAACATGTTGATCACCCCGCCCGGCGCCACATAGCGCTGGGCCTCTTCCACCGCTTCCCGGGTGCCCACACAGACCAAGACCGCCTGGGCCAGCGCGCCCCCGGTGGCTTGCTTGATCACTTCCAGCAGATCTTCCTTCTCCGGATGCACAGCCCGGGCCCCGATTTCCGCGGCCTTGGCCAGCCGCGCTTCATTGTACTCGCTGACGATCACCTGGCCCGCGCCCTGCGCGAGCGTGGCCTGGGCCGCGAGAAGGCCCATGGGCCCCGCCCCCATAATCAAAAGGGTTGCCCCCAGTTCCAACCGGCAGTCCTCCAGGCCGTTGAGCACGCAGGCCACCGGTTCAGCCAAGGCTCCCGCGGCAAAGCTCATCCCCTTCGGCAGGCGCACCGTACCCCGCTGGATCACTTCTTTGGGCACCGCCACAAACTCGGTGAAGGCGCCGCTGGCCACCCCGCTCTTGTTTTGGCAGAGCTCGTAGTGGCCCGCCTGGCACAGGGGGCAAAACCCGCAGGGGACGTAGGGGGCAACCGCAACTCTATCGCCCACCTGGAAGCCCTCTACCTGGGAACCTACCTCGGCAACCACCCCGGCAAACTCATGCCCTAAGATGCAGGGGGGCTGGAAAAAGCGGTGACCCCGCAGATAGGTCTTCACATCGGTGCCGCAGATCCCGCTGGCCTTAACCTCCACCAAGATCTCCTCAGGCCCGATGGTGGGCCTGGGCACTTCCTCAATGGTCATCTGTTTTGGTCCGTGGTAAACCGCAGCCTTCACTTCCCATCACCCGTTCCGCCGTGCACCAGCTCCACGATCTTTTTGGTATACCCTTCCGGATCCGGCGCCTGGAAGATGTTACGCCCGATGGCCACGCCCGCGGCCCCCGCCTGCAGGGCCTTTTCGATGTTGGTGAAGATATCAGCGCTCTTAGGCCCGCCGGCCATGACGATGGGGATGGGGCAGCTTTTCACCACATCGGCGAAGGCGTCGCCGCAGTAATAGGTTTTGATCACATCCGCGCCCAGTTCAAACCCGAGTCGGGCGCACACACCCACCCACTGCGGATCGTAGCTGTGGTCAAACTGGGGAAGGAGCTCCGCCACAACGGGGATGCCCAGCCGCGCCGCTTCCTCCGCTGTTTTGCCCAGGGTGGCCAGCATGGCATGCTCCTGGGGTGCACCCATGATCACCATCACGCAGACCGCATCGGCCCCCAGGCGCACCGCTTCCTCTACGGAGCAGGTGGGCAGGTGGTAACTGGCATCCGGTGCAAAGGGGCTGCATCCGCCGGTGATGCGCATGATCAGCCCAGCCTTCCCCCCGTAGGCCTCCTGGGCCTCCCGGGCAAAGCCGGGATGGGCGATGATGGCATCCGCGCCTCCCCGCACCACCTTGGCCGTGATTTCCTTCGGCACCTCCAGCCCGGGCACGGGGCCCATGAAGCCCGCGAAATCCAGGGCGCTGATCACAGCCCGGCCATCTTCCTTAAAGATCCGCCTGAGGCGAACTGCTTTTCCGCTCATGCCTGCATCCTCCTATCTGCTGTGCACTGCCACACTCGGTGGGCATACTCTTGCAAGTCGATTCCGTTCACTGCCTCGATTTCTTTCCACATTTCCTTAGGAAACACTTCCACGCCGTAGTGGGCCCCCAGCAGGGCGCCGAGCATGGAGGCGATGGTATCCGTATCTCCCCCGATATTCACCGCAGCCAGCAAACGCTCCATGGGCTCTTCCGGCCGGGCAAAGAGGGCCAGGACCACCGGTACGATCTCGTGGGGCACCATATCTACCCCCACTAGGTCATAAAGCTCCCGCCCCGCGCCGGGAAGATCCGGCGCCGCCAGGGACAGCTCCACTGCCCAGCGGATCCGCTTGGCAAGGGAAGGGCCAGGATAAGGCTTGCCAAAGGCCCGCCCCCGTTCCGCCCCCCAGCAGGCGGCCTCCAGGATCGAGTCCCGGTGGGCATCCGGCTCGAAGCTTTCCACCAGGGCGCAGGCGAAGGCTGCCGCTCCGGAAATGGCCTGGCTGGTGCCGTGGGTGGGCATGCTCACTTCAGCAGCTGTGCGCACCGCCCTTTCCCGATCTCCCAGGCAGGCCAGGGCCACGGGGAGCATGCGCATGGCGCCGCCGATGGTGGTGCCAAAAAACCCTGTCTGCCGCGGGTCTTCCCCGTCCAGCAAGCGCTGCAGGGCCTTTTTGGAGCTGGGCCCTAGATAAGTGGAACCAAAGACGTTTTTCTCGCGGGCCCACTCCATCAGAGACTCCGCCGCGACCTCCGCATCCAGCCGGCCGTGGCGGAAAAAGGCATCAAGCAGGGCCAGGGTCTGTTCTGTATCGTCGGTGATCTGTCCCTTAACCAGATGAGTGCTGTGATAGTGCTGTGGGTGGGGGGCCCGCAGCTCCCGGACCATCCCGTAAACTTCCCGGATGGCCTCCTGGGTCATGAACTCCGTGGGCATGCCCAGGGCATCGCCTAGGGCCACCCCCACCAATGAACCGAGGATTTTGTCCTTCATATACTCTTCTCCCTTCCCTGCCCTGGTGAAGACAGGCTCCGCCAGAGGGATCCGACGGAGCCTGCCGCAAGTGTACTACCTGTTGCGCTCAATCTCCTCTGCCATCAATCTCACCAGCTCGTCCGCGGCCTCTTGGGGAGTTTGGGCTTCGTACTCCACCTGGGAAATTAAGTTAACCAGGTATTCGTCCAAAGCGCCCAGCTCCCAAAAGTGCTCCATGGAGACCACGTATTCCAGCTGTTCAAAGGCTGCCCGGTAGTAGGGCTGTTCCTCAAAGAGCTGCTGGATCTCAGGGCTTTCCAGCACGCTCTTGCGCACGGGCACATAGCCTGTTTGCACGGTCCACTTAGCCACGTTTTCCGGCTGCAAGAGCCAGGTGAGGAACTCCCAGGTGGCATCCTGCCTCTCCGGAGTGGAGGGGAACATGGTCAGGGCCGCGCCCCCCAGGGTGACCGCCCTCTGCTTGTTGCCGGGGAGCATGGCGGTGTCAAAGTCGAATTCCACGGTCTGGGCAATGGTACCGATACCCGCGGTCGAGTCGAAGAGGAATGCCTGGTTGCCGGCGATGAAGTGGTCCCGGGCCCGGTCATGCAGTCCAGCGGGCATGAGGCCCTGGTCAACCAAGGAGACCCAGAACTCGATGGCTTCCACCGCTTCCGGCTCATTGATCAGGGCTGCGCTGTAGTCTTCATTCATGAGCTGGCCGCCGTTTTGCAGGATGAAGCACTTGAGCATCCAGTCTTGGTTGCGCATGTTGATAGGTACGAAGTTGCGCAGACGCTCCTGGGCAGCCCAATCCCGGAGATGAATGGCCATTTCCACCAGCTCATCCCAGGTCTCGGGGGCCTTGGGCTCCAGGCCAGCCTGGCGCAGGATGTCTTTGTTGTAGAAAAGGACGGGAGTGCTGTTGTTGAAGGGCAGGCTGGCGATGCACCCATCGTATTTGTTGTAGTTCCAGAACTCTTCGTAGAAGTCGTCCATATCCAGACCCTTGGGGCCCCGCAGGTACTCATCGATCAGGTAGTTGCCCACCCGGCCGGTGAAGAGCGGCGCCGCAGGGATCACTCCCCCGTCGGGCAGAGTGTTCGCCGCGAGGCTCGCGGTCACCTTCTGCGCCGTTTCGCCGTAGCCGCCTGTGTACACGGCATCCACAAAGATCTCATCCTGGGAAGCGTTGAACTCCGCCACCATCTCCTGGAAGACCCGGCCGGCGTTCCCGCCCAGGGAGTACCAGAAGGTGATGGTGGTCTTGGCCAGGGCAGTGGACACTCCGGCCAAAAGCAGTGCTAGAGCCAGCACCAATACAGCCGCTTTTTTCATTGAACAGTCCCTCCTTAAGATTGCTAACCTTTAATCCCGCTTTTTGCTATACCCTCAATAAACTGCTTCTGGGCTAAGAAGAAGACAATCAGCACCGGCAGCATCACAATGAGCGAGGCCGCCATGAGGTAATGCCACTCACTCCCCCCTCCCTGTTGTGATACGAAGTAGCGCAGACCAATGGGCAGCGTGCGCATCTGATTGGAGTTGATCACAATCAGAGGCCACAGGTAAGAGTTCCAGGAACCGAGAAAGCCAAACAGGGCCACACTGGAGATGGCTGGTTTAGATAGGGGCATGATCACCGCGAAGATGAAGCGCAGTTTAGAGCAGCCATCCATAATGGACGCTTCCTCCAGTTCCTTGGGAATGGTCAGGAAAAACTGCCGGAGGAGGAAGACGGAAAAGGCGGTGGCCAAAAAGGGAACGATCAGGGATTTATAGGAATCGATCCAGCCCATGCGGCTCATGACGATGTAGGTTGGGATCAGGGTGACCTGGGTGGGCACCATCAACGTCGCCAGAAAGAGCATGAAGATCTGATCCCGGCCCGCGAATTCCATCCGGGCAAAGGCATAGGCGGCCAAAACGCCGGTGAGCACCTGGCCCGCGGTGGTGATCACCGCCACGATGGTGCTGTTCACATAGAAACGCCCAAAGGGAGCCAGCTTCCACACTTCCAGGTAGTTGCGCCACTGGGGCTCGTCCGGAATCCAGCGTGGTGGATAGCGAAACACCTCGTGGTAGCCCTTAAGGGAAGTGGAGACCATCCACAGGAAAGGCAGAACCATGGCTGCGCCCAGGGTAAGGAGCACCAGATGAATGATGAGCTTCTTCACAAGCGTTCTCCGCATGGCCTGACCTTCTTTCTAGTTGTAGTGGACGCGCTTTTCCAAGAAAAGGCGCTGCAGCAAGGTGAGCAGTAAGATGAACAAGGAGAGAAGCACCGAAAGGGCGCTGGCTTCCCCGAAGCGGAAGGAGTTAAAGGCCTGCTGGTAGATGAGGTAGACAATGACCAAGGTGCTCTTTAAGGGCCCTCCTCCGGGGGTCATCACATCGATCTGGGTGAACACCTTAAAGGAGTTGATCACCCCCATGATCAAGACGAAATACATGGTGGGGGAAAGCTGCGGCAGGGTGATGTACCAAAACTGCTGCCTGGGCGTGGCACCGTCGATGGCCGCCGCTTCATAGAGGCTGGGATCGATGTTCTGCAAACCCGCCAAGAAGAGGACCACGTTGTAGCCCAAACCCTTCCAGACGCTCATGATGATCACCGAGAGCATGGCCATCTTGGGATCGTTGAGCCAGCGGTAGGGTCCCAAGCCCACAAAGCTTAGTAGGTAGTTCAAAAGCCCGTCAAAGGGGTCATACAGCCACATCCAGACCGCACTCACCGCCACAGTGGCGGTCACCACCGGCGTGAAAAAGACGGTGCGGTAAAAGGAAAGTCCCCGGATCTTTTGGTTGAGCAGCAGGGCCACCCCCAAGGAGATGCAGAAATCCAGGGGCAGCTGCACCCCTACGAAGTAAAAGGTGTTGCGCACCGCGATGAAAAAGTCTTGGGACTTGAAGATCCTGGCGTAGTTTTTGAGCCCCACAAAGCGCATGGGATTGATCAGATCCCACTCAAAGAGGCTGAGGTAAAACGCCATGGCCACCGGGATAAAGATAAAAAAGATCATGATGGCGGAGGCCGGGGTCAAAAAGGTGTAGCCCACCAGCGCCCTTTGCACCGCCTTTTTCCGCGCCCTCCGGCGCTTGGCCTTAGCCTCCAGCGTATAAGCATCCTGCACGGCTCGTACCCTCCCTTTCCCCTCAACCGTTGTGCTTCAGGTAGAACTTGGCTTTATCGCCGCGAATCAAGGAGAAGCAGATTTCCACAATATCGTTGTCCGCAGTGTAGGCGTGGCGCTCCACCAAAAGCGCTGGGCTGCCCGCCGCTGTACCCAAGACCTCCGCTTCCGCCTGGGAGAGGATAACCGGCTCGATGAAGTCCTCACCCCAGCTGGGGGTAACCCCGTATTTCTCCACCAAAACCAAGTAAAGGGAGTCGGTGAGCTCTTCCCGCTCCAAACCTGGGAACAGGTGGGCCGGTAGATAGGAGGTGGCCAGCAGAATCGGCTCCCCGTCCAGATAGCGGAGGCGCTTGAGCCTAACCACAGGCTCCCCCGGCTCTAGGCCCAGCTTTTGGGCGAGCTCCCGCTCTGCTTCGCTCAGCAGCTTGCTTTCCAGCACCACCGTGGAAGGGGCAAAACCCAGGGCCCGCATGTTGGCGGTGAAGGAATCCAAGGTGATCCGCTGGCGGTCCTTGGGGTCGGCCACGAAAGTACCTTTACCGTGGCGGCGGTAAACCAGCCCTTCCCGCACCAAACCGTCGATGGCCTTGCGGATGGTGGCCCGGCTCAACCCGTACATCCTCTGCAGCTCCGGTTCCGAGGGAATCTGCTGATGGGGTTTGTAGGTGCGGTTGGTGATCTGTTCCCGCAGAATCTCCTTGAGTTGATGGTACAAAGGGATCACGCTGTCCTTGCTGACACTGCGCATGGCTGTTTACAACCCTCCTGAGGCGCCACATACACACATGGGCACATCCTGTTGTCTACTTGTGCGTACAAGTTGTATCTTCATTATTCGTGCCCCCCGCTTCAAGTCCTTCTTACCCAACGAATATTTTTCACACCTACTTTGCACCCACCTGCCTGGACAAAAAAAGCCACCCTGGGCTGTGTTGCCCAAGGTGGCACTTAGGTAAGCTACGCCGGTTCATGATCGCTGCAGGCCCGCAGCCCCTCCGGCGGGCCGGTAAGGGCCAGCCCCGTTTGGGGGTCAAAGATGTGCAGATGCTCCACTTGGGGCTCGATCCCCAAAACCTCCCCCCTCTCCACCGGGAAGGTGGCGGGCACCAAGACCCTCAAGGACTGGTCGCCGAAGCGGAAGTCCAAAAGCTTATCCCGGCCCAAAAACTCCACCAAAAACACCTTACCCCGCCAGGGGGCCCTGCCCCGCTCCCAGGTGATGGTGAGATGCTCTGGCCTGATGCCCAAGATCAGCTTCTGGCCGGGGCTCTTTTGCAGGCCTTTGGCCGCCAGGGGCGGCACGGGCAGGCGCAGGCTCCGGCCGCTGCGGAAGTAGCAGCGGCCCTCCTGGTACTCCAGCTCCCCTTGGAGCAAATTCATGGGGGGATCCCCTAAAAATGAGGCCACAAAGAGGTTGGCCGGCTGCTCCAAAAGCTCTTTGGGGGTTCCGTACTGCTGCAGAACTCCTGCCTTGAGCACCGCCACTTGGTCCGCCATGGTCACCGCCTCCACCTGGTCATGGGTGACCAGGATGGTGGTGATCCCCAGCTCCTGCTGGATGCGCTTGATCTCCGCCCTGGTCTCCAGGCGCAGCCGGGCATCCAGATTGCTCAAAGGCTCATCCAAAAGCAAAAGATCCGGCTTTTTCACCAAAGCCCGGCAGAGAGCCACCCGCTGCTGCTGTCCGCCTGACATCTGCCCTGGTTTCCGATCCAGGAGATCTCCGATCTGCACGACCTCCGCGATTTCCTCCACTCTTTTTTGGATCTCCGCCTTGGGCAGCTTCTTGAGTTTCAGGGGAAAGGCGATGTTCTCAAAGGCGGTCATGTGGGGGTACAGGGCGTAGCTTTGGAAGACCAGCCCCACATTGCGCAGCTGGGGCGGGATGCCGTTCACCTGAAGATCGTCGAAGTAGATTTCACCCTCCGTGGGTTTGTAGATCCCCGCCAGCATGAGCAGTATGGTGGTCTTACCGCAGCCGCTTGGGCCCAGGAGAGCTGTGACCTTCCCGTGGGGTATATCCAAACAAACGTTATTGACCGCGGTCACTGAGCCAAACCGCTTGGTGATGTTCTTTAGTCGGACATTGGCCACCTAGATCAGCCTCCTTTCCTTCCACCGATGCTCACCTGCATCAGGTACTTCTGGGTAAAGAGGAAAAAGAGCAGAACCGGCAGGATGTAAAAGAGTGCCGTGGCCGCCAGTAAGCCATAGTCCAGGAACTGGAAGTCGCCCACAATGGAGTTCACATAGCTGGAAAGGGTCCAGCTCTCTTTGTTCTGGAGAAAGGTGATCACAAAGATGTACTCTGACCAGCCATTTAAAAAGGAGAAAATGGCCAGCGCGGCAATACCCGGTTTCACCTGGGGCAGCACAATCTTCCACAGCGTCTTCAGCCTAGAAGCCCCGTCCACCAACCCCGCCATCTCCAGATCCCAGGGCACCCCGTCGAAAAAGCCCTTCATGATCCAAATCCCCAAAGGCAGCATCAGCCCCGTCTTGACCAGCAGCACCCCCACGATGCTGTTGAGCAGCCCCAGGCTCCTGAGTACATAGTACAAAGCGATGAGCAGTGTAATCCCCGGAAAAGAGTGGAGGATAAGGGTGGAAGCCAAAAGAAAACCCCGGGCCCTGAACTTGAGGCGGGCGATCACGTAAGCGGTGGGCGTGGCAATCAGGATCATCAGCACCGTCATGCCGCAGGCCAAAAGCAGAGTGTTCCAAGTGGTGCGCCAAAGATCAGGGTAGTACCTGCCTGGCAGTTCCCACAAAAAGCGGAAGTTCTTCAGGGTCCACCTCTGGGGAATGACCCCGTAGACGAGCTTGTCGCTGAAGGAGTTCAAAACCAACCAGCCGTAGCCGCAAAGGAGGGGCAGCGAAGCCAAGACCAAAAAGGCATAGATGCCCCAAGTGAGCAGACGCTCCCGGCGGCGCTCCCTCTTGGCGGCCCGGCCCAAGGCTGCTTGGCTGAGAGGCTCTTTAGCCATCTACATCACCTCAATCTTGGGCTCGCCCATCATCTCCCGGAAGCGGAAGATGCGCCAATATATAATGGAAGCAACTGCGCTGAAGAGCACCAGCACCATGGTGAGCGCGGTGGCGTAGCCGAAGTTGTAGGAGGCGTAGTAGCCGCCGAAGGCCTGGTTGTAGGCGTAGAGCGACCAGACCGTGGTCCGGTAAAAGGGTCCCCCGCCCGTCAGGATCAAAATGTACTCATAGGAAGTCAAAAGGGAAAGGGTTTGGTAGGCAGTGACAAAAAGCAGCTGCCAGCGCACGAGGGGCAGGGTAATGTGGCGCACCCGGCCCAGCCAGCCCGCCCCGTCCACCGCGGCGGCCCAGTTGTACTCCTGGGAAATGGAGGTGATGGCGGAGTAGAAAAGGATCATCCCAAAGGACGCTCCGATGATGCCGTTGGTGATGATGATTACCGCCTTGGGAAACTCGCTGAGCCAGCTGACGGGGCTGCGTCCGAAAAGATCCAAAAGGCCGTTCAAAAGCCCGTGGCGGGTGGGATCCAAGATCCAAAGCCAAATTACCCCGTAGACAATGGGCGGGGTGAAGCGGGGCAAAAGCCACAGCGCCCGGAAAAAGAGGCTCACCTTCTCACTGTGCCGTTCGGAGATATACGAGGTGGCCAGGGCTAGAAGCAAGCCGAAGCTGACGTTGAAAAGTAAAAGGGTGCCGAACACATACAAAACAGTATTCCAAAACACCCTGCTCAAAATGGTATCTTTAAAGATCTGCACGTAGTTCTTCCAGCCCGCGAACTCCCAGATCAAACGGTGGTTCATCTCCGTAAAGCTCATGGCCCCGGTGAGCAGACCCGGGACCAGGTAAAAGACGGCGGTGATCAGCAGGGCTGGAAGTAGGAGCAGGAAAATCAGAAAGCGGCTGCGCCTTGCCATCTCCTCACCTCACTTGGCGAAGCGAGGGACTGCCTAGAGTCCCCCGCCTGCTTCCCTGTTGCTTAGCGGACCAGCACATCTTCCCCGGCCACCTGCTGCATCCTCTGGACGATGAGCTCAACGCCCTCATCCGGCGTGAGCGCGCCCACCTCCACACCGCTGATGGCCTCGTGGAGCACAGTGGCGTAGTGTCCGGAGGCCGGATGCGCGGCCATGAAGATCTGCTGGGGCAGCAGCTCACTGGCTGCGGCGAGAAACTCACTTTCCACAAAGGGGGCAAAAGCGGTCTGGGACCTTCTGATGGCCAGTTTCGCCGCGGCCAGGGAATGCCTGGTGTTGAGATCCACATCAGAAGCGATGGTGATCAAAAGAAAAGCCAGGTCTTTCTTGTCACTGAGCTGGGTAACCATGTAAGCTACCGGATGGCCCAGCTGGTTGGGCCTGCCCGCTTCACTGCCCGCGGGGATCAAACTCCAGGTGAGGTTCTCCCAGAGCTCCCCTTCGGGGATGCCCAGATCCCGCTGCCACTCGGCCCAGTTCCACATGCCGCCGGTGATATTCACCCCGGCACTGCCCTCTTCCGCGGTGGCCCGATGCACCGCCGGCCAGGGCCAGGTGGTCATGCCGCTGGGCGTAATCTTGTACTTGTGCACGTTGTCTGCGAAAAACTCCAGGGTCTGCCGGAGAGCAGCCCGATCCACGATCAACTTGCCGCTTGCGGAGTCATAGTACTCACCGCCAAAGGCCACCACGAACTGGAAGAAATCCGGGCCCTCGGTGGGTCTGTGCAGCAGGCCGTAATCCACCAGGCCAGCTTCCTGCATGGCCTGGGCCAGCTCCTGCAGATCCGTTAGGAGAAACTCCTTGTTGGCCACCCTCTGGGGGAGGCTGGCAATCTCCTCTTCGCTCCAGCCTAAGGCCCGCAAGTGGTCTTTGCGGTAGTAGACCATGCGCACCTCAATATCCTGGGGCACTCCGTAGATCTGGCCGCCATAGGAGACCGCATCCCACAGGTGCGGATAGAAGTCTTGATAGGTTCCCTCCCAATACTGGGCAATGTAGTGATCTAGAGGTGCAATCCAGCCTGCTTCAGCCCACACGGGGATGTCCATGTGGCTGGAGAGGATGATATCCGGCATGATCGCGGGATCCCCCTCCTCAGCGGTGAGGATGATCCTGCGCCGGAAGCTGTCCCAAGAATCGGTCCAAAAATCCGCCTCCACTTCGACGCGCAGATCCGCCCCAGCCGCCTCCAAGATCTGGTTGAGGCGCTCCGCTGCGGCAATCAGGTTCTCTGCGCGGTGAAAGGCGGGTGTGTCGGGACCTACGGTCCAAGCCCTGATGGTAATTACCTCGTTCGCCGCAACCCCTACGTGCCACGCAACCAGGAAGGCGGCGACGAGCAGCAAAGCCAAAACAGCTCGTTTCATCGCCAGCAATACCTCCTTGAATTTGCATAACATCGGTCTTGCAGTGCGACCCGAGTCGTTGGAAAAGTGAGAACGCGTTCTCATTGTAAAATTATAGCCAGGGACCCTGTTATTGTCAAACAAGGTCAGACCAGCTACTAATACTCGGCCCATCCCTTCCCCAGATTGCCGCTGGATCAGCCGAGCGGGGACCAGTGCAGCACACGGGAAGCCCAGGGATGTCAGCCACCGCTTGGGCGGCCTGCCTTTTCTCTCCCCTCCGGGGCATTGGCAAAATTAGGAGGAATCCAAGGGCGTAAAGAAGAGTTTTGGGACGATTAGAAGTGGCTGCAAGGGGGTGGGTCTGGAAAAGCATTGCGGTTCCGGAACCTTAGTAGCTGGGAAGAGCGTTGAAACAAGGTGAGGAGAAAAGGAGGCGTGACAGATGAAGCGCGCTTTTTGGCTGCTGCTCCTCATTGGCGCTTTGCTCCTTGCCGGGTGCGCTGGCAGCGGATCTTACACCGCCAGCGGATACATCTTCGATGATGAAGGAAATCCCATCGAAGGGGTGGAGCTGGTCCTCAGCGGCGGTTCCAGCGGTACGATCACCACGGACGCACAGGGCTACTGGGAGACTGAGGCCAAGGGCACGGTCACCATCATACCCCGGAAGGAAGGCTATGCCTTTCAGCCCAAAGAGGCCGCGGTGACCAAACAAGAGCCTCAAGCTATCTTCACAGGTGTTACTGGGAAAATAATCGGCCGGGTCTCCATTGCAGGCGAGCCCCCCGGCCGAGAAGTGGTTGTGACCGTTGAATACGGCGAGTCGGGCACTGAGGAAATCCTCACAGATGAAAACGGCGAGTTTAAAATCCCCTTAGACAAGTACCCAGGGGAGGAAGTCTGGATCAGCACCTACGTTCCCGACAGCTTCACCAGCGAGGAGCAGGAGGAGTACGATCTGCTCCGTTGGGTCTACATCTACGTACCCCTAGAGCCAGCTTTTCTGCCGGATCTGGACCTGTACAGCTACGGTCTCAGACTAAAAAAGCCCACCGATGGAGAAGAGATTTCAGGTTTCCCGTACGAAGTGGAGATCAGCCCCTATGACCGAGAGGTGGATAACCTTCTGTACTACCTCTATTTCTACACCTTCGACGACACCTATCTTGGTAGCACTGATGACTTCACCGGAACAACCTTTTCTTTCGATGGCGAGCTCAGCGAGGGAACCGCAGAGCAAGATTTGGATTGGTACCTTGGGGCTGAATTCCAGCAGGATGGCTATTACCTCTTCGCCTACGCAGGTTGGGTCACGGTTTTCTACCGCCCCTAGGCAGATGGAATCCAAAAAGTAAACTATACTCTAGTGAGAGCCGGCCCTTCCGGCTCTCAGCTTTTTTGCCCATGGCGGCTTTTTCCCACGGTCTAAGGAAGCATCGCCAAGAATTCCTGGGTCAAGTAAGGGTCAAACTGGAGGCCCGCCTGGCGGGCGATTTCCGCCTTGGCTTCTTCCAGGCTTAAGGCGGCCCGGTAGGGCCTGTCGCTGGTCATGGCGTCAAAGGCATCGGCCAGGGCCACAATCCGGGAAGCGATGGGTATCTCTTCACCCTTCAGCCCCCGGGGATAGCCCTTGCCATCCCACCGTTCATGGTGGTGGAGCACGCCCACCGCCACATCCACAAGATCCGGTGAAGAGGCAACAATCCGGTGGCCGATCTCGCAGTGGCGCCGCATGGCCTCCCATTCCGCCTCGCTCAGGGGCCCGGGCTTATCCAGGATGCTTTCGGAGATGGCCAGCTTGCCGATGTCGTGGAGCAGGGCCACCAAAGATACGGTAACCACCTCGGCATCGGAGAGGCCCACCCGCTGCGCTAGGCTCACCGCCAGGCGCTGCAGGCTGCGGGCATGCTCTTCCGTTTCATGACTCTTTTCCGCCAGGGCCTGCTGCAAAGAGAGCACCAGCGCGCTGCGGCGGCTTTGGGCGCTGCTGATCTTCTGCTGGTACATCCTGGATTCCGCTTCCCGCAGCACATCGGCTAAGGTCTCTTCGGTGGTGGCTTTGGTGGCCGACCCCAAGGCAATGCTCAAGGCCGCGGCTCCGCTTTGGAGGCTCAGTTCATCGATGCGGGCACAGATCTGCTGCGCCTCCTCAGCATCAGTCCGGGCCAGAAGGAGCACAAACTCATCGCCGCCCCAGCGGATCACCAAATCCCCCGGCCTGGACACGGCCTGGAAAATCTCCGCGGCCTGCTGGAGGTACTCATCGCCCTTTTGGTGGCCCATGGAATCGTTGATGATCTTCAGCCCGTTGAGATCGCCAATCACCACGCTCAAAGGCAGGTTTTCTTCCCCTTCCCACCTGTCCTTTTGGGTCTCCAAGTAGCGGCGGTTGTGCAGCCCGGTGAGGAAATCCCGGTAGACCATTTCCCGCAGCCTGTTTTCCATCAGGCGCCTCTCGGTGATATCCTCAAACACGGTGACAAACCGCCCGGGCCTGGGGCTGTAGGCCCGCACGGAGTAGTACCTGCCCAGCTCCCGGCTGAAGTCTTCCAGTTCCGCAGGCTCTCCGGTGAGGGCCACCCGGCCGTAGGTTTCGATCCAAAACGGCTCGGTACCGGGTAGCACTTCCAAGACGGTGCGGCCGATGAGCTTGTCCGCGCTAAGGCCGGTGAGCTGCTCAAAGGCCCTGTTCACTTCCAAGAAGCGGTAATCCACCGGGCGCCCTTCTTCGTCGGTGATGATCTCATGGAGGGCGATGGCGTTGATGGAAGTTTCCACCAGGGTACGGAAGCGCTCTTCACTGCGGCGCAGCGCCTCCCTTTGGCGGTATTCCTCAGAGACATCCCGAAAGACGAGGATGGCCCCGTGGATGCGGCCTTCTGAATCCTTAACCGGAGCGGCGCTATCTGCGATCTGGTACTCCACCCCATCCCTGGAAAGCAAGCTGGTGTGGTTGGCCAGACCTGCGATCTGTCCTGTGGCCAGCACCTTGTCCACGGGGTCAGCCACGGGCAGCCGGGTTTGGGTGTTGATGGTGCGAAACACTTCCCCCAGCTTCTTCCCTACAGCACTGGTGCGGTCCCACCCGGTCAGCTTTTCCGCCTGGGGGTTGATCATGGTGACCACCCCTTGACCGTCGGTGGCGATTACCCCATCGCCGATGGACTCCAAAATCAGGCGCCAGTAGGCTCCCTCCCCCAAACCGCTCAGGGTGTTCACAGCAAAGGACAGCTCCAGGCGGGCCAAGCGCCCACCGGCAAGCTCCAGGAGCTGCATGTGCCGCTCATACCAGCGCAGGGTTTTCGGGTTGTACCAGGCATCGTGAATCACCTGTTCAGGATGGGCTAGAAGCTGTCCGGTACTCCGGCAGCCGCAGGCCTGGGCATGGGGGCTGCCCTCCCGGCAGCAGGCCTGCCCTTCTTGAAGCTCCAGCTCCTCCTGGGCCAGGCGATTGGCGTAGAGGATGCGCTTGGTGTGCAGCTCACAGAGGTGTACCATGCCCTGCATTTGTTCCAAAACATAGAAGAACAGACTATCCCGCTCGCCCCGGGAATTGATCATCTCCAGCACCGCCTCTCACGGACAAGCATCCCATTTTTCCTTATTTTACAAGCCCTGCGCCTTCTGCGCCAGATCTTTTCACGTGGGCCCCCACCAATTTTTGTTTGGCCCCTCTGACCTGGCCCTTTCCCCCTCTGCTCCTTTCTGAAACCCCTACTGAAACTTTGAAACTTTTTTGAAACCATGGAAGGAGTTTCAGGTTTCGCGGCGTAAAGTGTTAAATGGGTATGAAGGAAAGAACAATTCGGAGGTAAGCATATGGCAGCAGTTACCATCTATGACGTGGCCAGAAAAGCCGGCGTTTCACCCGCCACCGTTTCCCGAGTCTTCAACGACAGCACCTTGGTGAGCAAAACCACCCGGCAGCGGGTGCTCATGATCGCCCGGGAACTGGGCTACACACCGCTCAAGGAGAGGGCAGACAATGGACGCAAAGCTGTGGCCGTGTTCGTCTCCAGCGTGCTCAACCCCACCCTGGCTCAGATGATCAAAGGCGTACAGTCCGTCTTAAGGGTGCACGACCTGCCCATGATCGTCTTCGACAGCGACGGGGGTGTGTCCGATGAGATCAAGTTCCTGGGCCAGCTGAGCAGCTACCCCGTGGCCGGCCTGGTGCTCAGTTCGCCCCACATCTCCAGTGAATACCTGATGGCCGTACGGGAGTTGGGCATCCCCTACGTTCTGGCCTACGGGTATTCCACCGAACCGGATGTGCCCTGCGTGTACATCAACAACCTGGAGGCCAGCTTCCAGGTGATGCAGGAACTCTTTGCCCTGGGCCATGAGGATATCGCGGTGATCACCGGCCCCGAGGGGGATCTGACCATCAGCCGCCAGCGCCTCCAGGGGGTGCGCCTGGCCTATCTAGCTGCCCAGCGGCAGTTGGATGAAGCCCGGATCATCGAAGGCGACTACTCGGTGGAATCGGGTTACCAAGCAGCTGCCAGTCTGGTGGCCAGCGGGCGGCCGCTGCCCACCGCCATCTATGCCTTCAGCGACCTGATGGCCATCGGCGCCCTGCAGGCCCTGCAGGAAGCGGGCCTGCGGGTGCCGGAGGACATTTCCGTCTGCGGCTTTGACGACATCGAGCTGGCCAGCCTGGTGAGCCCCCGCCTGGCCACGCTGGCCCAACCCAGTTTCCAGGTGGGCCAGGAAAGCGCCCAGATCCTCCTGGAGCAGATGGAACGGGGTGAAGTTCGCCAACCCAAGCGCGAGCTGCCCTACCAGTTCGTGAGGGGTCAATCCGTTCAGGACCTGGGAAAACGGCCCAGGGCAGCGGAAGGAGGGATGAACAGGGGTTAACTAAGGAGGGGTAACCAGAAATCAACAACCTTGAGAGGGAGGAAAAAGCGTATGAAACTGTCCCGTTCGTTTTCGGTTCTCCTGCTGCTGAGCGCGTTAGTGTTTCTGGCCGGCGCGTCCGCAGCCCAAACGTTGAACTTCGCCAGCACGCAGTTCAGGCCCATTGAGGAACAGCAGTTTTTCCGCGAGCAGGTGCTGGCCCCCTTTGTGGCCGAGACAGGCATCCAGGTGAACATGATCGCGGAAGAATACGCGCCCTTCTTCAGCCGGCTGCAGGCGGAGGCCAGAACCGGCCGCTTCGAGACGGATGTGTTCGGCACCCTGCACGGTGATTTCCCCGCCCTGCTGGCGGAGGGAATTCCCATGGAACTGCCGGATCCCCAGAGCCTGCCCGGGCGCACCTTCATCGAGGAGCTGGTGAAGCTGGGTCAGGTGGACGGCCAGCAGATCTACGTGCCCTGGACCCAGGCCACCTACCTCATGGCCGCCAACAAGAAGGCCCTGGACTACCTGCCGGAAGGTGCCGATGTGGGGGCATTGACCTACGCGGAACTCCTGGAGTGGGCCAAGAACCTCTATGAAGCCACCGGCAGCGCCAAGCTGGGCCTGCCCGCCGGTCCCCAGGGCCTCTTCGGCCGCATGCTCCACGGCTACCTCTACCCCGCCTTCACCGGCCACCAGGTGCAGAAGTTCGACTCGCCTGATGCGGTGAGCATGTGGTCGTACCTCAAGGAGCTCTGGGACTATGTCCATCCCAGCTCCGCCATTTACGAGAACATGGCCGATCCCCTGCTCCTGGAGGAAGTGTGGGTGGCCTGGGATCACACCGCGCGCCTAGGCCCGGCCATCCGGGAGTTCCCGGACAACTTCGTCCTCTTCCCCTCCCCAGCCGGTCCCTACGGGCGGGCCTTCATCACGGTGATCAACGGCCTGGGGATCCCCAAGGGTGTCCAGGACTTCGACCTGGCCTGGCGACTCATTGACCACCTCACCCACCCCGAAACGCAGGTCATAGTCCTGGAAGGAACAGGCTTCTTCCCCACCACGGTGGAAGCCGCCAGCTATGTGCCCCAGGGGGCCAACAAGCTCTTGGCCGATGCGGTGGCCGCCCAAGCCAGCGCCCCCGATGCCTTAGTCTCGCTGCTGCCCGTGGGCCTAGGCGCCCGGGACGGCGAGTATGTCCCCACCTTCAAGGATGCCTTTGAGGCCATCGTCCTGCGGGGACAGGACATCGAGACAGTGCTGGCCCGCCAGGGAGCCCGCCTGCGGGAGCTGTTTGAGGACACGGGAGCTGATTATCCACAGCCGTAAGGCTGAGGGGGAAGGGGCCCTGGGCCTCTTCCCCTTCTTAGGGGGGTAAATGGTGAGAATACTGCGCAAAGTTCAACTATCCTATCTCCTGCTGGCCCCGACTCTGCTCTTTTTGGTGCTCTTTTTCTTTGTGCCTTTGGTGCAGGTTGTGGGCACGGCCTTCCGCGCCCGGGGAGGCGGGTTCACCCTCGCCCACTGGCAGAGGCTGTTTACCGATATCCACTTCCCGGATGCGCTGAAGAACACGCTGCTTTTGGCCCTGCTGATCATCCCCGCCCAGCTGGTTTTGGCCTTCCTGGCCGCGCTGATCATCAACAAACAGGGCCGGGGCTCCACCGCCCTGCTGTACATCTACGCGATTCCCCTGGGGATTTCCGATCTGGCCGCGGGGCTGATCTGGCTGTCCATCTTCACCGAGCGGGGTTATCTCAACAGCCTCCTGCAGAATCTGGGGTTTATCGAAAGGCCCATATTGTACCTTTCCAGCCGCAGCCCCCAGTGGCTGGTGGCTGCGGTGGTGATCACGGAAGTGTGGCGGGCCACGCCGCTGGTGATGGTCATTCTCCTTTCCGGCCTGCAGATGATCGCCAAAGACTACCTGGAGGCCGCGGAGATCTTCGGCTGCAGCTGGTGGCAGAAGGTGCGCCTGGTGATCCTGCCCCTGCTCAAGCCCAGCATCCAGTCGGCCCTGATCATGCGCACCATCTTGGCCTTCCAGGTCTTCGGGCCCATCGTGGTCCTGGCGGGGCGGCTCCTGCCTGTTTTGGCTTCCGAGTCGTTCCACTGGTACGCCATTATCCGCCATGAGTACATAGCTTCAGCCTATGCTCTGCTGCTGATGGTGCTCTCGGTCTTGGTCACCTGGAGCTACCTGGTGCTGCTGCGCACCAAGGAAGAGCAGCTGGGGGTGATGTAGATGGAGCGCAGAAAACGCGGCCTGGCCCAAGTGCTTTTCTACGGCGGAGCATTGCTTTTGGCCATCTGGACCTTGCTGCCGCTGCTTCTGATCACCCTGGCGGCCTTCACCAGCCGCAGCGAGCTGTACAGCTGGCCCCGCTCCTTCCTTCCCCGGGAGCTTTCCCTGGAGAGCTTCCTCTACTTCGCCAAGGCCCATGGAGTGATGGAGGCCACCCTGCGCAGCATTTTGGTGGCGCTTTTGACCATCTTGATCTCGCTGCTCATCGGTGCGCCCGCGGGGTATGCCCTCTCCCGCTTCCGCTTTCGGGGCCGGGAAGCTTTCCGCCTGGGCATTCTCATGACCCGGATGTTCCCCACATCGCTTCTGGCCATACCGCTGGCGATCATGTACATCAACCTGGGGCTGTACGATACGCTCCTGGGCGTGTCCTTGATGCACGTCACCCTGGCCCTACCCTTTGTGGTCTTGACCACCGCCAGCCTGTTCATGAAGATCCCCTACGACCTGGAGGAAGCCGCCTTGACATTGGGCTGCAGCCGCTTGGGCGCCTTTGTGCGCATCTGCCTGCCCATGGTTACCCCGGGCCTGGTGGCCGCGGCCATCTTCACCTTTGTGGTGTCCTGGAACGAGGTCTACGCCTCCTCCGTGCTCACCCTGCGCAACAGGACTCTGCCCGCGCACATCATGGCCACCCTGGAGGCTTCACCCCTCAACTTCAGGTTTGCCGGAGGCTTCTTCATGACCCTCCCCGCTTTAGTGTTCATCTTCATCATCCGCAAGCGGCTCCTGCATATGTGGGGAGTTGCGATCAACAAGTGAGAGGAGATACTACCCGTGGCTGAACTGCGCTTAGAACGAGTGGTGCGCCGCTTCAAAAACGTGGTGGCGGTAGACAATGTGAACCTGACCGTACGGGATCGGGAGTTCATGGTCCTTCTGGGGCCCAGCGGCTGCGGGAAGACCACCACCTTAAGGTGCGTCGCCGGCCTGGAAAAGGTGGATCAGGGGCGGATCTACATCGGCCCCCGGGATGTCACCGAGCTTCCCCCCAAGGCCCGGGGTATCGGCATGGTCTTCCAAAGCTACGCCCTCTTCCCCCATATGAGCGTGGCGGACAACATCGGCTTCGGCCTCAAGATCCAGGGCCGACCGCGGGAAGAGATCAAGGCTAAAGTGGAGCGGATGGCCAAGCTCCTGCACCTAGACAGCCTGCTGGACCGCTATCCCGCCCAGCTCTCCGGCGGACAGCGCCAGCGGGTGGCGGTGGCCAGGAGTCTGGTGATCGAACCGCAGGTCCTGCTCATGGATGAACCCCTGAGCAACCTCGATGCCATCCTGCGTCTGGAGATGCGGGCGGAGCTCAAGCGGCTGCACCGGGAGATCGAATCCACCACCATCTACGTCACCCACGATCAGGTGGAGGCCTTGAGCCTGGGGGACCGCATCGCGGTGATGCAAAACGGCCGCCTTGTGCAGTGTGCGCCGCCCATGGAGATCTACGATCACCCGGCCAACATCTTTGTGGGCAGCTTCATCGGCACGCCGCCCATGAACTTCTTGGAGGGAGAGCCGCAGGGCCGAAGCGGCCAGCTCCTCATCCGGGGCAGCACGTTCACCGCCCCGGTACCCCCGGCCCTTTGGGAACAGGTGGGCAAGCTGAAGAAAGTGGTGGTGGGTGTGCGGCCGGAGAACATCGAAGTGGTCTTGGCCGCCGAGGCCGAAGCAACCGCGGCCCAGGGCACCGTGGGCGTGGTGGAGCTCTTGGGGGATCACAAGCTGCTCACCGTGGACACCCCGGAGCGGGCCCTGAAGGTGTCTGTGCCCCCCACTGCCCCGGTGCAGGTGGGCCAGGCCTGCGGGCTACGCTGGAAGGAAGATAAGCTGCGCTTTTTCGACCCGGAGACGGGCTGGGCCATTACCGCTTGAGGAGAAAGGTATGTACGAACAGCTCAAGAACACCCTCACTGCCCTTTTGCGGGAAGCACCTGCTGTGCCCCTGTACAAGCAAAACCTTGATAAACCGCTGGATACCGGCTGCGGCTATCTCGCCGCCAGCCTGGGGAGGCTGGGTGAGCTCCGCTCCCTCAGTGCTTACCATGCCCAGCACGGCTGGATGGTGGTGAACACCCTGCCCCCGTTTCCCGCGGACAAATACTTTGAGCCGGAGTTCGTGCGCCAGTACCGCCGGGCCCAGGCAGACCTGGAAGGCCCGGGATTCGGCCTCTTCCCCTGGGGTGAGGTCAAGGACCTCACCTACAGCTGGCTCGGGGGCTGTGTGCCCCTGGTGCAGGGCGAAGTGGATGGCGTGCGCCTGACCGCGGGGAGCTGGGCCCAGGGCCCGGAGGCACCCGCGTTGTTCCAGGTGCTGCTGTGGGAAAACGCCACGGATGAGGTGAAGAGTGTTGCCTTCCACTTCAGCGCCGCGGCGGGCCTGAGCCGCGCCGCCTACGGCCAGCTCACGGAGGGCGGCCCCATCCCCCTCCCCGCTCCAGAACCGCGCTTTTGCTGGGAGGCAGCGGGCACCTTCCTCCTCCAGGACCGGGCACTCCCCGGCGAGCTGCGGGGCCGGCTCTGGGGCGATGCCCCCCAGCAGCTGGTGGAAAGGGCTGACCGGCGGGAGGTCTACCGGGCCACCCTCCAACCGGGCGAAAACAAGATCGCGGTGGCCTGCTACCAGCTCGCGGAGGCTGTTCAACCACTGGAACTGGGGCCTGAACACCTTTTAGCTTCCCTCCGGGCCAAACTGGACAGCTTCCCAGCAAGTCTTGTGCAGCGGGCCAAGGAGGATCCCTGGGCCTATGTGATCATGCGCAATCTTGACTACATCCTCTCCTGCTGCACCGTGCAGCTGGATGACTGGGCCTGTGTGCTCACGGACCATCAGCTCCTGCCCCTCTCCTGGAACCGCGACGCCTATTACCAGCTCCGCCTCCTTAGGGAGTACTACACGGCGTACCAGGCTGAGCTCACTCCAGCCCAGCGCCGCCGGATCCGCACCATCTGCCGGGGGCACCTGCGCTGGCTGTTTGGCAGGGCAGAGCGCACCCCCTTTTGGGCCCGCTCCCACCTGGCCACCGGGGCCCGCAAGGATGCCAGCTTCCAGCTTGATCAGCAGTGCTATCCCCTGCTGGAGCTGGCGGAGCACCATCAAAGCTTTGGCGATGCCGCCCTGGTCCGAGAGCTAACCCCCCAGGCGGAAAAACTGGTGGGGGAACTGCTGAAGCTGGCCGAGCCTGGTAGTCTGCTGCTGCCCACGGAGGAAACGCCGGCAGATGACGCCCTGGACCTTCCCTACCACTTTTCTTCCCAGATCCTCTGGCTGCGGGCCCTGGAGGCCCTTGACTACCTACGGGAGGCCTGCTGCGGACCGAAGCCGAAGTTTGCCGCCCTCCGCCGGCGGCTGCAGGCGGAGATCCGGCGCACTTTCGCCGCGGAGCTGCACAACCGCCGCCTGTTTGCCTATGCGGTGGACCGGCGGGGAGAGAAGCTCTTTTACCACGACGCCAACGATCTGCCCACTGTGCTCGGTCCGGAATGGGGCTTCTGCCACCCCCAAGACGAGCTGTGGCAAAACACCATGGAATTCGCCTTTTCCCCGGCTAACCAAGGGGGCTTTTACCCGGGCAAGTTTGGCGGGCTGGGTTCCATCCATACGCCCCACCCCTGGCCCTTAGGGGATGTGCAGCTTCTGATCCTGGCCAGAGCCACAGGCGATGCCGCCCTGCGGCAGAGGGTCCTGCACAAGCTCCTGGTGCTTCTGCAGGCCGATGGCCTGCTGCCTGAAGCGGTGAGCGCCGCAACGGGCCAGGTGGCGAGCAGGCACTGGTTCTCCTGGCCCGGTGCCGCCCTAGCACTGGAACTTCTGAAGCTGCACGGGAAGGATGAAAACCACAACTAGGGAAATCTGGAGGAGTCTATGGACCTATTTGCTGTAGCAGAAAAACTGCGTTTACTCTACGGAGAAGAGGAGGGCCGAAAAGCCCACCGGCGCCTTGTGCGCCTGGTGGAGGAGTTCCAAAGAGAACCCCGCACCCCCGGCCCAGACTGGCTGCGGGAACGGGATGTGGTGCTCATCACCTACGGGGATTCCATTGTGGAAGAGGGCCTAGCGCCCCTGCGGTCCTTGGCGCGCTTTGCCCGCTCCTTTTTGACCGGACTTGTTTCCGCCATCCACATTCTGCCCTTTTACCCCTATTCCTCCGACGATGGTTTTGCGGTCATCGACTACTGGCAGGTCAGTGATCAGCTGGGGAGCTGGGCGGACATCTCCGACCTGGCCCAGGATTTCGATTTGATGTTCGATGCGGTGGTCAACCACATCTCCGCCCAAAGCCAGTGGTTTCAAAAATACCTGGCGGGGGATCCCGCCTTCCAGGATTTCTTCATCACCTGCGATCCAGGGGCAGACCTCTCCCAGGTCATCCGGCCCCGGGCGCTGCCCCTGCTCACGCCGTTTGTCACCAGCCAGGGGGAAAAGCATCTCTGGACCACCTTCAGCGCAGACCAGATCGACCTCAACTACAAAAACCCCGAGGTGCTGCTGAAGATGGTGGAGCTCCTCCTCTTTTACGTTAAAAAGGGGGCGCGCTACCTCCGCCTGGACGCGGTGGGCTTTCTCTGGAAGGAGCTGGGCACCAGCTGCCTGCACCTGCCCCAGACCCACTGGATTATCCAGATCTTCCGGGCGGTGCTGGATCAGGCGGCGCCTGGAACGCTCCTGATCACGGAAACCAACGTACCCCACCGGGACAACATCTCCTACTTCGGCGATGGAACAAACGAGGCTCATCTGGTGTACCAGTTCCCCCTGCCGCCCCTCACCCTCTACAGCTTCCTCACGGGGGACGCCTCCAAGCTCACCGCCTGGGCCGCGTCCTTAGAACCGTGCTCGAAAAAGACCAGCTTTTTCAACTTCCTGGCCTCCCATGATGGCATCGGGCTGCTGCCGGTGCAGGGCATCCTGGAAGAAGCGGAACTGCAGCTGCTCCTGGACCAAACGCAGGCCCACGGCGGGCTGATCTCCTACCGAAACAGCCCCGCGGGAAGCCTCAGCCCCTATGAGCTGAATATCAGCTATCTCAACGCCCTTTCCCATCCCGAAGAGAGCCCGGAGCTTAAAGCCAAGCGCTTTTTGGCGGCCCACGCCATCCTCCTCTCCCTCCAGGGCGTACCCGGGATCTACATCCACAGCCTCCTCGGTTCCGAAAACTACTGGGAAGGCTATGCCAGTTCTGGGATCAAGCGGCGGATCAACCGGCAAAAGCTGGAACGGGCCCAGCTGGAACGGGAGCTGGCCGATCCCGCTTCCCTGCGCAGCCTGGTCTTCACGGGCTTTGGCAAGCTGCTGAAAACCCGCCGCAGCCAGCCCGCCTTTCATCCCAACGCCCCCCAGCGCATCTTGGATCTGGGCCCCGAACTATTCACGGTGCTCCGGGGCCAAGGACCAGAAGCCATCCTCTGCCTGATCAATGTGACCGGCACAACCCAGCGGAGAAAGCTCGCCGGCATCTCCCCGGACCTGGCGCCGGAGGCGGTGGACCTTCTCACCGGGCGCTCCTTTGCCCTGGACCAGCCCCTCACACTGGAACCTTACGAAATACTTTGGCTGAAAAGCCGGCCATAAAGCCGCAAGCCGCTGGCGGACCCACCCACCAGCGGCTTGTTCCTTTCTAGAAAGGGCTAGAGCTGGCCCTGCCTCCTCTGCCCGCGCCAGCTCAAGGGCGCAAGGCGCTTCAGCTCCCCCTCCAGCTCCTCAGCTTCTTCGTCGCGTAGTTCTAAATCAAGGGCAGATGCTGCTTCCATCAAGTCCTTGGCCTGGGACAAAAGGGCCTGGGAGCTTCCCGCCAGCCGGCGCACTACCCAAAACAGCAGTGCAGTCAAGAGGAACCAGAGCACTGCTGCTAGATAGTTCCCAGAAACAAACAGGGCGTAGGCGCCCACGGCAAAGGCAGCCACCACCAAAAGTGCAGTGAGTGCCGGGGCAAAAAGCAGCAACTGCTGCACGGAGATGGCCAGGCGCAGGGTGAGTTTGTAGTTTTCTTTGAAGTATTGCTCTCTACTCATGTTGCACACACCCTCAGCGGTTTGCGATCATTTCTGCATAGAAAAGGGAAATCCTGCCTAAACATGGAAACCTTGGTTTGGCGTCAATACGCAAGCACCTCCGCATCCC
>Ga0208693_1000353_pt1 | contig 38031 bp, 29 predicted proteins | sample AD_UKC071_MetaG_FD_184438 | JGI IMG/M metagenome (GOLD analysis project Ga0208693, IMG submission 184438) | Active sludge microbial communities of municipal wastewater-treating anaerobic digesters from USA - AD_UKC071_MetaG (SPAdes) (version 2) | ecosystem: Engineered > Bioreactor > Anaerobic >... | reverse complement strand
GTATCACCATTAGTAGAGCATAAGATAGTATATTTGTCAGATGTCCTATCCAAGGTTTGAAGCCGAAGAGTTCTTTTTGAATAGCAAAGATAAATTGAGTAAATGGACGATAGCGACCGCCAGCTACTATTTGTTTCCCTTCACCAAAGAAACCTTCAAATAAATCATGAGTAAAAATGTCCTTTGTACCTTTTATTCCTTGTTGGGTATATTTATTTCCAGTCATTACGAGTGCATCATCCAATGTATAATCAAAGGTGATTGTGGGTAAATATAACAATATGGCGATTACAAATAAAAACCAGCACAATTTTTTATCAGGATATTCTGTTATTTTAGTAATCCATGGTTTCTTTGCTAAAGTCTTCATATAATAAATATTTTTGACGAATTTGCATAAAACTTTCTAGATCTATTTTCCACGAAGCTCTAATATTATTTATAGATGCTCCTTGAACTATCTGATTTCTTAATATATCAGTACCAGCTAATCTATCAAAAAAAGGTAATTTAAAAAATTTTTCTTTATCATTATAGCACTTATAAGTTTCTAATAATAAATCCATATAAATTTTTCTATAATATTTTAAAAAATGTAAAGAAAAATTAGTAAGGTTTATGCCTTTACATTGCATGTTTTCAAAAGGTGGCTTGATAGCTTTACCTGGAATAGATACAGGTATAAAAATAGTATCTTCAATGCAAAAATCTGGTGAGCCAAGAAGCAAAAAAGGTTTGTCTGTACCTCTACCTACACTCATATTAGTCCCTTCGAATAATACTAAATGAGGATAAGCATAAACAGAAGCCATATTTGGTAAATTAGGTGAAGGAGAAAAATTAAGTTGAATCAATGAATCATGAGTATAATTTTTACATTTTATCACTTCGAGCATACAGGTATCACGCGATGGCAACCAATGTTCACCATTTATCATCATAACTAACTCCCCTAATGTCATTCCATAAACAAGTGGTATCGGTACAACACCAACAAAAGAAGCAAATTTCATATCTAGCACTGGTCCATCAATAAAATGTCCATTTGGATTTGCTCTATCTAACAATATTACTGGTATTTGCTTTTGTGCACATGCATCTAACATATAATAAACAGTACTTATGTATGTAAAACACCTAACCCCTACATCTTGTAAATCTATTAACATTATATCTATACCTTCTAAATCAAATGGAGTAGGCTTATATTTATCTCCATATAATGATATTATCGGTATATAGTTTTTTTTGATTGTTTTGTATTTATCATTGAATATTTTCTCACCATCTGGCTGATTAATGTAAAAGCCATGTTCTGGTGCAAATATTTTTTTAATCTTAGTTCCATATATTATTAGAGAATCTATTAAATGTTTATCTCTTAATTGACTGTTATTATTACATAAAATACCAATATTTTTACTTTTTAATTTATCAAAATACAAATCAGTTTGTTCTATACCTGGAATATATTGACAATTTAATTTAAAATTTATAGTTATTAATATAAAAATGACTTTATATTTTCTTAATAACTTCATATCACAAAAAATATTTCAAAAATAATAATTTTTTGAAAATCAAGAAAATATTTTACTAAAATAAAATTTAAGTTAATTTAATTAATGCAGGACTAAATTTATAATAAAATTAATTTTGAAATAAAGCTAATTACCTTAATTAACTATACTAATATATACATAAATCCTAATATTAAAGAAGTTTAGTAAATTATTATGATCATATTACTATTTACTCAACTTAAAATCAATATTTTATATAATAAAAACAAAAAATTTATTTTAGGTAGTTTTTTATTCACGGATTCAGGAATTATTTTAAAAAAATTATTTAACTTTGCAATTCAAAATTTTTAATAATATGGGAAATATTATTCAATTGTATGCACGTCAGATTTTAGATTCTAGAGGTAATCCTACTATAGAAGTAGAGGTAATAACAGATGTAGGGGAGTATGGCAAAGCTTGTGTGCCATCTGGTGCATCTACAGGCAAATATGAAGCTGTAGAATTGAGAGATGGCGAAAAAAAATATTATTTAGGTAAAAGTGTATTAAAAGCTGTAAATAATGTAAATACAGAGATAACTTCTGCCCTTAAAGGCATTGATATTACAGAACAAAGATTGATAGACAAAACTTTAATAGAGCTCGATGGCACTCCAAACAAAAGCCGATTAGGAGCTAATGCTATTTTAGGTGTTTCGATGGCATGTGCTGCAGCTGGTGCTAATAGTACTAATCAAACACTCTATAGATATATAGGAGGAGTAAATGCTCATATTTTACCTATACCAATGATGAATACTATTAATGGAGGTGTACATGCAGATAACAATCTTGATGTGCAGGAGTTTATGATAATGCCTATTAAAGCTAAGACTTTTAGTGAATCTCTACGAATGGGAGTAGAAATTTTTCATAATTTGAAATCAATATTAAAAAATAATGGTTATGTTACTTCTGTGGGCGATGAAGGTGGTTTTGCTCCCAGTCTATCAGATAATGAGGAAGCATTGAAATTATTAATGGAAGCTATTACAAAAGCTGGTTATAAACCAGGCATAGATGTAGTTTTAGCTCTCGATGTAGCTGCTTCTGAACTTTATGATCCAAAAGAAAAAGTCTATAAACTAAAAAAATCAACTGGAAAAAAAATGACAACAGATGAAATAATAGATTTATATAAAAAATGGGTGGATACTTACCCAATAGTTAGCATTGAAGATGGATTGGCTGAAGATGACTGGGACGGATGGCAATTATTAACTAGTGAGCTTGGTTCTAAAATTCAACTTGTAGGTGATGATATTTTTGTAACTAACACTGAATTGCTTAAAAAAGGTATTGAAAAAAAAGTTGCTAATTCTATCCTGATTAAACTAAATCAAATCGGTACAGTAACTGAAACGCTCGATACTATCAATTTTGCTAAAAGGAATGGATACACTTCGATAGTTAGTCATCGTAGTGGAGAGACTGAAGATACTTTTATCTCTGATTTAGCTGTCGCTACCAATTCGGGACTTATGAAATCTGGCAGTCCATCTCGTACGGATAGGATAGCTAAATATAATCAACTTCTAAGAATAGAAGAATATCTGAATAATGTAGGAGATTTTTTGGGTACTAATTTTAAATATTATCGTTTTAAATAATCAAGATATTTAATGATTTTTGAAATATAGGTAAATTTAATCTTTTTATTTTACTTAATTTGAAAATGCTTTAAGAATATTTTATTAATTGATAATTATCAATTAATTTGTTGATTAAATTTAATTAAAAAATTGATAATCATTTATTTTGTTAAAAAAAAATCACAAAACATCGCAATCTCACATATCTCACATTTAGGAGCTTTGGCAGTGCAAATATATCTACCATGTAGAATAAACCAATGATGTAGTTTATTAAGGTATTCATCAGGAGTTATGGCTTTCAATTTTTTTTCTACTTTTAATGGTGAATCTTTGTTATTAGCCAAACCTAACCTCGTAGTTACACGTTTCACATGAGTATCTACTGGTATAACAGGGGCATTATATAAAACATTTAATAATACATTTGCAGTTTTGGGACCTACACCAGGTAAAGTTATTAACTCATTATAATTATCAGGAAGTTTACCATTATATTTAGAAACTACTATTTCAGACAAAAGCTTTAAATATTTAGCCTTGTTATTAGGATAAGAACAAGATTTTATTAAATCATAAATTTCATCGATACTTGCTAGAGATAACGATTTAAAATCTTTAAATTTTTTAAAAAAATTCTTAGTTATCAGATTGACACGTTTATCTGTACATTGAGCACTCAATACTACTGCTACTGTCAGCTGATATTCATTGTCGTATTTTAATTCTGTTGTAGGACTCGGATTTTGTGTTTCTAATATTTTTAATATTTCTATTAGTTTTTCTTTTTTTGTCATAAAAATATTAATTATCTATCAAGCCTCTTCCAGATTTTTTAATTAAACCATTTTCACTATAATCATCTATTATAGCTTGCAATAATCCATTTATGAAAATATGACTTTTTTCGGTACAAAATTTAGTGGCTATTTCTATATATTCATCTATAGTAGTTTTGATAGGTATAGTAGGACAATATACTATCTCAGTCATTGCCTGATGTATTATATATCTATCAAGTATATTTAGACGATGAAGATCCCAATTTTTTGCATGTTTTTGTATCTCGTCATCCCATTTTTTCTTATTTAAAATAGTATTGTCAAAAAGTGTTACTACAAAAGCTTTATCATCTTCGTCACCAATATTTTTAATAGGTTTAAAAGGTTTTGGTGCTTCAGCTGAATTAATATCACTGGGATCATAATTTTTTAACCACATGTAAGTAACTAAAGCCATAGTGTTTTGATCATCTACCCAGCTAAGATCGCCAGATTCCAAATAAGACTTCAATAAAGGATGAAAAGCAATAAATTGCTTAAAAAATTTAGAATAAAATTTTTGATAATCTTCTAAAATATATCTGCGCTTTTTTATAAAAGATTTATAATTATACCAGTCTTTCATTTTTTTATAAATATCCCATAACATATCATTTTCAAAAGCAAAATCTGGTGATAAATCAGAGATTTCAATATTCAATTTTTTATTACTAAGCAAGCTATTAATATAAAAATTGTCAATTAAAACCAAGTTTGGTTTAAGATCTTCCTCTGATGGTATTAATTTTTTCTTATTCTCTTCTATTCTCTCTTCATAAAATTTTATAAATCGGAAAAAGAAATATAAATTTATGTAAAATATATTTGATAGATCTGCAATACTTTTTATTAAATTATTTCTGGCAGATACTAAATCATCATTACCAGACAAATGAAATGCATAAACGTGCTGCAATACTTTGATCCTCAAAACCCTTCTACCAATCATAATATAAAATTGCAAGGCAAAGATATAAAAAAATTGTGTTTTGAATAAGAAAAATCATTGATAATTTTAAAAAATTCTTTTTCCTGATATATATTGTATTAATTTTTTTATAGATAATAATTCAATATTCTAGGTAATGTTTTTTGTACTATATTTAACTCTATAATATTTTGCATTAAGTAAATACTAAAAGCATTATGTGCATCAGTGCCTAGAAAATCTATCCAGCCTTTATTAGCTAAAAGATAAAAATTATGCTTAGGTATAGGACCTAACAACCCTGATGCAGATGGCAAATTTGATTGGAATAAAAATCCATATTCCTTTAGTTTTTCAAATGCCTTTATATCATTAAACCAATATTCATATCTTTCGGGATGTGCTAGTATAGGTATATAGCCTGCATTTTTAATTTCATTTGCTATTAATTTAGCATCAATAGGAGGGAAATAAAAACTAAATTCACATAATAAATATTTATTTGCTATTGACAAAACATCATTTTTTTCTAAAAGATAAAAAAGATGTTTATCTGCATAATATTCAGCAGAGACAGCTATTTGGATAGGAATATTTTCTTTTTCTTTTGCTTCTAAAAATATCTCTGTAGCTTCTAATATATCATCAGTACTATTCAGAAAACGTTCACTATTGACATGAGGCGTAGCTATGATTTTTGTAAATCCTTGAGCTTGATACGCTTCTAACATTTCTAGACTTTCATCAATATCTTGTGCTCCATCATCTATTCCTGGTAAAATATGATTATGCAAATCTATTTTTAAGTGCAAGCTAGTTGTTTTTTCTTTTTTTTGCTTTGAAAAGATTGATGCCATTATATTAATTATGTTTTTTTTGCTTTGCTAAAATAAGGATTATTTTTATATTTATTTAAAAAAAACTTTCTTTACTTGTCAAAAAGAGTATAGATTTTTTATTTAATTTTGTATACTTATTAAAAAATTAATTAATTTTCAATTTTATCATACTAAAACTTTTAATATTATGATTAAAATTATGCTATAATTTTTTTTTACAATAAGGTTTATTTTATTTATTATTTTAGACGTTTACAGCGAAAAATATTTATACCTTATACCAAATGTACCACAAAAACATAAAAAATATAATGAATGATAATATTTATTATTAAGTTAAAAATCAAGATTTAGATAAACATTATGATAATTTCATTGAAGTAATTTTCTAATAATATTATTTCAGATAGAATTAAAATATTTTAAAGCAGTTAAAATACATTGATCTATCGAGCTACTAACCTTTAAGTATGCAGCGGGCGAATAAAGTTCTCTTGCAATATAGCTTGCAATGATTTTAGAAAACGTTTCTCTATGTGGAGTTCCAATGAATAGGTAGCTATCACCTAATAAATTTTTCATCATATTGTCAGTAACTTTGAAATGTTTAGCAAAATAATCTTCATCTGGATAAAGATTTAAAAGTTTTTTTCTATTATGTTGTATATAATAGGATAAATTATCAAAAAATGTTTTAGATCCAATAGTTTTAGAAAAAGTCAAAATAGGCACATCATAATCTTTGATGACAATAGTATCAGGAATAATGCCTCCATTACCATGTACCACTCTTCCTTTTACAGTATAATATTTAGTAGTGTCAATATTTTGCTTAAGTGAATATAAAGAAGTAGTATCTAAGATAGATTCATAATAATCTAAGAAATATTTTTCGTATCCTTCACTATATGGACGTTGAATGCATCTGCCAGAAGGTGTATAATATCTCGCTACGGTAATTCTAAGTGCTGTAGAATCTTTCAAAGTGATTTGTTCTTGTACTAATCCTTTGCCAAAAGTACGCCTACCTATTATAATAGCCCTATCATTGTCTTGTAGAGCACCTGCAACGATTTCAGAAGCTGAAGCAGTAAATTGATTAACGAGCACTGCTATTTCTAATCCGTTGCCAAGAGTATCCCCCCATGCGTAGAAGTCTTTTCGTGGGCGATGTTTGCCTTCTAAATATACTATTAAAGAATTTTTTGGCAAAAAAACATTAGCTACTTCTACTGCACTTTCTAATACTCCTCCACCATTGTCACGTAAATCTAAAATCAGGTTTTTTATTTTATGATCCTTTTTTAAATTAGATAATTCTGTTCTAAATTCTTGGGCTGTTTTAGTCGAAAAGCTATTAATGCGAATATAACCAGTATTAGGTGATATTAAAAAAGCTGCATCTACAGTTATAAGAGGTATAACATCCCTTATTAATTCATAATATAAGATGTCTTTGTATCCTTCACGCTTTATCCCTACTGTCACTTTAGTTCCTTTAGGCCCCTTTAACATTTTTACTATTTCTACATCTTTTAGCTTTTGCCCGGCTATGGATTTACCATTTACTTCTATTATCTTGTCTCCTGGCATTATTCCTTTTTTGAATGAAGGCCCATTAGGTATTACATAAACTACTATAGCTGTATCTTTTTCCATTCTAAATTGTATACCAATTCCCTCAAATTGACCTAAAACTGGATCTGCATTCACTATTAAATCCTCCTTGGTTAAATAAGTAGAATGTGGATCTAATGCAGATAATAAATTTTCAATAGACAGATCTTCTAATTGTTTGAAACTCACAGAATCCACATAATTATTTTCTAAATACCTAATGATTTCATAAATTTTACCATTATTGTTTAAACTTAATTTTGGTTGCTTATTATTTAATAACCACCCAAGAATAATACCAAGAGAAAGAGTTATTCCCAACCAAATAAAAAAATTAGAACGTTTCATCTTTTTTACAAAAATAAATATTTTTATAAAATTAAATACAAAGATAATATTTGAATTAGTGAAATAAATATATCTAAAACATCTAATTTTTATTGGATGTTATTATAAGAAACAGAGTATTAACTAATTTTTTTAGTAATTAAACATCTACTTTAATTGTAAAAATTTCTAGAGTATGTGATAAGGAAATATTAATTTTTTGGAGGTGTAAAGGGAAGGAGGATTTGATGTATATCTGTTAAAATTTATACAGGATTAATATCAGAAAATTTATTAAATTTGCAAAAAATAAAAAATTATGAAAGAAATTGTAGATAACTTGGAAGAATACTTATCTATGAGCAAACAAGAGAACTTAGAATTTCTAGACCAGCTCTACCACCTAATGAACCAAATCAACGCTGATGCGGTAGACTATCAAGGGCTCAAGATCCACCATGCACCACCATTATGTCCAGATTGTCAGAGCAATCGCATAGTAAAAAATGGATTCCAAGGCGGACAACAGATGTATATATGTAGAAAATGTGGTAGGCATTTCAGAGTAACAACAGGCACATTCGTTTACCGAATACAAAAGAAAGAAAAGATGCTCGATTACATTCGTTGTATGCTCGAGGGCAAAACTCTCAGAGCTTGTGCTAAAGAAGTGGGCATCAGCCTACCTACAAGCTTCGCTTGGCGTCATAGGATTTTAGCAGCTTTGAGAAATTTCGAAGACAATGTCAATTTCTTCGGAATTGTAGAAGTAGAGGAACTGTTAATGAATTACTCCGAAAAAGGAAGACGCTATCGAAATGAAGCAGAGCTAGCAGAAGCACGAGAAAAGAAAAAGAAAAAAGTAGCCGTTATAGCATCTAAAGATAGGACTGGCAATATGCTTTTTAAGCAATTAGGCTTAGGTAAAATAAAACGCGAGCAAATAGAGCAATTGCTAAATACCAAAGTATCAGCTAATAGTGTGATATGTTTCGGACACAATGATGAGTTTAGAAAGTTGAAGAGTCAGAATCTTGAGCGAAAAGAAATAGTGATAGATAGGGTAAGGAAACGAGGAGTATACAGTGTAGCAACCATTAGACGACATGTAAATACTTTTGTTGGCTGGATAAATAATCAATTCAGAGGTGTGGCTACTAAGTACTTGCAAAGCTATATAATGTGGTATGTAGTAATGCATAAATATTTGTTAAACAATGTGGTGCCCGATGTAGGTAGGATGCTCAATCTCGCATCATCAGACAGGCGAGCGTGGTATGTATATAGGGACTTGAGAGCAAGTCCTATGTATATTTAAACACTGAAGACTATTATTACTCTCCCTTCCAAAACATTCCTTATTTTACTCATATTTGTTGTGGTTTTTTTACCCTTTTTATATCTTCATATGATTTATTTAAACAGTTATTGATATTTATCATTAAAATGTATAGAAAAATATTATACACATTTTTTAAATAATTTTTTTTAGTTTTATAAAAACTCACAACCTTATCATTTTACTTGTAAATCTATAATAATTAGCGATTCTTTCCCTTGAGTTAGGTGACTCTAGGTTTGTTCTAAGTTATTTAAAATATATTAATTTTTGTGAATTTTATTTAAAATATATCACCATAGATTTTTTTTTTAACTTTGCTAAAATATTTTATATTTACTATGAAAAAAAATAATTTTTACATTTTCATTTTAATATTAATCCTTCCAATAGCAAATTTTGCACAAAAAACTGACACAACAAAAAAATATGATGAAAAAGTTATAGTGATAGGCGAGTATAAGCTTGAATTACCAAATATTGCTAAACCTATACTCCAACCAACTATATATGAAGAAAAAGCTGAAAAACATTCTTTGCAATATGATATATTCCCACATCCTATTTTTATTACTTATAATCCATCACCGCTGAAGCCTATAAAGCTAGATAAAGAACCTATAGAAGCTTTGCCTAGCAATTATGCTAAATTTGGTGTAGGTAATAAAATGATAGATTGGCATTTATCTATCGCTAATTCTATTAAGACCAAAAGAAATTATGGAATTTATTATGATGGTTTCGGTTTATATAGTAAAATATCAAACTATGGACCTCCAGCGCATTGGAAACATAATCTGAATGGATATATAGAATGGATACAAAATAGATTTACATTGACTTTATCAGCAGGTTATGATGCTTCTATAATACATTATTATGGTTTCAAAAAAACAGAATATCCTAATGATAGTTTAACCAAAAAAGATCATTTACAAAAATACAACACGATAAACATTAATTTTGATGTTGTTAGCAATTCTACTAATCCTAATGAATTTAAACAGGAATATAAAATCTCGGGGACTATTTTACCTACCTATCTCAAAAACAATGAATATCGATTAGGTGCACTAGTTAATATTTATCAAAACGTTAAATGGCTGCCACTAAAAAATGTTACGCAAACACCCGCTATGTATTTAAAATATAATCATTATTTCGAAAATAATACTTTAGAAAAATATAATTTTGGCATTTTTAATTCATTACTATCATATCAATTAAAAGAAAAAATATGGGCGTTGAAACTGGGGGTTTCAATAGATGTTATAGCAGATAGTGTGGGTTCTGCTCGTGTTTTTCCATATATCGGTGGTAAGTTAATTTTTGTACCAGAAATATTTGAATTACATGCTAGCTTTGGTAGTTTCACAGAAGTATATTCTCTTGATTCTTTATATCATATCAATCCTTTTATACATCAATTTATTAAACCTACACCGGTAGTTTGGCGTCAATATTTTACTGGTTCTTTAGTTAGCAAACTTTTTAATAAATTACAATTAGAGATAGGTGTATCTTATGGTAAAACTAATGAATATGCATTTTTCATTAATGACACTATCATTAGACCATATTCACGTTTTAATGTTGTTTATGATACTACCACTGCCCTTATACCTTTTTTGAATATCAAATGGTATAGTGATAGATTAAATATCAACTGGCAAACTAGATATAATCATTTAGAGACTAAATCTGAAGCTAAACCTTGGCATGAACCAAATTTTGTGTCTACTTTAGATGTTAAATATCTTTTTGCTAAAAAATTTTTAGTAGGTACTAATTTAACTTTTGTAGGGAAGCGATATGCATGTCAATTAAAGCCAGATAATAATGATACAATCGAGTTATCACCTTTTGTAGATTGGAATTTAGGTATTGAATATTTCTTTAATAATTCTTTATCTTTTTATCTAAATATTTATAATATACTTAGTAAACCTCAATATTATTATTGGCATTTGCCTACTTACAAGGTTCATTTTTTATTAGGCATTACTTATAACTTTTAAAAATAATTTAAAGAAATAAAACAACAAAAATAAATATGATACACAACCAAGTATTAGTAGCTCCATCTTTATTATCAGCTAATTTTTTAGATCTACGAAAAGAAGTAGAACTTATTAATATCAGCGAAGCAGATTATCTACACATAGATGTAATGGATGGACATTTCGTTCCAAATATTTCTATAGGATTTCCATTAATAGAACAGGTAGCTACTATCAGTCAAAAACCACTTGACGTTCATCTAATGGTAGAAAAACCAGAACAATATTTTGATTTTTTATTCGAAATAGGTGTAGAAATGATAAGTATTCACGTGGAAGATAATATTCATCATCACTTATTAGTACAAAAATTGCAACATAATAATGTAAAAGCAGGCTTAGTACTAAATCCATTCACTCCTGTAGAATTAATATATGATAATTTGCCATATATAGATTATGTTTTAATAATGTCAGTAAATCCTGGTTTTGGTGGACAAAAATTTTTACCTTTTTCTATTAATAAAGTACAAAAATTACACGATTTTATTGAAAAAGAAGGATTAAATTGTTTAATAGAAATCGATGGTGGTATTAATCTAGAAAATGCAAAGAAACTAATAGCCTCGGGAGTTGATATTTTAGTAGCAGGTACTTCTATATTCAAAGCACACAATCCATTAGAAGTAATAAAAGAAATGAAAAAATTAGCCAAATGATAATTGTTTGTTTGATACATTAATGAGCTCTCTTTTAATATAAATTAATATAACTAATAAATAAATTAAATATATTGATAAATCTAATTACAATATATCTAAAATTAGATTTTGGAATTTTTGAAAAGCCACTTATTTGCACTTATTTATTAAATATTAAAAAATATTTTTATCTATGTTTTTTAATTTTTTTAGAAATAAAAAGGATGTAGTTTTACTTTATTTTTTGATATTTCAATAGTAGGCATGGGTGTTTTGATGTATTTTAATGGATAAAAAATATATTTCCATTTTCTTATACTCGCTTTATCTATTAAATACCACCAATCTATATCTAATGAAAAATAAAATTGCCGATAAGGTATCAATGAAGGATTTACTTGTTTTTGTTCATTAGGATTACCATATATCATAGCATCAGCTCCATAACCTAAAGAAAGCATTAAAAATTTGGGTAATTGAGCGTATATTTTATTTAATGACAATGAAAGCCAATAAGTTTGACCATTATAATCTTTTAGAATCTGTTGCCCGATATTTTCTCCTAAAATCTCAGGCCTTTTATTTGCCCAGTCGGTACTATGAAATGAAAATTTCCATTGAACTTGATCTTCTAGTAAAATAGCTGTCATTATGCCAGCAATATTTGTTAGCATATCACTTATAGAAAATCCCCATCCCTCACTATATCCATCCATTATTTCTATACTTGTCATATAACCAAAAGTTATCAGTGGTGCCAATACCTTACTCTGCCTACAATCCCCTAATAGATCTTTGTTTAATTTAGTTAGTATATTAGCTGAAAAAAAATGACCTATTTTATCCATACCCAACCATTCTCTGCTATCATCAAAAAAATGAAATTTGCCAGTATTATATTGATAATACCAACTATAATATGTATAAATACTAATACCAATATAGGCACCACCTAGCAAACTAATCGTTTTATTTGAACAGTTTATAGCATTACCATTATTTTGTGCTGTCAAAAATTGTGTTAATAAAAAAATATTTGTCAATAAAAAAATTATCTTTTTTAAATATTTGTACATTAGATCAGGTAAAATATATGCAAATATAATTAAAGATAAAAAAACATATATTGCAATTTTTATGTTTATATTGTTGTTAACAATTTATCAATATAAAATTAGTAATATGAATAATTATAAAATAATCGAAACAGATAGTAATGCATAGAAAAATCAATTTAATCTTACAGATATACTAAAATTTATTATGCAGTAAATAGCATTTTATATGATTGTGCCTATGCAAAAGTTGTTTTTTTTATTTTACTTGTACAGTTTAACTCACAAATATATTTCGCTTTTTTACAACAAGGATATCAAAAAATTTGGAAAATAAAATTGATTGGCAATAAGTTACAAAAAGTACATTGTCGGTAGTCTGTTTTAAATTTTATAATTTATTTAAGTTAAAATAAAAGATGGTTTCTTAAAATTATTTTCTACCATACTATATAATAGTCTAACTAGGTTGTCGCACTCATTTAATATATTATAAACCAAAATAGTAGCTCTACGCGGCATTTTGATATTTTTATCATCAGATAGAGATACAGCTATTAGATTTCTTCGCACTTTTACTATTTCCATTTCTAATAAATGTATTATTTCATTACTCAATTCTTTATTTTTATCAATTATTATATCGCAAATATTATCTATTATATCGAATATGTATTTTATTTGGTCTATTTGGAATTGTGTTAATGGTTTATGATGATTTTGCAAGTGTATCAGTGTAGGATTTAATACATAATAAATAATATCTAATATTTGATCCAATAAATCTATTTTTACTAAAAAATATTGATATTCTTCTGTACTCAGCCCTTTTATTTGTGACATAATATCAGGCAAAAGAATTTTAAAATCTGATACTTCCGATTTGAGTTTTTCATAATTTTTTAGTGTATCTTTTAAGACGGATATTTTTTCTTTTTTCAGAGATTCGATAATAGTATTTGTAGTTTCTTTTAATAATTGAAATACTAATTTTTCATAATTATTTACTTGTATATTTACTTCAGTTTTGCTAGCTATATGCGAGATACTATCAGTTTTTTTGATCTTGCTAGCTATTTGACTATGCTTACGATTAGCCCTTATCCATACTAAAGTAGATATAGCAATGATAATTAAAACACCTATAAAATCTGTAAAATAAGCAAAAAATCCCAGTAAAGAAGCAAATAAAAAAGCTAAAAAAGCAGTTAAAAACCAGCCACCTATCACAGTAACTACTCCAGATACTCTATATACAGCTGTATCTCGCCCCCAAGCTTTATCTGCAAATGCCGATCCCATAGCTACTATAAATGTTACATACGTGGTAGATAGAGGTAGAGTGAGTGATGTACCTAAAGCTATCAAAGAGCTAGCTACCATTAGATTGACTGTAGCTCGTACCTTATCGAAAGCTATATTTTTATCTTCTATATTTTGTATATCAAATCTACTATTTAACCAAAGTGAAAATTTAGTTTGTTTAGAAGTAGAAAATATTTTACCTATTCTATAGCCTAGATCTACTAGCATCCTACCTATAGGGTTTACTGAGAATCTCTCAATAGTAGTCTCAGATTGCTGACTCAACCTCACAGAAGTTTCTACTACAGTTTTTAATTTTTTATTTCTTGCTAATACTATACACATTATCAATCCCGCTATTAATAAATACAGTAAAGAACTACCTTGTGGATCCTCTAATAAAGCCTCCATGGTGAAGGTATTTGGATCTGCCCCACTGCCAACAGCAGAAAAAATTTGATACGATGCTAGCCCTCCTAATGGAATACCAATAAAATTGACTAAATCATTAGAAGCAAATGCCATAGCTAAGGCAAAAGTGCCATACAATATACTAATATTAAAACTATTATATTTTTTTATAGTTTCTACCATATATAAAATAACAAATGATATTATTCCGACACATGTTAATATTAAAGATAAATTATCATAAATCACTATATAATGCTCTTCACTCAAAAATGGAAGCGCTTTGATGCCTTTTAAAAAGATAAAATACGTTATCACTACTATACATGCAGAATTAAATAAGGTTCTTATTATCCTATTTACTTGTAAATAATTATAAGAAAAAATTATACGTGCTATTAATTGTATTAGGTAGCCAAATATAAATGCAAAAACTATAGAAACAAAAATACCTGTAATTATTCTAAGTGAGCTAGATACATTTATAAAACTATCTACTGTACTAAAAGGCAAATGATTTTGTAAAATAAAACCTATGGCTACTCCAAATGCGGCACCTAATAAATTAAAAACCATCGAAACCGTAGTAGATGTAGGCAATCCATAAGCATTAAAGATGTTTAATAAAATAATATCAGACATCATAGCTACCACAAAAACTATCATCACTTGATGAAAAGTAAACATTTGAGGATTAAAAATACCTTTTCTAGCTACTCCCATCATCTGACCTCCAAATACTGCTCCTATGACTAATCCTAAACTAGCTATTAATACTATATACTTAAAATTAGCTACTCTAGTACCATAAGCTGGCCCTAAAAAATTTACTGAATCATTAGCTACACCTACGGTTAGATCTAAAACTGCTGTAATTAATAAAACTATTACAAGAAATGTGTAGTACCATTCCATATTTTATGTTTTAATTATGATATATAGAAAATTAAGAAGTGTAAAAGTTGATAGGTTGTAAGTTATTCGTTGAAATTTCATCTTTAAAATTACTATTTATATTTTAAAAACTAATAAGTAAACTCCTTCTGATAGAGTCTGTATTTTGTTTATAGTTATAGTTATACATAGCACTTTCCCACTCTCCATACATAGCATTGGGAAATACTATATATATAGTACCAAAAGAGTCACGTTGTTCATAAGCGGACTGATGCCTTTGGTCCATAGTGGTTTTGAGATAAGAATCATTAAAATCTGCGAGATTATCTCCTAAATATAATATTACTTCATAATTTTCTCTTACTTTGTTTCGTCTGATTTCTTTACTAGAAACACTATCTCTAGTCATCACATGTATAGAATCAGCAAAAGGGAAATCATATTTTTTTAAATTCTCTATTGTAGCACCTTTTTCATCTGTATCTCTATTAGTTATGTAAAATATAGTAATTCCTTTGGATGCAGCATAATTTAAAAAATCTTGTGAGCCTGGAATTGGCTTTGCTTTTGCTAATGATGTCCAATCTTTCCATTTTACAGGATAGCTAGTTTTATTAAGAACTAAAGAAGCTTCGTAAGGACTATTATCCAATATCGTTTCATCAATGTCTGTAATAATAGCTAATTTTTTATTATTTTTATTCTCTTGTATTTTTTTATCAATAATCTGCTTAGCAAGATTGAAACTTTGATAACATATCGCTTCATATTCAGCAGATCTCTGTTGGTATAAAATTGCCATTATCAGATGATCATTATTGGGCTCATTGCTCTCAATATTTCTTTGATTACAAGAAATCAATAAGGTACAACACAAAATAATTACGGTTACATTAATTTTTCTTTTTTTCATTATTTTTTATATTTTTTGGTAAAATTATAAAATTTGATTCATAATAAAAGTTAAGAAATTGTTAAATTTTTATTAAATTTTTATAAAAATAAATAAAATCTTTTATTGTTCAATTACAAAATATTAAACACTTGTAAAAAGTTTTGAAAAAGTATAAATACTGCAATAATATAAATAATAGAACCAATGAAAGTATAATATGTAATAGTATGCTTTTTTTTAGTTCGCCTATGATAGGTATAATATTTGTAATTATTTTTTTCTTTGCTAAATAAATTTATTAACCATACTATTATCCAAACGATAATCCATAGTACAAAAGGACCTATCAGCATAGTATATATACCCATAGCTTTTATATTTGGAATATATCCATCGAGGATCTTATACTTTTGAGGTAATTTTTCATTTATTGTCAATACTATATGATTGATCAAATTGTATGAAATATAACTGATACCATCTGCATTTATATATAAATAATGAAAATCTTCAGTTAGTAAAAAAATACTATCATTATTTAAGTTTATATAGCCACTAAAATTATTATTTATAGGCACAAAAAACAGATTATTATCGAAATTTTTATCATCCTTAGAATAATAATAGACTTTATCACCTTCATAAGATTTTCTCAGAGATAATTCATTTAAAAGTAAGTCGTACCGGAAAAAATTGACAGAAACTGTATCATCTAATATACTCCATATAGCTTTTGTATTTATATCAATGATATTTTGTGATGGTGTAGAATGAGGCACATATAAAAAAGTATCAGATCTAAACATCAAATGCGAAGCTGGTAAATACTGAAAAAATAAATAATGATAACTAGATATTGGCGTATGGTATGGATATGGTAGTAAATCATAAAAAAATGGTAAAGAAATATTTTCTTGAAATCTAATGATATTCATGTTTTGAGTTGTGTCATAACGCCTCCAATAATATTGCTGCTCATTATATAGTGCTTTGCAAAGGAATTGCCAATTATTTTTATCTACATATCCAATGTTTGGAATAGAAAAAGATTGATAAAATATGGGAAATCTTACTATCCTGACATCAAATATAGTATCATAAAATGTATAAATAATAACATTGTTCTTTATAGGATTTCGTAATGCTATTTCAGGTTTATTATTTTTAAATCCAAAACCAATTACTAAATTTATATCTAATAGGATGCTGTCGTAATAAACAGAAATATTAGATTTAGCTCTTTGTATTTCGAGTAAAGAAGATAGACTGTCATTATGAGACATCCATACTATCTCTTTATTGTTTTTTGAATATCCTAAAACATTTTGATAATTAGCTGGTAAGTCAAAAAAATCTATTTTGTGATCAAATAATGAAATAATAAAGAAGCAATCAATGCTGTTTTTTTCGATTTCCTTGCAAAAACCATAAATTTGATTTGTTGTAGAATCATAAAAAATAGGTGATGATTGTGCTATTTTGAATTTTTCTGTTTTATCATTTTTTAATATTTGAAATGTAGAGTGTTCATAATTAGATTTAAAATATATCAATATTAACCATATAGCTACAAAAAAGACTATAGCAACTACATTAACAATTTTTCTAAACATTATTTCATATTATTATATATCAAACTCAAAGTAATCCAAAATTATAAAAATTATTCCTTTTTTATAAATTATCAAATATTATTTCTAAGTATATCATTTAATTGTGTTTTAAAATCTGTAGATTTATTTCTCTCACCAATTATCAATGCACAAGGAATATTAAAAGTGCCAGCTAAAAAATTTTTAGAATAAGTGCCAGATATTACAATACTTCGCGGTGGTATAAAACCTTTATACTCTATAGGATTCGATTTAGTAACATCAATAATATGTGTAGATGCAGTAATAATGGTACCTGCACCGATTACTGATTCTCTACATATTCTGACACCTTCTACAATTATAGAACGCGAACCTATAAAGCAATCATCCTCAATGATCACTGGATTGGCTTGAATAGGCTCTAATACCCCACCTATTCCTACTCCACCACTTATGTGTACATTTTTGCCAATTTGAGCACATGAGCCTACAGTAGCCCATGTATCTATCATGGTACCAGTATCTATATATGCCCCTATATTTACATAAGAAGGCATCATAACGACACCTGGCGCAATATAACTACCATATCTAGCAATACCATGAGGCACAACCCTTATATTATTTATATCATAATCTCGTTTGAGTGGTATTTTATCATTAAAAACAAAAGGACCTATTTCTATTTTTTCAACTTTTTGGATTAAAAAATATAATAATATAGCCTTTTTAGCCCATTCATTTACGACCCATTCTTCTCCTTGGGGTTCTGCTACTCTTATTATTCCCTTATCTAGTTGATCAATGACATTATATATCGATTTTTTAACATCATTATCATCCAAGAGCTCTCTATTTTCAAATGCTTTAGAAATTATATCTTTCATATTTCAAATATATATCGCAAAGTAAATGATTTTTTATAAAATACTAAAAATTAATTTGTATAAATAAACATATTTTTAGGCTAAATAATAATAATATTTATTAATAAATTATGTGTTTTTATAAATTATTTTAATAAAAAATGCATATATATTTGCATATTAAAAAAAATACATAATTTTGCAACAGGAATAAACAAACCCCTAAAAACAAAAAATATGAATAAAGAAGAATTAATTACAGCAATGGCAAAAGAAAGTGGATTAACAAAAGCTGATGCCAGAAAAGCATTAGATGCTTTTATGAATGTTGTTAAAATGTCAATGGCAAGACAAGAAAAAGTTGCTTTAGTTGGCTTTGGTAGTTTCGAAGTCGTACAAAGAAAAGAACGTGAAGGTAGAGATCCTAGAACAGGTAAACCAATAAAAATACCTGCAAAAAAAGTAGTGAAATTTAAACCAGGTTCTACTCTAAGTGAAGCTGTACAAAAGTAAAAACCTGATAAATTAAACAAAAAGGCTCGCTTTATAAAGCGAGCCTTTTTGTTTAAATAAATACTGATTTGCCTTCTATTTTCTTAATTACATTTAATTTTATATTAAGTTTTTTTATCTTTGTAAATTAATTATTTCTTTATTTTATAATAAATTTCTTAAAAGATAATGAAAAAGTGGATATGCTTCATTTTAATTTTTGTACTTACTAATGGTATTTTATGTTCTCAGATAAATTGGGATGATGAGCTAGCTAATGCCTATGCTGATTATTATTTATCTGAGCTTTCTTGGGATGAGAAAATAGCTCAATTAATATTTCAGGGTATTAAATTAGATAATAATAACAACGTATTTTTTCAAAAATTAGAAAAACAAATCGATACACTGTGTCCTGGTGGTATTATTCTTTTAAAAATGACAACAAATGATTACATTAAACTTAGAAATATTTTAGATAAATGTAATAAACCTCCAACAATTTTTTCAATGGACGGAGAATGGGGCTTAGGGATGAGATTTACTAATATAAAACCACTACCTAGAATCATGACTTTGAGTGCCACCGGGGATGATAGTTTATTTTTTGAATATGGTAAAATGGTTGGCAAACACTTTGCTCTAGCTTCTATACCCATCAATTATACCCCCATTCTCGACATTAATGATGAACCACTAAATCCAGTAATAGGCACTCGTGCTATTAGCGATGATCCAATAGAAGTGATACGAAGGGCCGAATTGTTTATAAATGGTTTAAATGAATATAAAGTCCTACCAGTAGTTAAGCATTTCCCTGGTCATGGAAATACTAATATCGATTCGCACTACAACCTTCCTTTTCTGAATATGCCCATAGAAAAATTCAAATCTACACATTTATTACCTTTTAAGTATTTTGCTGATTACGAAATTCCTTTTATTATGGTAGGGCATCTTAGTTTTCCTACATATACCGGTGATAGTTTACCGGCAACTGTCAATCCTATTATAACTAAAAAATTATTAAAAGATAGTTTAAATTTTCGAGGCTTAGTTTTTTCTGATGCCCTTAATATGCAAGCCATAGCTACGCTAGCTTATGATTCTTTAATCATTAAGGCATTAAATTCTGGAATAGACATATTATTATTACCTGAAAATCCTTATAAAATTGTTTCTATTGTCAAAAAAGCAGTACGAGAAAAAAAATTGGATTCCCTTATGATAGAAAGTAAAGTAAAAAAAATATTAATAGCTAAATATTTCATCATTAGAGATTTTCCTCTTGATAATTATAAGCATTATCTATCAGATAAATATATCAAATTCTATAATGATGAGATAGATAGTCTGTCTGAACAGATCTATTCTAAAGCTCTAACTTTGATGGTAGATAATAATGCCATACCTCTCAGATATGATTATGGGAAAATAGCTATGCTAAATTTAGTAAATAATTTACCTAAATATATGGATAATATCTGGTCTACATATTTCATGTATGATAATTATTCAATAAAAGATACAGCCCTGCTTAGACAAAACTTGAATAAATATGATTATGTTTTTGTAAATTTATTTGTTAGCTCTATGCATACTATGAATGGTAGAGATAATGAAACTATTAAATGGTTAGAAGGTATATCAAAAAAGCATTACTTGATTTTAAATGTTATTGGTCAACCTTTTATATTAGCTAAATTTAATGATGTAGAAGATTTTTTGGCTATTACTACTACTTATGATATAGATTCTATTGCTGTTGATTTATTAGCAAAAAAATTAATTGGTTTTAGCTCATTCTCAGGGCATTTGCCTATTAAAATCAATGAAATATTTTATAAAGGAATGGGAGAGACTAGTGAGATGTTGTCCGATGTAATTAGATTTACCAAGCCCCCAATAGGAAATATCGAAGAAGTAGATGATATAATGCAGCAAGCACTAATAGACAGTATTTTTCCCGGAGCTGTTATATTAACTATTAAAGATAATGAAATATTATATTACAAAACATTTGGCACCACCTCTTATGATTCTTCAAAAACAAAAGTAAATCGTTATACTATATATGATTTAGCATCACTTACTAAGCCCTTGGCTACTACTCTAGCTATAATGAAATTATATGAAAACAATAAAATAGATTTGCAAGCATCAATTTCTAAATATTTACCTGAGCTACGTAGTAGTTCTATAGGAAAAATTAAAATAGATCGCATCATGACTCATACTGCTGGTTTGCCACCTTTTATTAATTTTTACGAACTTTTTAGCCAAGATAAATACCCTGATTTGTATTCTAAAACATCAAAAGCAGATTATCATCAAGTAGCTGATAGTATTTATGTTAGTAAATCTATCAAAGACAGCGTCATTAATTATTTAAAAAACAATATTATACCAAATCCCAATAGTGGCATGGTATATTCTGATTTAGGTTTTATATTACTAAAATTTGTTGTAGAGAATATAACAAAAATGAGTTTCGATCAATATTTATATAATACTTTTTATCAACCCTTAGGAATCAAGCGTTTATGTTTTTTACCCTTAGAAAAATTTGATAAGAATGAGATAGCTCCTAGCGAGTATGACAGTACATTTAGAAAGCAACTACTTTGCGGTTATGTACATGATGGCAATGCAGCACTATTAGGTGGCATCTCTGGACATGCAGGATTGTTTGGTAACGCCGAATCTATAGCTATAATATTACAAATGCTATTAAACGGAGGTGAATATGGCGGTGAAGCATATCTAAAGCCAGAAACAATACAAAAATTTACCTCTACTTATTTTGATAAAAATAGACGAGCTTTAGGCTTCGACAAACCTGTCATTAATGATAGTGATAGCCCTGCATGTCACCAAGCTTCTCCATCTAGCTATGGTCATTATGGGTTTACAGGTACTATGTTTTGGGTAGATCCAGAGTACAAATTGATATACATTTTTTTGTCTAATAGAGTGTATCCGACAGCTAAAAATACAAAAATTTCAGAAAATTCTATTAGAACACGAGTACAAGAAGCTATCTATAATTATATATTATATTAAATACACAGAAAAAATTAAAACAAGGATAAAGAGAGAAGTCATAGCTTGCTAGTTAATATTTTAAGATAATTCCATATTGTCTATCAATCTTACATCACCTAACCACGTAGCTATTAAGATTATAGCCTTCCCTTCATTCCAATCATTAAGTGGTTTTAGGTTTTCTTCATTTACTATTTCTACATATTCTATTTTGTAATTTGGAAATTGTGTTAAATGATTTATTACTATTTGTTTTATTTCATTTATAGATTTTTTATAAGCTAATGATTTAGCTTTAATAAGTGCTTTATATATTTCGGGGGCCACTTTTAGTTCTTGCTCATTTAGCCTTAGATTGCGACTACTCATCGCTAGACCACTTGATTCTCTAACGATTGGTACTGCTACTATTTCTATAGGTAAATTTTGTTGTTTTACTAACTCTTTTATTATTACATATTGTTGAAAATCTTTTTTACCAAAATAAGCTCTGTCAGGCTTGACAATATGAAATAATCTATTTACTACTATGGCGACACCCTCGAAATGACCAGGCCTATATGCACCTTCAAGTGTCTGGTCTAAATAGCCAAAATCATAGTGTTCTTGTGGTGGCTCAGGGTACATTTCATCAACACTAGGAGCTAAAACCACATCACATTTATATTCCTCTAAAAGTTTCAAATCATTATCTATTATCCGTGGATACTTATCAAAATCGTTTTTATCGTTAAATTGCAATGGATTTACAAATATGCTAACAACTGAAATAGAATTTTCTTTCTTAGACTGCTCTATTAAAGATAAATGCCCTTGATGTAAAGCTCCCATGGTAGGTACTAAACCAATAGGGCGTTGCTGTTTTGCTAAATATTCCTGCAATGGTTTAATTTTATTAAATATTTTCATTCTAAAAAAATTTAATTGGCAAAATTAGTAAAAATTAAAGCGGATAAAAAATTAATTAAAAAAAGATATAAAAATTAAAACTTTTTATCAGAAAACTATAAAATATGTCATGATAATACCTTGCTATAATGCAATTCTGTAACGATTTTTATTTAATTTATTATTGTATTTTATAATTAAATATTTTTATAAATTAGAATTTTACTTGTAAATTTGCAAAAAATAATTAAAAATAAATGGCTAGATTAAGCGTAAATATTAATAAAGTAGCTACTCTACGAAATGCGAGGGGTGGTAATATACCAGACGTTACTATAGCAGCTATTAATGTCGAACGCTTTGGTGCTCATGGCGTAACTGTTCATCCTAGACCCGATGAAAGACACATAAAATATACAGATGTTTATTCCATAAAAAAAGTAATAAATATTGAATTTAACATTGAAGGGTATCCTAATGATAGATTTCTGAAATTAGTAAAAGATGTACGTCCTACTCAAGTAACTTTGGTGCCAGACCCTCCAGATGCTCTTACTAGTAATGCTGGATGGGATACATTTAAACATTTTGATTTCCTTAGTGAAGTGATTAAAGAACTAAAAGATTGTGGGATTAGAACTTCTATATTCGTAGAAACTGATTTAGAAAATATAAAAAATGCTGCTAAAACTGGTACTGATAGAGTAGAATTGTATACTGAACCCTATGCCAAAAATTTTAATCTTAATAGACAACAAGCTATCAAACCTTTTATCGCTGCTGCTAATGTAGCTAATCAGGTTGGACTAGGGATAAATGCAGGACACGATCTTAACTTGGATAATTTAAGGTATTTCTCCGAAAATATTCCTAATCTTTTAGAAGTAAGCATTGGGCATGCTCTCATTAGTGATTCATTATATTTTGGTTTAGAAAACACTATACAAATGTATTTGAATGAACTTGGATATTAATCAATTAATAGCGTGGATGCTAAAGCTCTAACATAAATGCAAAAAAAATAATAGTTAGCTAAAGCCATAAATGATCATTTTTGATTAAAATTTTAGTTTCTAAAAATTTTATTATTGATAATGTTATTAAATTATAAATATATAAAATCTAGGATCAAAACTGATAAATATTTACTAATATTACACGGACTTTTAGGGTGTGCAGACAACTGGCTCCCGCAAGCTAAAATATTTTCAAAATATTATAACGTCATCATACCTGATCTGCGAAATCATGGTGATTCCTCGCATCATCCTATTATGACCTACGAAGCTATGAGTCAAGATGTTATAGAACTACTCGATCACTTAAAAATAGATCATACATCTATAATAGGTCATAGTATGGGAGGCAAATTAGTCATGCTATTAGCTCTTTTATACCCTGATAGAGTAGATAAAATCATAATCGTAGATATAGCTCCAGATAAGTACAAAATTGATTCAAACTACAAACTATTAAAAATATTAAAAAGTATACAACTAAATGAATTTAAAAATAGAGAAGAAATAAAAAATCATATCATAAATAAGATTCCTAACTTTAAAGAATTGGATTTAGTTATGAAAAATATAAGATTAAACTTAGATAAAAAATATGAGTGGAAACTTAATCTAGATGCACTAATGAATAATATTGATAATTTGGCTAATTTTCCAGAAATAGATAAAGTGTCAAGTACCAATACTCTATTTCTAAGAGGCGACAAAAGTGACCATATATTACCTAAACATTACGATAAAATATATAATTTTTTCCCAAATGCAATAATACAAACCATATCTAATGCTGGTCATTGGGTGCAAGTGGATAATTTCAATGATTTTATTGTGCATTCGATTAATTACTTACAACAGACTACTAACAACTGACAATGGTGCTCCATTTAAATTTTTTATCTTTTATCTGTTATTTTGATTTTTTAAAATTAATTTTGTAAAAAATGTTTAGAATAAAAATGGTAGAATTGACAGCACCTGTAGGGACATGGGCTAGCTTAAGAGCTGCAATAGACAATGGAGCCGATAGTGTGTATTTAGGAGTAGGTGATTTGAATATGAGAAGCTCCTCAGCATTGAATTTTTCTATAAAAGATTTACCAAATTTAGTAAATATATGTCATGAAAATGGCGTAAAGATATATGTTACTCTGAATACTGTAGTTTTCGATGACGAACTAGAAAAAATAGATTACATTTTAGATGAGTTAATCAAAAACGGTGTAGATGCAGTGATAGCAAGTGATCTATCAGTGATTTTAAAAGCGGCTAAACGAGGATTGCCTATTCATATTTCCACACAAGCAAATATTACAAATATAGAAGCCATAAAATTTTATTCAAAATGGGCTGATACAGTAGTATTATCTAGAGAGTTGACTTTAGAAAGGATAAAAATATTATCTGAAAAAATAAAAGTTTTGAATATTAGAGGTCCTAATGGTCATTTGATTCGTTTAGAAGCTTTTGTGCATGGCGCTTTATGTATGGCTATATCGGGCAAATGTTATTTGAGTTTAGATCTCGAAGGCAAATCTGCCAATAGGGGTGAGTGTCATCAAATATGTAGACGTAAATATAAATTATATAATGCACAAACTAATCAAGAATTATTAATAGATCGTGAACATATTATGTCTACAAAAGATTTATGTACTTTGCCATTTATAGATAAACTAATTGATTGTGGAGTTTCGGTTTTTAAAATTGAAGGTCGTGGACGTCAGCCAGAGTATGTGGCTTTAACTACTCGTATTTATAAAGAAGCTATACAAAGTGTCTATGATGATAGTTTCTCTCAACAAAAAATCGAAAAATGGATGGAGCAATTAAATAGAGTTTATAATAGAGGCTTCTGGGAAGGTTATTATTTAGGAAAATCTTTAGGAGAATGGACAGATCAAGAAGGTAGCTCTGCTACCGAAGTAAAAGAATATGTGGGTTTCGTTTCTAATTATTTTAATAACATCGGTGTAGCTGAAATCAATTTAGATGCTGGTATTTTGAATCTTAATGACAATATTTATATCATTGGTCCTACTACAGGTGTTGTAGAATGCGTAATTAGCGAAATGAGAAATAACGATAATAATTCTATTCAAGTTTCTGATAAAGGTATAATTACTTTAAAAGTTCCAAAAAAAGTTAGAAAAAATGACAAAGTTTATCTAATTAAAAAAAGATAAGCTTATTAAAAATATTGATTCTATAACGTTTTATATGGGTAAAGATTAAAAAAAAGAGTAGTTTTATAAAAAAATTGTTAATATTAGTTTATTAATTATAGTGCAGTTAAATATTAACCACAAAGTTCTCAAAGAATGCACAAAGAACACAGAAAAGTATGGAATTAAAAGGGCTACAAATAGCACTTTGTGGTAAAAAAATAACCTAAATAATTAAAAAATAGTTATTTTTTTGTAATAATCTAAAATTTTATTACAAAATAAACGTTATAGAACCTTAAAAATATTCTTACTTGATTTTTTAATAAATACAAATGTTTTGAGATAGTAATATATGTAGCCGAGGACAAAGAAAAAAGTAAAATTATTTATTTTATTTATTTTTGGTAAATTTGTAAAAAAATTTATGAAAAATAGTTTTTTTACATCAAAAAGTTCAATAATTAGAGCCATTATAGCTTTAATTATTGGTATATTAGCAATAGCATTGCCAAGTATAACATTAGAGTATTTAATTATAACTATTGGTCTGTTATTATTATTAGGTTGTGTTTTGTTTATTATAATGGCTATAAGGACACAAATTAAAAATGAACGCAATATATTAATTGTACAATCTATTATCAATCTGGTTTTAGGGTTATTATTTATTTTCTTCCCAAATCCTGTTGCAAGTATTTTTATTATTTTATTAAGTATTATCTTGATAATATTAGGTGTTTTTCTCCTATCTAGTGCATTTTTTATAAGACGCTTATTTAGGTGGCCTTGGTTCACATTAATTATATCGATACTAGTTATTATTTCTGGTATTGTTATGTTAATAAATCCTTTTGATACTGCCAGAGCAGTCTTAATATTTTTAGGAATTATTTTATTAATATATGGTGCTGGCGAATTGTATAATGCATGGATTTTTAAAAAAAGTAAAAAAAATAAATAAATTTATTTTTTATTTAAAAAATATTACTTAATTTTGTAATGTCAAACCTTAAAAAAAAATAAGATTATGAAAAGAATGAAAAATTTATTAGCAATAGTCATAATAGGAAGCGTATTATTTGTTTCCTGTAATGACGAAGATGACAAAGCCCCAGTAGTCAGATTAATAGGAGCTGCAGATACTACTATTATATTAAATTCTACATGGACAGACCCAGGTGCCATTGCAGAAGATGATAAAGATGGTGTGATTACTAATATTCAAGTTAGTGGGACCGTAAATGTAGATTTAGTTGGCGTATACAAAATCACCTATTCAGCAACTGATGCTGCTGGCAATACAGGTACAAAAACTCGTACTGTAAGAGTGAGAAATACTGCTGATGGATGGGCTGGTAACTACAGTGTTATAGATGAAGTAGAGGGAGATCAATATACTTATTCTGATATTATTACTTTTTCTCAAACTGAAAATAGACATGTATGGGTAACTAAATTTGCTTATTATACTAATGGTGCAGTTAAATTCAAATTTGAAGATCCAGAAACTGTGCCAACAGATGTAATTCTTCCACAACAAGAAGTGAATTGTGGTAGTCCAGCTGCAGTTCGTACTTTCTCTGGTTCTGGTAAAGCATCAACAAACAATTCTTTCTATATTGATTATATTGAAAGCACTTATGGTACTAGTGTTACTGGCAAAGAAACATATACCAAACAATAAATTGTTTAAATAAGTTTATAAAAAAAAAAGAGAGGTAAAATTTTTTACCTCTCTTTTTTTATAATAAAATGTTGCTTTATTTCATTATTTATTGTAATTTTATTAAAAATATTGATAAATGAAAGATATCAATAAATATGAAAATTTCACTTTATTAGCTATTTTTTCTTATCCTCACGAATATTTTGTGCTAAAATCTTTGTTAGAAGCTGAAGGTATAGAAGTAATATTAAAAGATGACATTACCATTTATGTGGATCCTTTACTGTCTCAAGCTATAGGTGGCATCAAAATGTATGTACCTATAGATAAATATAAAAAAGCAAAAAAAATTTTTGATGAATACTTTAATGAAAATAAATCACAAGAAAGTTGAAAGTTTGAAAAAACACCCTATACTATTTAATAATTTTTTAGTATCTATAACGTTTTGTGTGGGTAAATATTAAAAAAAGAGTAATTTTATAAAAAATTTGTTAATATTAGTTTATTAATTATAGTGCAGTTAAATATTAACCACAACGTTCTCAAAGAATGCACAAAGAACACAGAGAAGAATGAAATTAAAAGGACTATAAATGGCACTTTGTGGACTTTGTGTAATAACTTGGTGTTCTCTATGGTAAAAAAAATCAACCTAACTAATTAAAAAATAGTTATTTTTTTGTAACAATATAAAATTTTATTACCCACAATAAACGTTATAGAACCAATTTTTTAGTATCTATATAACTTGATCGATATTAAAAAAACTTAAGTATTTAATTATATATACTTATTGTCTAAATATTTTTGAGTAGGATCTACTAAAATCTCAAAATTTATCTGAAGTATTACTAAATTGAATAATATTTTATCAGGGATCAGTTTTAGTAATTGAAAAATTTATGTTTTATTACAATTACACAATTTTTAGTTCATTTATGATATTTTTTGCATTCAAATATTTATCTAAGTAAAATAAAACAAATCTGATATCAGTAGCTATACATCTTGTTTGTTCTTTGTCAAAAGTATATTGTGATGATGTTGCTTCCCAATTAATATCAAAAACTATACCTATGATTTCTCCATCACCATTTAATATTGGTGCACCTGAGCACCCACCAATAACATCTAAATCACTAATAAAACATAGAGGCAACTTACCATCCACTGCATAAATACCAAAATCTTTTTGATTATACAATTTTTTTAAATGTGGATCTATAATGAAGTCTGGATCATTAGGATTTTCGCGTGCTATCATATCATCTAAAGTCGTAAAAAAAGTTAGCGGGAGTCCACCTATGGGAGTATAATTTGCAATCTTACCATAGGTAAGTCTCATAGTGCTATTAGCATCAGGATAAAATATATATGTATTTTTTAACATTTCACGTATTCCAGCTAAAAATTTTCTCTCTTCATTATTTAATGAAATAGTTGTATTATAATAACTTTTATATATTTCTTTGTATTTAGAATATAATGACTGTGTGACTTTAAATCCCAAGTCATTTTCTAATGTAGATAATAGAGGATTATTTAGAAAATTATAAAGTTTATCTTTGCTAGTAAAAATAGAATTATTAAATAACTCATCTGCAAATAAAGCAAAAGTATAGTTTTTACTAAGTTCTGTAAAAATATCAGGATGATATTGCTGTAGAAGATTATTATACATCATTTGAAATAATGTGATAAATAACTCTTTATCAACTTTAATATCATAACTAGGGAAAAAATAATTAGAAGCAAAATATTTCAATTTAGTTGCCTGGTCTGTAATCATTGATTTTTTTAGTTCATTAGGTAAATTATTATTATTCATAATATTGTATAAGCTATCAAATTTTAAAATAAAAGAGATGATTTCAGGACCATTAAATCCTGCTTCATTATAGTATATAACAGCTTTTCTTAATTGATTTGACTCTGAGATGATTTTCTGAATATTTAATAATACATTTCTATATTCATTTTTACGTTGTATATCTTCATTTATCCATTTAGTAAAATCATTTTCGAGAGCGCGTTTAGTTTCCATTACTTTTAGTCTGTTCATTACTTCTATCTGTCCCATATAATATTTCCAATAATTAGATATAATATTATATTTAGATTTATACATTAGATCTATGATAGAATCGGCTTGCATATTTCTTTTTAGAATACTTAATTTAATATCTCTAATGCGAACGATAGTAGGATTTATAAGATCAAGGACTTGTTGCACACCATATGAAGTCATAAATCTATCAGTATTTCCTGGAAAACCTATACTCATAGTGAAATCACCTTCTTTATATCCTTTATTAGAAATTGGTAAGAAATACTTAGGAGTATAAGGCACATTTTTTCTTTTATTATAAGTAGCTGGTTTCCCATCTGGTCCCATATAAATACGTAGAAATGCAAAATCACCTGCATGTCTGGGCCACATCCAGTTATCTGTATCGCCACCAAAAAATCCAATAGCTAATGGCGGCGAACATACTAATCTAACGTCTTTATATTCCTCATATAACATCAGAATGTATTGTGAACCTTTATAAAAAGATGCAACTGAAGCTACATACGAAGTACCTTTAGTGGCTTCTTCTATTATTTTTTTAATATTTTCATTTATTATAGATTGTCTATCTATAGCATCCATTTCATAAGTTACATTTTTCAATGCTTTGTCTGTTACATCTTCTATTTTAAGTAAAAATTTTATTCTTAAGTTTGGATTATAAAGCTCTTGTAGCATATCAGTAGCATAAAAGCCATTTTTCACAAAATCAGTATTATATTTTATAGAATTATCAGTAATATACTCTAAAATACAATGGTGATTAGTCATCATCAATCCCTGATCAGATACCATATACCCATTACAAAGTCCGTCATTTATCATAACTATAGCATCTTTAATGGAACTTTTATTAATAGCATATATTTGCTCGGCAGTTATTCTAAGTCCTTTGTTTTTCATATCAGTGTAGTTGAGCTCCTCTATTAAATTTAAAAGCCACATCCCTTCATCTGCAACTAATAAATTTGGTATTAATAATATACTTAAAATTAAAGTCTTTATCAATAATTTTATTTTCATAGCTTTTAATTTTCTGCAAATATATAAAAAAAATAAATAAAATATATAATTAAATTTTAAATTACATTAAACAAATAATAACTAACAATATCTCTTCTTCTTGCCTCCAAGTTTCCAGTCTCACTCACTTCTTTACCTTTTTTCTCTCAGCTATCATCTCATTTATATTTTGAGATTATAAATTTTCAATTTAATAAATAAATATAGTCAATATTAAAATATAATTAAAAATACTATGATAATTTTTTTAATTTTGTATAAAAATTGATAAACATTTAAAAATAAATTATGATAAAAGTACAAGAAATCACTAAACTATATGGAAAACAAAAAGCTTTAGATAAAGTATCATTTGAAATAAAGGATAAAACAATTGTAGGTGTTTTAGGACCAAATGGTGCTGGCAAAACCACTTTACTACGAATACTGACTGGATATATGCCACCATCAAATGGCAAAGCACAAATAATGGATTATGATATTAATAATGATATTATAAAAATTCAACAAAATCTAGGTTATTTACCCGAACACAACCCCTTGTATCTATCGATGTATATAATAGAATTTTTAAATTTTGTAGCAAACATATACAAAATAAATAACAAAAATGAAAGAATACGCGAAGTAATAGAAATGGTTGGTTTAAAAAACGAAATAAATAAAAAAATAGGACAATTATCTAAAGGATATCGTCAACGTGTAGGTTTAGCAAAAGTGATTTTGCACGATCCTCCTATTCTTATCTTAGATGAACCCACCTCGGGTTTAGATCCAAATCAAATAATCGAAATAAGAGATCTTATTAAAACACTTGGAAAAAAGAAAACTGTTTTGATATCTACTCATATTATGCAGGAAGTAGAATACTTATGTGATAGAGTAATAATATTGGATAAAGGGAAAATAGTAGCAGATGCACCCACTAAAGATATAGGTGTTTATCTATCTGATCAGATAAAAATAGAAGTTCGTTTCGATAAAAAAGTAGATACTAATTTTTTTGCTCACTTACATGGCATCATCTCATATCAAGCCATGCCAAATAATAGTTATGAAATATTAGCTCAATACAATGCAAAGGTAAATGAGCAAATCTTTGAAAAAGCTGTAGATCATAATTTAAAAATTTTAGAACTGAAAATGGACCAGCTCAGTGTAGAAGATGTTTTTCATCATCTCACTCAATGATCATTATAGATTTGTTAAACTTTATTCTTATTTTTTCAATCTAATTTTTTATAGCATGTATTGTAGAATCATTTTTTTAATATAAGGAATACTATAACATTTTTTTATATAAAAAACATTAATAGTTATATAACGTTTTGTATGGGTAAAGATTAAAAAAGAGTGATTTTATAAAAAAATTGTTAATAATTGGTTTATTAATTATAAGACTGTTAAATATTAACCACAACGTTCTCAAAGAATGCACAAAGAACACAAAGAAAGATGAAATTAAAAGGGTTATAAATGGCACTTTGTGGACTTAGTGTAATAACTTAGTGCCCTTTGTGGTAAAAAAATCAACCTAAATAATTAAAGATAGTTATTTTTTGTAATAATCTAAAATGTTTTTACCCACAATAAACTTTATAGAACCACATTAATATTATAGGTACATTAAATTTGGTATTTAATAATATAATATCGAAAAGCATGAGATAGGGGGAGTTGTATAAGTTAGTAATTCTAACGTTATGATGAATGAAACTAATAAATGTTTAACTTTTTCAAGTTTATATGTTAAATAATTTTTATATTTTTATAAAAATTTTAGGCTATGAAAAAAATCGTAGAGAATACCAGTAAATACCTAGCTATGAGCAAGGAAGAGAATAAAGAATTCTTAGACAATCTTTATTCTCTAATGAAAAAATTAGAAGCCGATGTAGTCGATTATCAAGGCCTGAAAATACTCAGTGCCCCGCCACTATGCCCAGACTGTCGTAGCAATCACATTATTAAAAATGGCTTACAAAATGGAATGCAAAACTATCGCTGCAAAGACTGCGGCAGACAATTTAGAGTTACCACTGGAACTTTTGTTTACAGGTTGCAAAAGAAAGAGAAAATGCTCGATTACATCAGATGTATGGTAGCAGGCAAAAGTCTCAGAGCTTGTGCTAAAGAAGTAGGCATCAGCCTACCAACAAGCTTTGCTTGGCGACACAAAATATTGGCAGCTTTACAAAGTTTCGAAGATAATATAAATTTTTTCGGAGTAGTAGAGATGGATGAACTATTGATGGATTATTCCGAAAAAGGCAGAATATACAAAAATGCCGAAGAGTTGAAGCGAGCTAGGAAGCAAAAGCCAAAGAAAGTAGCCGTATTAGCTGCTACAGATAGAGCTGGCAATTTATTATTCAAAAAATTTGAAAGCAAAAAGCTAAGTTCAGAACAGATAGAACAATTTCTGAAGGCTAAAATGCCAAAGGATGGAGTCATGTGTAGCAGTAATAAAAAAGCATTCAAAAAGGTTAGAAGAAATGTAATCAAGCACAAAGAAATAGTAACTAGCAATAGGCAAAAGCGAGGTATATATAGCCTAAGTACTGTCAAGAAGAAAGCTAGTGAATTCACGAATTGGATATACTTCAAATTTAGGGGCGTAGCTACCAAATACCTGCAAAACTACATTATGTGGTATGTAGTGATGGGTAAATACCTCACAGGCAAGACTGTAAGCAATACTGGGCGAATGCTCAACCTCGCATCCTCGGACAGGTGGGCGTGGTATCGGTATAGGAAGCTAGTGAATTTAACATATGTTAATTGAAACATATATTAGATTCCCCAAATTTCCCGAACAACTTCATTTTACCCCTATTTTTTATATTCTTTATTATTAATTACTTTAACATACATATTCTATTATAAAGCTTATCATTACAGTATATTATAGATTTTTGATTATTACACAATCAATTCTATTACTATTTATATATTTTTTGTTAAAAACGTAAAAATTTACTAACTAATCAATTACATTGATATCATTCATTATTTTATAAAAATCTAAATTTTTATTTCATACCTAACTTTTTATGTATTTACATAAAATACATTAATTTTGCAAAAACATAACGGGATGTAGCGCAGTTGGTAGCGCACTTCGTTCGGGACGAAGTGGTCGCTGGTTCGAATCCAGTCATCCCGATTTGCCATCCTAGCTCAGTAGGTAGAGCAGCTCACTCGTAATGAGCAGGTCGTGAGTTCGAGTCTCACGGATGGCTCTTAATTTTATTAAATTTTTTTCTATTTTTTAAATTTTTATAAGTTTGTAAAAATTTTTTATGTCTAATAGAGAAAATTTTTCTTCAACTTTTGGTATTATAGCGGCTGCAGCGGGTTCTGCTGTTGGTTTAGGAAATATATGGAGATTTCCTTATGTAGCAGGTGAAAATGGTGGTGGTGCTTTTTTATTAATTTACATATTTATTGTACTAATCTTGGGAATTCCATTATTAATCTCTGAAATGATGATAGGGCGCAGAGCACAAGCAAATGTCATAGGAAGTTTCAAAAAATTAGGGCCTAAAAGTAGTATCATTATAGGTATCATAGGATTACTAGCAGCATTTATTATTTTGTCATTTTATAGTACAGTTGGTGGCTGGACTATACATTACATATATGCAAGTATTAGCGGCGAAGTTTTTAAATTAGATTATCAGCAATATTTTACAAATTTCAAGGATAAAAGTTTTTTACCATTATTATGGCAAGTCATATTTTTAATAATGACAGCGATAATAATTTTAGGAGGAGTAAAAAAAGGAATAGAAAATTGTTCTAAAGTGCTAATGCCATTATTAATATTGATGTTAATAATCTTAATGATTAGAGCAGTTACATTACCAGGAAGTAAGAGTGGAATTGATTTTTTTATAAAACCTGATTTTAGTAAAGTAACGGGTAAAACGTTTTTAGCGGCCATGGGGCAAGCATTCTTTTCACTTAGTATCGGTATGGGGGCAATGCTTACTTATGGTTCTTACATAAAAAAAGACCAAAATCTAACTTTTATCGGTTTTTCTATTACAATTGCTGATACTTTAATAGCTATCCTTGCTGGTTTTGTTATTTTTCCTACTTTATTTTCTTTTAATGTAGCACCTAATCAAGGCCCAGGATTGATATTTGTTACTTTACCAGCTATTTTTGATCAGATGCCTTGGGGGGCAGGTTTTTCTACCCTGTTTTTTATCCTTTTACTCATAGCTTCCCTTACATCTTCTATATCTTTATTAGAGGTAATAGTCGCAGTACTAAAGGAAGAACTTAAATGGTCTAGAACATTATCAACCATTATTACTACTATATTAGTTATGTGTTTAGGGGTTTTTACTACTTTGTCTTGGAATACATTTCAAAATCTTTTCATCACTACTGCACAAGGTAATTGCATGTACATTTTTGATATTTGTGATTATTTTTCATCAAATATCTTACTTCCTTTAGGTGGTTTTTTAATCATGCTTTATGTGGGTTGGTATTTAAAGAAAGATGTTTTTTACGAAGAATTATCTGCTGGTGTTAATAACAAATTTACTCTATCATTGAGATCGATGATTTTTTTTATTGTTAAATACATCGCACCCCTAGTGATAATTTTAGTATTTTTAAATGGATTAGGAATTATTTAATTTTAAAATCAACTGTTAACATACAAAGAAAAATATAAATCATATTAGAATTATTAAAATATGTTAATTTAATTAAAAAAAATTTGTATTGTAAAAACAAAAGCATTAGATAAGACTAGAAAAAAAAGAAAAGAAAAACTAAAAGACAGAGATGAGAAGCTTAGAAATTTGATATTTTTCGCTCTTGTAGCAAATCCATTTTAATAAAACCAGTCATTAATTAATAAATGATATAAATAATATTTCGATTAATACAATTGTTCAAAAACCTTACCATCTTTCCCAAGCTCTACAGCTTTTTTAAGCTCATAATCAATCTCATAAATGTTGTAATAATAACCACTAACTCCATATAAATAACGTGCAATAGAGGCTTTCAACACACAATTTATAATCGATTTTGATCTTTCTAATTCATCATTATTAATTTCTATTTCATTATTTTTTGCATAATTTAAAAAATTATTAAATAAATCATCATATATTATAAATTTTTTACGAAAAACTTCTTTTGTTGGGTAACTATTCAACAATTTTTCTCTCTCCTTACTTATAATATCTATTACATACATATTATAAATATTTTTTCTAACTAATTGATTTGATAATTCAGAACTTAAGCTTGTATCTAGAGGGATAAAGACATCAGGCATTATACCACCTCCACCATATACAAGGCGATTTTTATTTAGAGTATAATATTTCAATGAATCTGGCAAATGTACAGAATCAGGATGCATAAGTTCACCTTTTTTTAATCGATTTTCTATATCATGATAATATTCATTACTATTAGAATAAGGTTTTTGTATACATCTACCTGTAGGCGTATAATATTTAGCTATAGTCAATCTAACAAGTGAACCATCTAATAAATAATAAGGATTTTGTACCAATCCTTTGCCAAAAGATCTTCGTCCCATCAGTATTGCTCTATCCCAATCTTGCATAGCACCAGCGACTATTTCGCTGGCCGAAGCACTACGTTCGTCTATCAATACTATTAATTTGCCGTCTTGGTATTCACCTTTAGCAGAAGATGCATACTTGTTTACAGGCATACTCCTGCCTTGGGTATACACTATTAATTTACCTGCATCTAAAAATTCATCTGCTAACTGCACTGCAGTAGATAAGTATCCCCCACCATTTCCACGTAAATCTAGAATCAAAAAATCTATTTTTTCTTTTTTTAATTCATTAATAGTATTTTTGAATTCATTAATAGTATTTCGAGCAAATCTGTCTACCTTTATATAAGCAATGCCAGGCTCTAGCATATATGCTGCATTGATGGAGTTGAGTGGTATTTTATCTCTAATAATTATGAAATCTATTAGCTCTGAATGGTTTACTCTCTTGATTGTAACTTTTACAGATGTACCTTTTGGACCTCTAAGTTTTTTAGTTACATAATCATTAGTAACATAACTTCCATAAGCAACTGAATCATCTATTTTTATGATTTTATCTCCAGGAAATATGCCTACTATCTCTGCTGGTCCGCCGCTAATCACTTCTATTACATTTATCGTATCACGTATTATCTGAAATGTTATTCCTATACCTTCAAAGCTACCTACCAATGGCTCTTCTACACTTTTTACATCTTTAGCTGGTATATATACACTATGAGGATCTAATTCTGATAATAATCCTTTGATAGCTTCTTCTGTTAAATGAGAAAAATTTACTGTATCTACATAATATCTATCTAATAGATTTAGTAATTGCGAAAATTTTTGTACTTGAGTAGATATAATGTCATTGACAGGTTCTATATTTACAGTGTTTTTCTGACTATAAATAAAAGTAGAAAAATAAAAAATAATAATAAACACAATTATTTTTTTCATTTATGTTCTTTTTTTTTTATTAATTTACAAAGTTAAAGTTAAATTTTATTATACTACTAAATAAAAAAAAACTTTGGTTCTATAACGTTTTGAGTGGGTAAATAAAAAATAGTAAATTTGGATAAAAAAAAGATATGAATTCAAAAGAGATATTTAGTTTGGCATTAAATTTAGAAAAGCCATGGTATATCAAAGATATTATTTTTGAAAAACCTAATTCAAAAAAGTTTGGTAGATTAACGATACAAATAGATTTCGAAAGAGGAGCTAAATTTACTATAGAAGGAGGGGAGGAATGTTCAGTGTATGATACGAAAATAATGAGGTGGCAGCATTTAAATTTTTTTGAGAATGAATGCTATATAGAAGCGAGAGTACCACGAGTAAAGGATAAGA
>Ga0208693_1000350_pt1 | contig 38164 bp, 28 predicted proteins | sample AD_UKC071_MetaG_FD_184438 | JGI IMG/M metagenome (GOLD analysis project Ga0208693, IMG submission 184438) | Active sludge microbial communities of municipal wastewater-treating anaerobic digesters from USA - AD_UKC071_MetaG (SPAdes) (version 2) | ecosystem: Engineered > Bioreactor > Anaerobic >... | reverse complement strand
ACCACGTACGATGCAGATCTAGTAGGTTTCTTCACCTTTGATGGAGTGGACCATTTCGTCTTCCGACTGACCGACGGATATCTCATGGCCTGTCCTCGATCTGACGTGATGCTGATACAAGTGAGCCAATCATCCATGGGCAGCACCCAGGTTGGACAGCAGGTACCGCCCCCAGCTATTGCCATCCCTTCGACGCCAATATCGGGTCCATTGTTCGAACTCTCCGGCATATGGAGCGCTGACCTCAACGGATTCGGCGGTGAGATCAGGATCGAACAGAGCGGTACAACACTCTCTGGTAGCGTCTTCGGAGACACCTTGGCAAACGGCAGAGTGTCACCTGACGGCTTAGTCGCCTTCGAACGAATAGTCGGCAGCGGCAATCAGGTGTATTGTGGCACGGTCTCGCGGGATGCATCAGGAAACTTGATCATGGAAGGAACCTTCGACTGCAATATCACAGGCGGAAAAGGTCTTCCCTGGCATGCAGTGTTGACGAAGCCTTCCGCGGGGTCGCCATCGGCTCAGCTTCCGACAACACAGCCAAGCCAACCCGCAGTCCCGCCAGCGCTCGAGCCAAGCTACTTGCAAGCAGAACGTGAACCCAACTATAATATCGCAACCGCAAATCCAATAGCCATTAATACAAATGTCACAGGCGCCATCTCCACAGATGGTGATATTGACATGTACAAGGTTACGGTGACCACACATGGAACTTTCCACGTGACATGTACACAGCCCGCAGATTTCTTCATGGCAATACTGAATGAAGCGGGAAGTCAGATCGCCGGAGGTGATCTGGGAAGCAGCGGGACAACAATGGTGCTCAATGCCGACGTTTTTGAACCAGGCAACTACTATATACTCGTACGCGGATACTCAGGCAACATCAAGTCTGATACCCCTTACACCCTTAGGGCAGAGTTTCGGGAAGCCCGTGATGCCTTCGAGCCCAACGACAACGTTAACCTGGCATCGGCAGTCGTCTCCGGAAGGCAGTTCGATTCCTTCATCTATAGGCCCGGGGACATCGATTACTACAGCGTCAGTGTTTCTGGACCCGCCACCATCAAAGTGACGTCTACACAGCCGGCCGACTACTACCTCTCTATCGTGGACAGTTCCGGCACAAAGGAGCTCTACGGCGGCGACTTAGGAAGCAAAGGAACTAACATGCTTCTTGAAGGGGACGTATACGACCCGGGAACCTACTACGTAGTGATGCGCGGGTACAACAAGGACATATACGAAATGCACACTCCCTACACCATGACCATAACCGTTACGCACGGAGGTACTGACAGATTCGAGCCGAACGACACGCCTGGGCAGGCCGCAGTGCCGCCTCTTGGGCAAACCTTCGCAGCGTTCATATCCCGCCCGGGCGACCTAGATTACTACAAAGTGGACATCGCTGGACCATCTCAGGTTGTGGCAGAATCTGACCAACCAGTTGACTTGCATCTCTCCCTCATTGACCGCGACGGCAAGACAGTACTCCTCGGCGACGACTACGGCCATCCAGGGAACAAGATGGTCCTGACCCATGACATATTCCAGCCTGGAACGTATTACGTATTGATGCGGGGATATAACACCAACATATACAGCATGCACACCCCTTACAACATGAAGATCACAGTCAAGCCTGCACTGTACGACCCCGCAGAACCCAATAATTCCGCCAATGAGGCCAAGAGCATTCAGCTAGGACAGCCGGTAACCGGGGTGATCGCAACAGGCACTGATGAGGATTGGTGGCAGTTCACTGCACCCCTCTTGGGCAAGGTGCGGATAACCTGCACACAGACGGCCGACTTCAGACTCAGAGTCGTGGATGCAACAGGAAAGGAGATAACCAATCAGGACCTGGGCAACAAGGGAACTCTCATGGACCTCACGTTGCAGCTCACACCACTGACAAGGTATTACGTAGTTGTGCAGCCATACAGCAGCAGTTGCTATAACATGTTTGAAGCTTATCAACTCATTGTAGGCTCAGCTATCTAGTCAGCTGTCAACAGAAGAAGATGAGATGAACGATGAAGCCGCCGCATCCGCGGCGGCCTTCCTTTTTGTTTGCCGCATGCTCCCTGCATGGCTCCCCGCCATACCCCATCGTGCATCCAAGCTGTCCGGGACAGAGCTACCTCAGCACCTCGTACCCGGCATCCTCCACCGCACGAACCAAGTCTGCAGGCTTTGCCGCGTTCCTGTCGTATACGACCCTGGCGGACTTAGCCTCAAGATCAACCTCTGCCGACTCGACTCCTACTACACCCATAAGAGCACCCTCCACAGCGGCTTTGCAATGCCCGCAACTCATTCCAGCCACGTTGAGCAGAGCCTCACTGTAATCGCCTACCATTCCGGCAGCGGCAGCGGATTTCTCCGTGGATCCCGGTCCGGCCACCATGTTCTCCTTGCTATCTGACGTGCTCTTCCTGCCATAGGGCATATTATCTACCCCTTTCACCTCTGTCCTGGAGATCCCTCGAGGCCTCTCTTTTCCGAACCCTCTCAATCGCAATGAATTCGAAACTACCGATACCGAGCTCAACGACATCGCAGCCCCGGCATACACTGGCGGAAGAACTCCGAAAGCCGCAAGAGGGATCCCAATGGTATTGTAGACAAAGGCCCAGAAAAGATTCTCCTTAATTATGGTAATAGTCTTCTTGGCCAGCTTAATGGCATCGAGGAGCTTGCCCAAATTACCCACAATGGTAATATCCGCAGCTTCCATGGCAACATCAGTCCCTGTACTCATGGCAACCCCTACATCCGCAGTGGCAAGGGCAGGGGCATCATTTATCCCATCACCCACCATGGCAACGGCAAGCCCAGCCTCCTGCAGCCGTTCAACCTCGCGCGCCTTGTCCTCAGGAAGAACCTCAGCCAGGACGTTGGGTTTGGGTATTCCAACACGTTCGGCGATAGCTGCCGCTGTGCGCGCGTTGTCACCGGTAATCATATATACGTCTATGCCGAGGTCCTGAATCCCCTTGATGGCCTCCACCGAACCCGGCCGTACTTGATCGGCGATTCCATAGACCGCAGCGACCGCTCCGTCCACCGCCTGAACTACGGCGGTCCGCCCCTCATCTTGCATTCTGGCAACAGAGGCCCCCACAGCGCCTGCGGCAATCAAACTCGTAACCGGGACTTCTGAACCAGCCCCATTCGTCTCCTCAGCCGTCCCCGCCACCAGCCCGCTCCCGAACCTGCGCTCGGCTGCAAGCCCTTCACGGTCCACGGATACGCCAAGTTCATCTAAAAAGCGAAGCGTTCCGACGGCAACCTGTCTTCCTTCCACAGTTGCGACGATGCCGCGCCCCGGAACCGTCCTAAACTCGTCGGGCATCGGAATATCTATCCCTGCCTGCTCAGCCGCTTCTACTATCGCCCTGCCGAGCGGATGCTCTGAAGCCCGTTCAGCAGAAGCGGCGAGTCGAAGCGCCTCTTCACGCCCGTGAGGTGCAAAGACTTCGACTTCTTCAAGCGACGGCACGCCCGCTGTAATCGTCCCAGTCTTGTCGAGGACTACTGCCTTCACTGAGCTAAGCCTTTCCAGATGCTCTCCCCCACGTATCAAGATACCCAGCTCGGCGCCACGCCCAGTGGCTACCATGATAGCCGTCGGGGTCGCGAGCCCGAGCGCACAAGGACACGCGATGACCAGCACAGCCGTGGCGTTCACCAATGCCTGAGACGCGCCTATTCCTGCAGCCATCCATCCTGCAAACGTAACCACAGCCACAACCAGAACCGCGGGGACGAAATAGTATGACACCACATCCGCCAAACGCTGTATGGGCGCCTTACTTCCCTGCGCTTCTTCCACCATGCGGATAATCTGAGCAAGCGCAGTCTCCGAGCCCACCCGGGTCGCCCGCATCTTGAGCATCCCGTGGCCGTTGACGGTGCCTCCTGTTATGGCGTCGCCCGCCTGCCTGTCCACGGGGATGCTCTCGCCTGTGAGCATCGACTCGTCTATAGCAGAAAAGCCTTCGATTATCACGCCGTCTACGGGCACGCGTTCACCCGGCCTGACTATCAGGATGTCGCCGACTTCCACTTCATCCACGGGAACCTGAATTTCGGTCCCGTCAGCCTGCAGCACCGAGGCGGTCTTAGGAGACAAAGCGGCGAGTTTCCGTATGGCCTCGCTCGTCTTGCCCTTCGCCACATGCTCCAGGTTCTTTCCCAGCAGCACCAAGGTGATGACTACTGCAGCGGCCTCGTAATAGACGGGGCCTGAAACGATGAAGGTGTGGACCACGCTGAGGATGTAAGCAGCGCCCGTGCCTAAGGCTACAAGAACGTCCATGTTGGCTCCGCCATGGGCAACTGTCCTCGCGGCGCTGATATAGAAGCGGGATCCAGGCACGAACACCACTGGCGTGGCCAAGACGAAGCCCACGAAGGGGTCGATGAGAAACATCAACGCCTCTATCCCGAAAATGTCGGCTATCATCCCCACAACCAACGGAATGCTGAATGCAGCGCCTATGTAGAACAGTCGCCAGTTGTTGATCTCCTGTTGCTTTCTTTCCTCTGTGCGCCTAGCATCCTCTTCAGCATCGCGTGCTGCCTCCCTCGCACCATATCCCGCAGCCTCTATCGCCTTAAAGAGCCGATCCGGGCTCGTCTGATCAGGATCATACTGCACCCTTGCAGTCTCGGCCGCCAGATTAACGGCGGCATGTGCCACCCCGGCCTCATTTGCCAGCGCACGCTCGACTCGAGCGGCACATGCGGCACACGTCATCCCCGTTATGGCGAAGTCTACCTGGCGCAGGCCTCTTACCTTCTTATCAGGCGTGCCCCCTACATCCCCCCGCCCGGGTTGCCCTTTTTTCTTTCCACGCCTCTCCGGCCCCAACCCCGTATCCGAGCCCACGCTCTCCACCTTGCCGTGCAGTATTATATCCATTCGATCCGTTCTGCCGCCATTTGACTTCACATCTATCACCCCCATCTGGTCTCAGTTCACAGGCGTTTTCGCCACCATGCTACATTCGTCATTACAAAGAGTCAACAGATCCTCTGCAAGAGCCTCTTCCCCAAATCAGCCCGGCATGTGGGCATTATGGCCTGCTGCCATTTCACATAGTGCATAAGGCACCGGAACTAGCTGCACTCATCAGCAATATACTGCCACTGGACGACTGGACGATCCAAAATCGAACCTGACTGAGATGATTGAGGTGATATCACGTGCTGCCTTCCAGAGAGTTTTTTAACATGGTGCAGGAAGCGTACAACGATGAAGTTGAAACCGTAGATCGCTATACAAGGATGGCACAAATCGCTCCAACCGAAGCAATTCGCCGCGGGGTACTTCAAATAAGCAGAGATGAGTTGCGGCACGCTTTCTTCTTCGATTCAGTGCTCTCGTTGATACGTCCCCCTGAGAACATATCTTGTCCAGGGGTTCGCATGCCTGCTCCGGTTGTGCCCGAGCCCGGACCTTGGATACCGTGTCCGCCTGTGGCGGAGCCATGGCCCGCGCCGGCCCCGGAGCCGATAATGCCCTCACCGGAAATTCCGTACCCTGGCATGCCAACGCCAGGATGGCCTACAATGCCATGCCCCGGGGCGCCAATGCCCAGTCCTATTCCGTGCCCTGGCATGCCTGCACACCCTTGGTATGGGATGCCGACCATGCCATGTCCGGGTATGCCAATGCCTAGCCCGATGCCTTGGCCCCAAATACCTATTCCTGGAACACCTACAATGCCCGGACCAATAGCGCCTCCACCCGAGACTCCGGGAATGCCGTGTCCGCCGTACTACACTCCTCCACAACCACATGTCCCGTCGACACCGGGTCCGGGACCAATTCCACCGGTGCCGGAATTCCCTGAGCCGCCCCCAATGCCGCCTAAGGGACCATGTCTCGGTTGTATGCCAGAGAACGCGGACGAGTAGATCTGCTATCACCACTAACCAATTGGAAGCACCAGCTAAATAGTTCTGCAAGAGTAACGGGCTGGGGATGATGGCAAAAGCGATAGCCAGTGTCCGAAAATCAATGCAAGAGCGACGTTCAAACGAAAGAGCAGGGACGAAGACAGCCGGGCGCTTTGCGGAGCGGCCCGGCTGTCCCTATCTCGTCCCATCGCTCGAGGTCATCCTACAGGATGCGACGGTGCACACCTGCCCCATTCGTATGCCCGTCAATCCGTTGCTCCGTCCAGCTCGAGCAGGTGCAAACGTCCCTCAACAACCTGGTTTCCCATGACTAGCCCTATCGCCGCTCCTGCCACCACGTCTGATGGCCAATGGACCCCGAGCTGAATTCTGCTGAGTCCCACTGCCAATGCAAGGCCATACGCAAGCGCCGCTTGCTCCGGGTATCTATGAGCGAGTACCGTCGCAATTGCAAATGCGTTGGCGCTATGGCCAGAAGGCATTGAATGGTATTTTCCTGACAAGTTGGGCCCGGTGAAACGTCCGTTCTCTCCCGGAACATATGGCCTTGCGCGCCCAAACCCTACTTTCAGCACCTCCACAACCAAGGCGGTGGATACCGAAGCGTCGATCACCATCTCGCCAGTAGGCGGATCAGCGGTGAGAAGAGCAGCGCTGAGGACCAACGTCCCCTCTGGCCCGCCCAGCAAAGTGACGGCCCTCAAGAGCGCAGTCCAGTCCAGCGCAGATGTGCCCGCTCCGCCTGCCGAAACAGACACGGGGGACACCACCTGGATACCCTCTTGGCCGGAAATGCCTGCCGTCGCAGGTGAATTGCAGGACATGCCTACCATGAGGGCTGCAATAGCCAAGGCAATCGCATTATGCATCGAGTTCACCTCGGGCACAGGCGCGGGTTCCGATCGACACATCCGCCGCCGTTATCTTCGCAACTTCTCCCCCGTCCAGTTCAACCAGGAGCGCGCCATCCTCAGAAAGATCCAACGTTCTGACTTCCATGGTGCCGGACTGACCCCTTATGGTGACCCTGCGGTTCAAAAAAGATCTCATTAGCTCTTCCGCTTCATCGCGGACTGCACGAACGTTTCCGCTGCTTAACATGGCATACCTCGCCCCGAACTGGCTGAGGACAGAGTCGAGAAGCGCTTCCTTGTCCGGTGCTGGAGCACCGATATCAGCGGCGCAATGCTGGGCCAATGAAGTAGCAACATCCTCTAGCTCGGATGGAAACCCGCCCTCCGGAGCAGTTACATTGATCCCAACTCCAATAACTGCCCACTCGAGCTTCTGCCCAACCGTGCGACCTTCGGAGAGTATTCCGCATACTTTGCGGCCGTCTATGAGGACGTCATTCGGCCATTTCAAGACGGCTCTAGCGCCTACCAGCGAGCGCATGCTCTGCACAACAGCCACTCCTGCGGCGATTCCAAGCATTCCCGCAAATTGGGGTTCAAATTCGGGCCTCAGAAGCAAAGAAAACCACAGGCCGAAGTCGCCCGATGAATGCCACTCTCTTCCCAGCCTTCCCCTGCCGGCCGTCTGCCTTTCGGCAACCACGACTGTTCCGTCAGGCGCTCCGGCTTCAGCCAGTGCCCTTGCATACGAGTTTGTGGAATCAACCTCATCGAGCCGCTCGATCCTAAAGTGCGGGATCATCCAGGCCATCATCTTCCTCTCCGAGCGGCGCCATGTCTGACCTAGATCTGGTGATTTCACACTCCACATAATCGGCTGGGCCACCTATCGGGGCACTCGGCTTGCGTACTCTTACTGTTACCTCTTCAACCTCATAGCCTGACAACACCTCATCTGCGATGTTCAGGGCAAGCGCCTCGATGAGGTCGAAATCCCGTTCCTCCACGAGGTCTTTCACTGTAGCGTACACGTCCGCATAATTCACAGCCATGTCAATGTCGTCAACACGAGCAGCTGCCTGGAAATCCCCTCTCATATCCACGTCTACCTCGAATTTCTGTCCCAGCTCCTTCTCTGCCGCGAAAACACCATGGTAAGCATAGAACACCAGGTTCTTCAGGGTAATCCTATCAGCTCTCATGGCCGTCCTCCTCTCCGCGCCATCCCCTGCATATTGCGTCAGTAATCTGCGCAACCATAGCCATCTCCCTCACATCATGGACTCTCACAATATCCGCTCCGGACATAATGGCCGTGGCGACTGTGGCAGCCGTGCCCCAAACCCTATCTGACACAGGCTTGTGCAACACCTTTCCTATGGTGGACTTTCTGGATGTGCCCACCAAAATGGGTCTGCCCAGACTCTTAAATTCCGCCAGACGTCGCATTAACTCGAGATTGTGCTGCGGGGTCTTACCAAAGCCTATTCCGGGATCTAGAATTATGTTACAGGGCGAAACGCCACGTTCACACGCGTACTCCATCCGCTCGGCAAGGAAACTGTATACTTCGCGGACCACGCACTCATACGTGGGGTCTGCCTGCATATGTGTGGGACGCCCCTTTGAGTGCATCAGCACTACAGGGGCATTGTAACGCGAGACTACCGACGCCATGTCACCCTCTCCTCGGAGAGCGGACACGTCGTTGATGATGTGCGCGCCGAGGTCCAGGCAGCGCTCTGCCACTTCGGCCTTGTATGTATCAATGGAAATAACTGCATCTGTTTGGGATGCAAGCCTCTTTACGATAGGAAGCACCCTTTCAAGTTCCTCGTCCAGGGGCAGGGGATCTACGCCCGGCTTGGTCGACTCTCCGCCGATGTCGATTATGTCGGCGCCGGCCTCAAGCATCTCCATAGCATGTTCGAATGCGGAATCGGCTGTAGTGTACGCTCCGCCATCCGAGAAAGAGTCCGGAGTGACGTTAAGGATGCCCATTATGTATGTTCTTTCTCCGCAAAGGAATGTCCTTCCTCCGATGCAGATAGATTCTGGCCTCCCATCATAGCTCGCCAACGCGCACTGGATCTCCCGCGCAATGCCTAAAAGCCCAAACGGCTGCAGAGCTAGGGTATGAATAACGCGCTCATACTGCCTCAATGTGCCCATCAAAAGAATATCGCATGAGTCGGCACACAAACCTATGGCGGAATGCGGGAGTGCAGCTTCGCCGCCCTTAGCCAACATTTCTTGCTTGATTATCAGAGCAGCCTTGATCGGCACGTTACGCAATATCACCGTCCGAAAAACGCCTTTTTCGGCCATGATTTCGATGCCGGCCGGGCTTGCACCCATCTTAAGAAGCTCCGCTTCCACATCTTCCTTACAGGGCAGCACAGCCACCCGCACATCATGATTGCACCCGGTCCCGCACCGGACAGGCCAATCCGATCCACAATTCTGCTCGTTATCTACGTTGTCCATGTCTGTGTTCATCAGCTGCAGTCCTCCATAGTCATAAATGTGCTCGCCCGATCCAAGCTACAAGGCAAGCGCCACCATGCCAAACTAATCACAGGCTGATCCATATGCCCTGCCAACTTGCTCCCGCCCCACGCTTCGGCTTTAGCCTGTGAAACTTATCCATTCAGGCAAGACCGATCCTCGCCTAGCCACAGCCCCTCTCTACATCGACGTCCTTGAGTGGTTTTCAGTTCCCCCCAAGTCTGCCTAAAACAGCGTCTAAAGACTCTTTCCTCAATCTTTCCCGTTCGAGGTCGTACGAGGCGACTTTGGCTCGGGCCTCAGAGACAAAATCCGCATCCTTGATGCCCGATAGGTTGATCTCTACATTGAAAATGGCGCCACGGACAGCTGCATTGAAAAGCTGGGCCGAGACTCCTGCATCGCTCACAGCGTTCTTGTTTCCCTCAAACGCCATGTAAGTTGCCAGCCCCAAACCCTCCATTGCCAGTTCCAAAGTTCTCATCGGGACAGCGACGGCGCCCTTGAGTCCCTGCTGAATCGCTTCACGCCTAGTTTGCTTCTCCTCGTCAGTCCCCCGCGGCATCCTGTACGCCGCCATTACCTCGTTGAACGCTCTAGTATCCTCATCAGCGCACCTCAAAAGCTCCGTCCGAAGCTTTTGAGCTCTGGCACCAGCCTGTCTGACCTTTTCAGCATCCTCCTCCGACATTTCGGCGGTTTCGGTAAGGCCTGCAACCATCGACACCAAGCCGGCGCCCATAGCCCCAGCCACCGCGGCAGCGCTTCCTCCGCCGGGAGCAGGACTATTCGAAGCGAGTTCATCAAGAAAGCTTTGGACAGTCATCTCACCAAATGGCATAAAGCATCCTCCTAGAAAAGTCAATAGGAAAGCACACGGTCAGATACGACACGCACGCCCCCTACGAACACATCAGTAACGGGGTTGACTCCCACCGAAAACGGCAAGGCATCTACGGCAGGAACATCACAGACTATGAAGTCGGCGGCTGCCCCTACCCGGAGGACGCCTGCGTCTCCTCCCCTTCCCACTGCGTAGGCTGCATTGGCCGTGGCGGAGCATAACGCTTCCTGGGGAGTCATGCCCATCTTGAGACAGGCAAGGGTCATCACAAACTGCATTGACATTACAGGCGATGTCCCGGGATTGTAGTCAGTGGCGAGCGCAACAGGAACTCCCAGGTTTATCATTTCCCTGGCGTTAGCGTATCTCTCGGACATCAACGTGAACATTGTGCCCGGCAACAACACCGCCACCACCCCTGCATGAGCCAGGCTTTCCATGCCAGCTTTGGACGCAGCGGCAAGGTGGTCGGCTGATGTCGCCCCAAGCTCTCCCGCAAGCTCTGCTCCGCCTATGGGATATATCTCGTCAGCATGCATTTTGGGACAGAGTCCATGGGCAAGGCCTGCCATTAGCACCCGCCTCGACTGTTCTACTGAGAAAACCCCTTCCTCGCAGAAGACATCACAGAACTCTGCCAACCCTTCCTCGGCAACTTGCGGAAGGACCTCGGCGATCATGAAATCGATGTAACCGTCTGGGTCGCCTGTGAACTCAGGGGGAACGGCGTGAGCCCCCATGAATGTGCTGACTATCTCTATCGGATGATCGTCGCAAGCGGCACGGGCAACCCTCAGTTGCTTCAGTTCTGTGTCGAGATCGAGGCCGTAACCGCTTTTTGCCTCGACCGTCGTAGTCCCGTGGAGCAGCATTACATCAAGCCGCTTCAAAGCAAGCTCAAGCAGTTCGTCAAAGGACGCTTTCCGAGTCGCCTCCAAAGTCGCAAGGATCCCGCCGCCAGCCTTAAGGATGTCCAAGTACTCGGCCCCTTCAAGACGCATCAGGTGTTCCCTGTAGCGACTCCCGGCATAAACAAGATGGGTATGCGCATCCACAAATCCAGGAACCACCGTCCTGCCGCTTGCATCGAAAACCTCGGTCACTGAGCGGATAGCCTCCGGAAAGTCCGCCACCTGCCCGGCTCCATTTGGTCTTCGGGCTAGCCATTCCGGTTCACGCGACAGCACCTCTTCAGTGGCACCGATGTCCACAATCACGCCGTCTCTTACAGCAATCGCTCCATCCTCTATGATTCCTGCGCAGCCAAGATCTACGCCTAATCTAGGCCCGGGCTCCGGCCGGCCATTGTCCCAAGCAGCCCGTGCCCTGCATGTTCCGAGTTCAGCTGCGTGTATGATCAACAAGTCCGATGGTTCAGTCCTAGGGCGAAAGCCCGCCCCCATCTTGCCCATGATAAAGAGCCCTCCTTGCCTCAGCAATGCCTTGTTCGCCAAGCACACTCAGTCTCTGCCGTATCTTGCGGCCGCGCAGTCGAAGCCTGCCGCCCCTACTCCCAAACCCGCGCCTCGATTATCTGGCTCTGCTCCAATTTAGGCAGCTGCAGATAGTAGGCGGCAGTATCCAGAACAGCATCCATGGGCATTAAGCCTATGAGCTCGCTCTCGACCACCGAAACCCCGTATCTATCCGCCTCGCGTCTCACCATTTCCATGACGCGGGGGATGGGAGTTTTCACGTAGTTCACCAAGTTCATTGAGACTTGCGCTATCTGCCTGTCCTCGAGCATGACACCGAGCGCCTTAACATTGGCGAGACCGCCGCTGGATTCGCGGACGGCGCGGGCAATCTTCTTCGCGATCCCTATGTCGCTGGTGCCCAGGTTAACGTTGAAAGCTACGAGCGGCATCCTAGCGCCGATTATAGTGGCACCTGCAGTGGGGTGCACCCTCGCAGGGCCGAAATCCGGCGCACGTTCAGGAGTCCCTATGCTCTCCTTGAGCCCCTCATATTCCCCGCGCCTCACGTCAGCCAAATTGCGCCTTTCGGGCCGCGTGGCCGCTTCTTCATACAGATAGACCGGTATCTCAAGTTCCTCGCCAACACGCTGTCCGACGCGGCGCGCGATCTCGACACACTCTTCCATGGTCACACCTGAAATAGGTATGAACGGCACCACATCGGTCGCCCCGAGCCGGGGGTGTTCTCCGTGATGTTTTGCCATGTCGATCAGGTCGCACGCGCGGGCAATGCCTGCAAAAGCCGCCTCTTCGCAGGCTTCAGGCGTTCCAACGAATGTAACAACCGTCCTGTTGTGGCTGGTATCTGACGAATAGTCCAGCACACGGATCCCTGAAACCGCCTCTATGGCCGCAACGATCTCCCGAACAACCTCAGGCCGCCTGCCTTCCGAGAAATTCGGGACACACTCCACTACTTGCTGCACAGTTCTATCACTCAACTTATGGCACCTCCTGCATGAAAAACCTACAATTCCAATCCACACCCCTACGCGAGGAGCGACCCCTCACGAGGCGTTGCATTCTACCTTCTGGGGAACAAAGACCTGTATGTTACCGCATACGCTTTCTCCGTGAGCCCGGCAATTCCTTCTAGCCCACGCACTCCGAGAAACGGCGATTCGAGCGCTCCCCGGAACAGCTGAAGCCCTTGCGCCGGATAGCAATCGCGACTCAACAATCATGCAAACTCCGCCGGAAGACGCAGCTGACATTAGTCGCCTCCCATTGAGGCGAACCAACGGATGTTTTCCTGGACATGCTCAATGCATAAACCGGCTCTCACCCGAAAAAGGCAGTTCAACGCGTGTCAATAAGCTGCTTAGGGCTCAAAGATAAAACGACCTCCCCCACGAGACATACTTCCTGAAGCAATAAGCAATTCTCAATAGCATCCGACGCGCCGTCTGCACCCTCTGCCCGCAGTATCAATACAACAGCTCTGCGGGATTTACATATCAATGCACACTGACCACAAAGGTGAGAAATTGCACTTGGCTTATCTTCTATTGCGCTTGGCAGGGGGAGAAGAGTATAATGTGAGAGATAATTGCAAATGACTTTCATTTAGATTCTTGTGTGGATGTGATGAGATGGCACCGCAGAATGGGTCAGATGAACCCGTCAAACCTGCTCCATCCGGAGCTGCGGCAGCAGCCGCTGTGCAAAGTCCTATAGAGTTTTCTGCAACCCCAGTGGCCCAAAACTGGTATGAAAATGCCATCTGCATGCTCCGAAACTCCGGATGCAAGCTGACCGAACAACGAAGGCTGATCCTTCTTCTCTTTGAGCACGGCCCCGGACATCTGACGGCACAACAAGTGTTCGAGTCGGTAACGCGGTCTCAACCGGATATAAGCCTTGTCACAGTCTACCGCACCCTCGAGCTTCTTAAGGATGTGGGAGTCCTGAGCAAGATCAACTTCAATGATGGCGCCGACCGATATGAACGGAACCTTGGCAACGCCGGGCACCATCATCACCTCATATGCACCGGATGCGGCAGAGTGGTTGAGTTCGGGGACTGTGAGATTTCGTCGTTAGCGCGCAAGCTCGAACAAGCCACCGGCTTCACCATAGACAGCCATTGGCTCAAATTGACCGGACAATGCGCCACCTGCCGGCTGGCGGCTCCAGCTTCCACACCCGGCACAAACAAGGAGGGGTAAAAGATGTCACATCTACATATTCCCGATGGGGTTCTTCCACTGCCATGGATATTGGCCGGGTTTGGGGCAACAGCAATCCTGCTTCTTTTCGCCGTGTCCTCCATAAGGCACCAAGACCGGGCACGCACCGTTCCCCGGATCGCGATACTCTCCGCCGTCATGTTGCTGGCGATGAGCCTTCCCATACCAGTTCTCCACTACCATGTTAACTTCACGGTGCTGACTGGCATGATGGCAGGGCCCGCTGAGGGATTCATAGCAGGATTTATCACAAACTTGATTTTGGCATTGGGTGCCCATGGCGGAATCACAGTAATCGGACTCAATACTCTAATAACGGGCCTGGAGATCACCCTCGGCTGGCTCCTATGGAGCCTGTTTGGTTCCCGAAAAGGCCGTCCATTTGTGAAAACCGCCATCATCACCATTATCGTCTTGGCCGTGTCCACCACAGCCATGCTAGGAATAGTTGCCGGCACCGAGATCAATCCGTCGCTCGTGATACACGACCATCACACCCACACAGTCCATGAAGAAGATGAGCCATTTGATGAAGCCGACCATCTCCTTCCAGATCACGATTCCCACGAGCATGACCCAGATAGCGATACCCGTCTTGCCTCTTTCAAGACATTCGCCACAATCGTCTACACAGCCGGGATAGTAGGCTGGGCCATAGAAGCAGTGATTACAGGGTCTGTCGTCCAGTTCATCTCGGAGTCCCGTCCAGACCTTATCGGCATGGACACCCTCCCAGTACCCGGGGACGACGATGACGAAGAAGAACCCAGACGCACAGGGGAGGCCTAGACTTGGATATCCGATTCATCGACGAGCTGGCAGCGAACGGTCGCACTCCTTTGCACGCAGCGCTGCCGTGGGCGAAGGTTCTTGCATCGGCCTTACTCCTCACATCAACAATAGCGTCATCATCGCCCGCCATGGCAGGCCTCGTGGCAGGTGCGGTCGTTCTGCTAGCATGCGCTACAAAGCAGCCGCTCTGGTACACGGCGCGCATTGCTATTTACCCGGTAGTCTTTGCCGCACTTTTCGCCATAGGATCAGTATGGTCGAATCCGTTGTACGCCATTACCATAGTGACTAAGGCTTTCACAGCGGGGTTGACAGCCGCGACTCTCATCACCACCACATCGTTTGTGGATGTCTTCTCCATTATTTCCCATGTCCTGCCGAGCCTCGTGGCAGATGCGTTATTCATGGGCTACCGGGCTTTCTTCATCCTCGTAGATGAACTGCAAGGACTCATGGTCGCCGTTCGACTGCGGGGCGGGGTCAGCGGAACCCTTCCACAGCAGCTTCGTACATACGGCCAAATGCTTGGAGTTCTAGTGATCCATTCAGCCGACATGACTGAGCGAATGTACCGAGTAATGCAGGTTAGAGGCTATTCACAGCGCATTTCCGCCACAAGCGAGCATCGGCCTCCCAATGCGATGGACTTTGCCTTGCTCGCATATTCCGCACTTACTCTAGTGGGGGTGTTCCTTTACAGATGAGCGATAAGATTATTGCCGAGATAAAGTGCTTAAGACACGTCTATCCCGACCAAACAGAGGTGGACCTGTGCGGACTCGACTTTTCCGTCCGCAGGGGCCAGAGAGTCGCAGTTCTCGGGGCAAACGGGAGCGGCAAGTCAACCCTCATATTCCACCTCCTCGGCTTGCTTGCGCCAGTCGACGGCAAGGTCAGCGTCTTCGGGCTCAGCCCGTCAAAGCAGTTCAAGGAGATGCGCAACCGAGTGGGCGTAGTTCTGCAAAACGTCGACGACCAAATCATCGGACCTACAGTATGGGATGATGTAACGTTTACCCCGCGGGCACTGGGGTGGCCGCGAGATGAGATAGAGGCCAAGGGCAAGGCTATCCTCAACAGGCTAGGGATATGGCATCTGAGGAGGAAAGTGCCACACTACTTGAGCGGAGGCGAAAAAAGGAAGGTTGCCCTGGCCGGAGCGCTAATCACCGAGCCTGAGCTTCTCATAATGGACGAGCCTTTCACTGGGCTTGATCCGCGTTCCCGCACAGAGCTGGCCTCGCTCCTTGCCCAGCTTCATGCGGAAAGCGAAATAACATACATCGTCTCCACCCACGAGATCGACTACGTTCCAGCAATAGCGGACTGGGTATATGTGCTGGCAGGGCAAGGCAAGATGGCCCTTTCCGGCACGCCAGAAGAGGTTTTTGCCCAGACCGACGCGCTAAGGGATGCAGGGATCGAGCCCCCTGTCCTGGCAGATCTCTTCGAATCCCTGAAAAAAAGAGGGTGGGACGTTTCCGTCCCACTCACTGTAGATCAAGCCCTCGAGGAGCTGGACTATGCCAGAGTGCGTTGACCGCACGGCCTTGCAGTGCGGCAAGCGCCATTTCCTGGCTGTCCTAACTTGAGCAAGTCGCAATGGAGGATCGCGCAGGATACTGCGAAGCTTGCTCAACCGATCTTAGGAATCTTGATCCCGTGACCGGCGGCGAAAGCCTGGGCCTTTTCATAACCTGCATCTGCATGACGCATGACCCCGGTCCCCGGGTCTCCGGTAAGCACGCGTTCCAGCCTGACTGCGGCCTCCGGGGTTCCATCCGCCACCACTACCATTCCGGCATGGAGAGAGTAGCCTATGCCGACACCACCGCCATGGTGAAATGAAACCCACGTGGCACCGTTTACCGCGTTAAGCAGTGCATTGAGCACAGGCCAGTCTGCAATCGCATCAGACCCGTCTTTCATCCCTTCGGTCTCGCGATTGGGCGATGCAACTGATCCGCAATCCAGATGGTCGCGGCCGATCACAATAGGTGCCTTGATCTTGCCCTGGGCCACGAGATCGTTGATCATCAACCCGAATCTGGCGCGTTCTCCGTAGCCCAGCCAACAAATTCGCGAGGGCAAGCCCTGGAACGCCACCTTGTCATGGGCCATCTGAATCCACTTGACCAGGTGTTCATCGTAGGCAAAATGCTCCATAATCACCTCGTCAGTTACGTAGATGTCCTCCGGATCGCCTGAAAGCGCCACCCACCTGAAGGGGCCCTTTCCCTCGCAAAAGAGGGGCCTTACGTAGGCGGGAACGAAGCCCGGGAAATCAAAGGCATCCTTTACGCCGGCATCGAACGCGCGCTGGCGAATGTTGTTTCCGTAGTCAAAAACGACTGAACCGCGATCTTTCATGTCGAGCATGGCCCTGACCTGGATCGCCATGGACTCCATCGCCCGTCTCTTGTACTCCTCTGGATTCGACTTCCGAAGCTCGCCAGCCTCCTCAAGAGTGAGGCCTGCAGGTATGTATCCGTTAAGAGGATCATGGGCAGACGTCTGGTCTGTTACGAGATCAGGTATGATCCCGCGCCTCACGAATTCGGGGTGTGTTTCTGCAGCATTGCCCAGAAGGGCGATGGAGCGCGGAATCCCTTTCTCCTGGGCTTCCCGGGCAAGGGCGATGGCCTCGTCTATGCTGTCGGTCACCATCTCGCAGTAGTCAGTCTTGAGTCTGCGCTCTATCCTCTCCCGGTCCACTTCGACCGCAATCACGACTGCATCGTTGAAGGTAGCGGCCAACGGTTGCGCGCCGCCCATTCCTCCGAGCCCGGCAGTGAGAATCAGCCTGCCCTTGAGGCTCCCACCAAAATGCTTCTTCGCAGCGGCGGCAAATGTCTCATAGGTCCCCTGAAGTATGCCCTGGGTGCCTATGTAGATCCAGCTTCCGGCGGTCATCTGTCCGTACATGGTGAGGCCCTTGGCCTCCAGTTCCCAGAAGTTTTCCCATGTGGCCCAGTGAGGAACCAACATGGCGTTGGAAATCAGGACCCGCGGAGCATCGGGGTGAGTCCTGAATACGCCTACCGGTTTGCCCGACTGGACAAGAAGCGTCTCGTCTCCTTCTAACTCTTTCAATGAGTCCACTATGGCATCGAAGCACTCCCAGTTGCGTGCGGCCTTTCCAGCTCCGCCGTATACGATCAGATCTTCGGGGCGCTCAGCCACTTCCGGGTCAAGGTTGTTCATGAGCATTCGCATGGCAGCTTCCTGCTGCCACCCTTTGCAGGACAGCTCGGTCCCACGCGGGGCTCTTATTACTCTTGCCATTACACTATCCCTCCAGCCCTGCATATTTGTGCAACCTTGTGCCTTATGCCTCGCACAAGCCTCTCCCAATCAATCACTCCAGTTCGCCGACTGCCTTTTCCACCTCGCGCAACAGATCGCCCGACTCTATCATCTCCCGCACCCGCGCAATGTCGACCGCGAGAATTCTATCGGCGTCAAGATGTGCAACCCTTTCCCGCACCGCACGATGGGCTGCCCTAGTTCCCGCGCCAGGCTCTAAAGGTGCCAGAAAATCAATGCCCTGGGCCGCACAGACGATCTCTATGGCCAGTACATTAGCGACGTTTGTCGCAATCTGCCTAGCCTTGCGCGCCGCGATCGTCCCCATGCTCACATGATCCTCTTGGTTGCCTGATGTTGGAATGGAGTCGACCACAGCCGGAGACGCCAATATCTTATTCTCCGAGACAAGGGCCGCGGCCGTATACTGGGCTATCATCATCCCAGAATTGAGTCCGCCATGTTCAGTGAGGAACGGAGGCAATTCCGAAAGCTGCGGGTTGACCATCCGCTCAGTGCGCCGCTCCGAGATGCTTGCAAGCTCAGATGCGGCTATTCCCAAGAAGTCCATAGCCATGGCCATCGGCTCTCCATGGAAATTGCCCCCGGATATCACGTCGCCGTCATCGGCGAAGATGATGGGATTGTCTGTCACCGAGTTCATCTCTGTTTCCACAGCGCGAAGGGCATAGTCTATAGCATCGCGAGCCGCTCCGTGAACCTGGGGTGCGCATCTCAATGAATATGCGTCCTGAACCTTGGGGCAATCCATGTGTGATGCCCTGATACCGCTTCCTTCCATGAGACGCAGCAGGTTCCTGGCTGATGCAGCCTGCCCGGGGTGGGGGCGAACTGCATGAACTCTGCTATCATACGCCGCTGTAGTGCCGCGGAGAGCCTCGGCGCTCATGGCGGCCGCAATGTCGGCAACCTTGGCAAGCCGAGCAACGTCCCACACAGCAAGAGCGCCTATGGACGTCATCACTTGCGTCCCGTTGATGAGAGCAAGCCCTTCCTTGGCCCTCAAAGCCACAATGGGTATCCGGGCTTTCGACATCGCACTGGCCCCATCCATAACTTGCCCTTCGTATTCTGCCTCGCCCTCGCCGATCATGACCAACATGGTATGGGCAAGAGGGGCCAAGTCGCCACTGGACCCCACAGATCCCTGTGACGGGACTACGGGATGAATCCCAGCGTTCAACATGGAAAGCAGAGTCTCCACAACTTCAACTCTGACTCCAGAATATCCGCATGCGAGCGCATTAGCCCTGAGCAGCAAAATCCCCCTGACAACTTCCCGGGGCAGCGTCTCACCTACTCCGCTTGCATGCGAAAGAAGGAGGTTGCGCTGCAATTCCTCGGCGTCTTGGGGGGATATAACCACATCTGCAAACTTTCCAAAACCAGTCGTCACGCCATATACAGGCCTGTCACGCTCGAGGAGCGATTCTACGAAACCGCTCGCCTCAGCAATCCTAGAGCGGGCTTCAGAGGAGAGTGATACGGTAGCCCCCTCACGCGCAACAGCCACAACCTCGCGCACTGTCAGGTCTTTCCCTTTAACGGCTACATGCACAATGGTCCCTTCCTTTCGCCAATACCTTACAGCTGAAACATCACAACCTCAGAACGGCGGCAAACCACAGGGCAATTATCCACAGTTGGGCAGCGGATTTACAACTTATAAAAAAGCCCAAGCTGCGATCGGGCGGGATTGATGTGAACCGCAATAACCATACCATATAAATTTTGTCGTCGAGCACGCGTTTTCCTGCCAGAGCGCCCCGGCTAAGAAGAACTATTAATGCTTCACTCCTGCACCCGCATTCCCGATTGGGCATTGGTATCGCGAGCCCGCAAGCGCTCCGTTATCTCCGGAAAACAATGTCATGCATGGCAGGGCCTGTTTCGGCCCAGATGCTGTAGGGAGCGGAGATTTTCAGAGCCCGGTACATGAAGACACATCTCGCCTTTCCCATTTGCGGCGGCAAGCGGGCCAATCCCACCTACGCCCTAATTTCAACCAAGCACAAGTGTACATACGAAGGCGATGCAGATAGCCGCAACAATAGTCATTGGGATTCCTACTACAGCCATGTCGCGTACGCTGAAGCACTCCGAGTCGTGGAATACCAGGTTCGCCGGGGCAGACGTCACCAGTATGAACGCAAGCGGCGAAGCCAGCGCCGCCGGGGCAAGAAACGTCCAGGGATCAACGGCTGCTCCGTTGATAGCTGCGAGAACTACCGGCATCACTATCGAAGCCGTTGCAGTGTTGCTCGAGAACATGAGTTTGAAGAGCATTATCGCAGTGGAAAGCAGGAGCGCCCTGGGAAACGGCTGCAAAGCTGCCATTCTCCCAAACACTGCGTTTGCAAGCCATGCCGCAGCCCCTGAATCATATACTCCGGCTCCCAATGACATGCCCACAGCCACGAGAACCAGATTGCCCCAGTTGATCTTGTGTTCAAGGACATCCCATGAACTAGTTCCGTTGACGGGCAGAAGATATACGACAGCGCCTATGATCGCGCCCAACGACATAGGCATGTCCATGCCGAATGCCTTCTTCAGCCAATCACTGAGAAACCAGAGCGTGAGCATGACTCCCAATCCGACGAGAGCCCAAATCTCATGGGCCGTCAACGGGCTGCCGTTTGCCACGATAGCGCCTCTGCTCTTGCCCTCGCTCCCGCATTCACCGTCATCAGCATCCGCGCTGTCTACACGCAGCTCCTCGATTTCGGGAGGGAAGGCCATGATTAATATGGCCCATGCCGGCGCCATCATGAGCATGGCTGCAGGGAACCCCACAGCCATCCATTGAGTGAAACCAAGATCAACGCCGGCAAGGTTTCGCAGAAACCCGATGGCAATCAGATTTGAAGCACCTCCTGCAGGCGTGGCGATGCTCCCTATGAGGGCACCCCATGCACACCCTATGGAGAGGGCCGTGCCGAAATTAGAATGTCCGGGAACGAGGCCATTCGAGACTATTATGGCAACAGCTATCGGCTGAAGTATCGCGGCAACTGCAAGGTTTCCCAGCCACGCCGCACAGAAGCCGCTAAAAAGCAGAAAAGCCAGGACTACCCTTTTCGGATCGCTCCCAGCCATTCTTACAATTCTCTTCGACACGCGCAAGGCAAGTCCGGACTCGACTACACCTGTTGAAAGTATCATGATGCCGAGCAGAAAGGGCACGATATCCGAGCCAGCTCCGGACTTGATGACGTCTGTCCACCCCATCACGCCGAATAAAGGAAGCATCACGGCGCCCAGGAGGGCGGTCACTGGAAAGGGGAAAACCTCGAGGGCCCACAGGATCGCAGTAAACATCACAATCCCCAGCGCCGACCTTCCCGTTGCAGTAAGACTCAGGATCTCCCCCGAAGCGGCCACCACGTCTGGCAATGGCACAAATCTGGCAACCGCAAAGGCACCGGCTGCAATAGCCGTTCCCCAGTAGACCCTGGGCAATCTACCTCTATCCGGTTCTGACATCTATTACATCCTCTCAGCTGCATGTTCTCTTTTCACATCCGGTTTTCCCCACGGTTTTATGCTCGCCAGAGACGGCATTACTCGTAGATCGCAGTGCGACCTTCCGAATGGCTGCCTCACGCATAATACTGCCCTGACGCTGCACCGCGCCAGGGCAGTTAAATGTTGCGGACCACAAAGCCGCCTCTTTTTACGCGGGGGCACCCTCAGGCCCCGGATCGCGCTGCTTGCCGGCCTTGAGCCGTTCTTCGATTGCAGCGATTCCGGATTTGGCTTCCTCAGGCTGGGAACCACCGACTGCCGCCACCGAGCCGAGCCCGGCATCGGACTTGTCAGCCCCATAGTCTGAATCCTGAGCCCCATTGTCATCGCTCAGGAGCGCATCGAGTTCTTCGCCTTCTATAGTCTCCCTCTCCTTCAGCGCAGTCGCGAGCAGATGGAGTTTATCCATGTTCTGGGTCAACATCTCAGTAGCCATGTTGTAAGCTTCAGTTACTATGCTATGAACTTCCGCGTCGATTCTTGACGCCACTTCTTCGCTGTAGTTCCGGTCGCGGGCGATGTCTCGTCCGAGGAATATCTGTTCTTCATGACTTCGCCCGTAGGTTATGGGGCCTAGATCGCTCATGCCGTACTCCATCACCATCTTGCGCGCAGTCTTGCTAGCGCGCTCCAAATCGTTTTGGGCCCCAGTGCTTATCTCGCCCAACACAATCTCTTCAGCGACTCTGCCACCCAATGCAACAACGATCTCGTTGAACATCTCATTCTTGGTGGCGTAACGGTACCTTCGATCATCCTCAGGAATCATAAGTGTGTAGCCGCCCGCTCTGCCGCGTCCTATGATGGACACTTTCACCACGGGGTCAGCATCTGGGAGCATGTGGCCAAGAATCGCGTGGCCCGCCTCGTGGTACGCTACCAGGTTCTTCTCCCTCTCCCCCATTATCCGACCCTTTTTGGCGGGACCCGCCACCAGTCTCTCAATAGCCTCGGAAATCTCTTCGGTCCCGATTTTCTTCTTGTTGTTCCTTGCGGAAAGAAGAGCACTCTCGTTCAAGAGATTTGCCAGGTCCGCCCCGGTAAACCCGGGTGTGCGCTGCGCTACTGCCTTCAGGTCAACTTCCGGATCAAGAGGCTTATTGCGCGCATGCACCTTGAGAATCTCCTCCCGGCCTTTCTGGTCAGGCACGTCAACTACGATTTGCCTGTCAAATCTACCCGGCCTCAGCAGCGCAGAGTCGAGAATGTCGGGCCTGTTAGTCGCGGCCAACACGATCACTCCGGAATTCGGATCAAACCCGTCCATCTCGAAAAGCAACTGATTGAGAGTCTGCTCGCGTTCATCATGGCCGCCCCCAAGACCAGCGCCTCTCTGACGGCCCACCGCATCGATTTCGTCTATGAAGATGATGCATGGCGCGTTGCGTTTTGCCTCATTAAACATGTCACGAACTCGGCTGGCGCCGACACCCACGAACATCTCCACAAAGTCGGAACCGCTCACACTGAAGAAAGGAACGTCCGCCTCTCCTGCAACCGCCTTAGCCAAGAGCGTCTTGCCTGTTCCAGGAGGTCCAACCAAGAGTATCCCCCGGGGTATCCTGGCGCCCAGCTCAATGTAGCGTTTAGGGTGCTTGAGGTAGTCCACTACCTCCTCAAGCTCGTCCACGACTTCGTCTATTCCGGCGACATCCTGGAAAGTCACCTTTCCCCTCTCGGACGTCTGCAACTGAGCCCGGCTCTTGCCGAACTGCATCGCCTTGTTTCCTCCACCTTGAACCTGATTCATGATGAAGAAAAAGACAACAAACAGAAGAATTATCGATATTATGTTGGGAATAAGGGCGATCCACCATGCCCCTTGTCCTTCGGGCACCATAGAGAGCTCCACCTGATTGGCGAGATCCGGATCATTACGCAAGTCTTCTACTAGTCCCTTTACGTCGGGGTAGTAGAGTTTGAAGCCAGATCCGTCATCGAGTGTACCCTTGATAGAATTTTCACCCGTTATCTGAAGCTTCTCAACCCGATGTTCTTGCCAGTATTGCATGAACTGGCTTGCTGTAATCTCGTCGACGCGGGGCTTGCTTGAGAATAGCGCGTTCGATATTGATATCGCAATGAGGCCAAGCAACAACCACAGCGCGAGACTTTTCATTAGCCTGTTATTCACCTTGTTAGGCGCAACAAGCCCCAGCCTTCAAAGATGGCGAGGAATGCGCCTTCCCTCCTTTAATAGAATATCCCGCGCAGTACGCCACGGGGAAATATTCGGTTTCAAATTTCGTAATATGCGAAGTAATTATGGCACAGCCCTCCTGCGCGACACAAACAAGGCCCAAGGCCCAAGACAAAATGATTCCACAGACAACCAAAAGACCCGTATGACCTATGTGTATCGTTGTACTTTATCCTTAACGACCATGAGCCCTTCAATGTTCCTACGGAATGCAGAATGTCCGTCCTGAAGCACTCAGCACTCTCAGATGCGGTCCCTTCGGCACTCCAGACAGAGGCGGCTGCGGAGCCCTGTATTGGCGCCGGACTCTCAATCCCGATCCCATTCGGCCACAAGCACCCCGTACCTCCTGGTTTTCGCATCTACCACAGCAATTCTGCTCGCCCGCAGACCCACAACCCAAAAAACCTCGTCCCCATAGACTATCACAGGCCACTGCAGCCTGTCAGCCTTGGGAATCTTTTCGTCTATAAATACATCAGAAACTTTTTTCGTCCCTTCCATGCCAAACGGGGCCAGCCTATCCCCTGCTTTCCAGGGGCGGACCGCTAGGTTCTCCGTATCGACTTTGCCTGCATCGAAAATCACCCAGGTGATTCCGAGAAGCGATGGATCAAGATCCACGCCCTCAAATCCACTTGCAGCACAAGCCATGTTTCCAATTGCTGCAAGAGCTGAAGGTCCTATCATTGCGCAGCTGGGCTCGGAATCCTTCCGGGCAAAACCGCCGCCTGCATCTTTCCCCGCGCCGTCCTCAGAATCGGCCCACTCGGATCTCGAGAACATAGCGATGGAGGTTCGTCCATCAGGGTCATCATGGGCGTTGCCGTCGGCCTCCACATGCCCTGCACACGCCAAACCTGCTCCATCCTGAGGCGCTTCGCAGATAGCCGAGTAGATGATCACCCCGCAAGCAGGCGCGGAGGTTACACCAGGAACCTTCAGACTTGCCCAGTCATGCCTATCCTTCTGCCCTTGTTGGCGCCTATCCCAAGCCTCTTCGCCCAGGTTCCCGTCTTCCGCATGCCCAACTAGTAGGCAATCATATGTCAACCATGCTCGTACGCCCCTGGGCAAGTCTACGGAGTCGCCTACAGATCCCTCAGCTACCAAATCACACATCGCGGCCACGTGCGGATAGTATAGATCATGTTCTCCATCTGCCATCTCCGCAAACGCGGCAGTCAACACCCTAGCAAGGAGCGCAGGCGGTGCATCTTGCAGCACTCCGAGGTCGAGCTGTAGCGGCGCGGTTTGGATGGGAGATTCAGTCACATACTCTGTTTCATGCTCGACTCGAGGCCTCACGTACCGAACCTGCTCCACAACCTTGGCCCCCGCCCGAGCAATCGCAAGCTCCAGCAACTGATCGGCGGCAGACCTCAAATAGGCCTCATCATCGGCAGCCGTCGCGGCAAGCCTGGTCAGGGATGCTCTGATATTCGAGTTGTAGTTAGCCTCGAGTAACGGAAGCAGCTCCCGACGCACACGATTTCTAAAATAGGAAGTGTCCAAGTTCGTCGCATCCTGCCTTGGACAGACATTCTTCGCTCTGCAGTAGGCCTCTATTGAATCCCTACTTGTGCCTATAAGCGGCCTGATCAACGTGATTCCTTCCCCCAGATCGCGGGTTGGCGGAATCCCGGCAAGGCCACGAGTTCCAGCGCCACGGATCACCCTCATGAGCACGGTCTCTGCCTGATCATCCGCATTGTGTCCAACGGCCACTTTGCTGAATCCCAAATCCTTGGCGATCCTCAAAAACAGGCCATACCTTACGGACCTGCCTGCATCTTCAACCGTTGCCCCGCTTCTGCGGGCAACCCCAGGCACATCTACTCTCTCTATAGTCACTGGCACTCTTAGGCTCTCGGCGAGCTTCTCAACATAATCCGCGTCTGCATCGGCATCTGCCCCACGGATCATGTGATTGACGTGGGCAATGTGGAGCCTCAGGTCGTACTCTTTTGCCATGTCGAGCAGGAAAAAAAGTAGGGCCACGGAATCAGGCCCACCCGAGACCCCGATCACGATCCCGTCTCCCTTGTCTATCATCGAATGGCGCACAATGCACTTCTTGGCTGTGACATTCAATGGATGTCCGCCCATTTAGCGCTGCCTCCCACATTTCACGTCAGATTCAGTATCAAGCGTCATTACATAATAGGCAATCCCCAACTGTAATCCTGCAGCAACTGACAATCTGAGCTGCACAGAACAATGCCGAAGGAGCAAGATAGCCCCCTCCGGTTTGTGGTGTTTTGGGCCATCGGATTTCCGCAGTTGGCAAAGGCGCCCGCCAACGGAACCAATAGAACCCTTATTCATATGATATCACAAAAAAGACGCCCCACATCATGTGTGAGCGCCTTTGGCCAGAGTAAGCCTGACTGCAAGCACAGTCATGTCGTCTCTGCTCTGGGCGGAGCCGCTCCGCTTCTTGTCGCCCGTGGGCCCCATAGGATTGCCTCGGCGTCCTTCTGCGCGATTGCCGTGTTTCGCCGTTGCCTGCCGAGTCCCTCCGCGGCTTTGTCCAGAAGAATCCTCGTCCATAAAATCCGTCCCTCTCGCCCAGTCAATCACGTCCGCAACAACCTTCCTCGGCCAATCCTGATCTGCACGCTCCATCACACGGACAAGCTCGACACCTGATTCGGACGGGCCTGGCCTTGCCTCGGTCACCCCGTCGGTGACCATTATGAGCATGTCCCCTTCCTCAAGATTAGTCCTGTACCTCATGACCCTCGTGGGCGCCAAAACCCCAACCGGCACAGAGGGGCCTCCTACGGCTATCACCTCGTGTCCGCGTTTTATGAAGCTAGGCGGGGCGCCCGCTTTGACCATCTCTGCCTGCCCGGTGTAAAGGTCCACCACGGCAAGGTCAACAGTGGTGAATGTGTCATCCTCCGACCTGAGCAACATCATCGCATTTACACTTTGGACCGCGAAATCCAGATCAAGGCCGGCTGCCAAGAGCCTCGCCAGCATTGCCACGGCTGCGCCGCTCTCTGCTGAAGCCTCTTCCCCAACCCCCATGCCATCCGCTATTATGGCTGCCATCCTTCCATCTCCCAAGTTGATCACTGCGTGGGAATCGCCGCTTGTCTCGCCCGGAGTTCTGGGCAATGTTACAGCTTCGCTCTCAAGATCATACTTTCGGGCAGGCAACAGCCTGATACAGCACTCCTTGCGCTCTCCTCGCCGGTCCCTACGAACGCTTTCCAACCCTGTCGCCGCTCCAACACGGCTCTTGCCTTCAGGCCCAAGCGTCATCGAACCTTCTCCTTCAGTCCAAACGCAATCCGCCTGCCAAACGGAGAGCGGCCGGCCCAACGCATCGCCGACTGCAGGCGCCACTGTTCTGACGCACTCTCCGTCCTGCGCGCACGGAGCCTTGACCACATACACCTCCAAACCCCCATGACCGGTCCAGGATACCCTGACATCCACAACGCCAATGCCCATGGCCGACAGCCGCCTTCGGATCAACCTTTCAGCTTCCTCGTCAAACCTAGCCATCCCCTGCGCTTGACAAGATACGCGCGAGATCGCGTCGGCCACACCGGCCATCTGCAATGCCAAGATGCTCACAGTCGATGACCTGTCGAGAAGCGCTTCCGTCTTCTGCTGCCCATTTCGCTCCTTTTGTCCCTGCCATACGGCAGCGCTCCTTCTTCTTCCCGCAGCAACCAAGGAGGCTCCAATCACTTTTTCCGTCCGCATGCATCTATTTTTGAGCCCTTCCGGAAGCGATTCAATGCCACCATCCCCGAATAACTCCACAGCTGCAAGCATGTCCACAATGTCCCGGTAAGTTCGGAAGAACATGTCGCGCCAACACACATCGTATCTTGGGCAACCGGTACATGCCTGTGTCCGAATGAAGGCTGCCGCACGTACTGCGCGCATCCCGGGGCTCTCGCAGCTCGCGGCTTCGAACGGATCATCCAGTTCCTGAACGTCAGATGACCAGATCTCTGCAGGTCCCAAACCGCCCGCAAGATCGATATCGGCAGCAGAACCAGCCCCGTCATGCCCATCGGCGTCGCTTCCATCCTTCCTTTCACCGCCATCTGTGTCGCGAAAATCCCCGATAGGCCCGCCTTGATATGCTATTGCAAGTTCACGAAAGGTCTGCCCCAAAACGGAAAGCTTCCCCATAACCACGTGATAGACACCGTCCATCCGCTCCCTTTCAAGATTATAAGGGGCAATACCGCCAGGAAGGCGCCACGAAAGCTCTGAAAGAAGCCGATCAGGGGTAAGAAGAAACCCGATCGCAGCAACTGACGCTTCAACCATTCTGGCTGTGAACTCGACTGTCGTTCGAAGCTGGTAACCTGAGAGCGCGGCTGCGATCAATATAGAAAACGCCGTGACTGCCCGTCCCTGCCTGCCAACTATGCCCGAGGCGGCCCCGGCCAATGTCAAAATGCCAATGAGGATACCCTGTCCGGCTCTGGCGATGCCGAGTCCGACGCCCAAAGATGCTCCCACGCTCGCACCTGCGCCCGGACCCGCTATCGCACCTGCAACCGCCGACGCATAGAGGCCAACGGCTGCGCCGGGGGAAAACCCGCCAAAAGACCATGAATCAAGGCCTGCGCAGACCGCGGCCCCCACAACAAGAAGCGCAGCCGACTCAAGTCGGCCCGCCGATTTGAGCTGGCCCGTCTCGGCACAGGCGATTGCCGAAGGAACCACGATGGCCGCTGCCGACCCGGCCAAGGCGGACTCGACAAGGCTGACGACTAACACGTCGACGCCTGATCCGCTTACCTCGTAGGCTATCGCCGATCCAATGAACGAACACAAGAGGACGATCGCGCCCACGGCCCAGCTACCTGTGGAATGGCGGAAACCAGGCGACAGCTGAGGCCAGATGAGCTTCCGGAGAACCTCTAGCAACGCAGCGGATATGGCGAGGCCGACCGCGGCCTGCGGGCCCGCCCCAAGGGCCGCTCCGGCTAGGGCGCCCGCAATTGTGGGCATCGCATATGCAACATCCCATCCAAAAAGCGCTGCGGTCACACAAACAATGCCAAACGGGGCATAGGCACCAAACAGGGTAGCAGACCCGCACACAAAACCAATGGCCACGCCCCCCCACAGCCTGCCCGGAGAATACTGCCCACCCGCGATCTCATCTTGAATTCCACGTTTTCGCACATCACGCAATTCTCCTTTTGCAGCCCGGCTGTTCCATGAGGACCCCCATTTCGGCAACCCCTGATGAAACGATTTTCCCTGTCGGGCTCGCTCTTTCGCAGGTTGTCGGCGCGTGCCTGGCCTTTTCGAAGCATCTGCGCCCTGCGGCAAAGCGGAAGAAGTCTGTCGATTCGGCCCTCGGGGTTTGCGCTTTCCACGGTTAGGAGTTGGCCCAGCCTCTGAAGCATCCCTCCCACGCCGCCCGGACGTTCCCCCTGCTCGCGTCTGCCCCCTGCCGCCAGACTCGGCGCCCGTAACCCTCGTATATGGCTCAATATGGACTTCAACCATATATCAACCCTCCTGGCCCCGTCTATCGACTGGAACCACCTCGTATGCAGACCCGTCGATTGGGCACGCTGATATTGACGATCCTCTAATGGGCAACTGGCAGGCCATTACAATCTGTTGCAAATCCCGCCCGTTCAGCCGTCCTTGGCCGCTGGCTCCACAGGCGATCGGAGCGCGCCATTATAGCCTCTCTGGAAGGTCTTTTCCAATGCCTGCGGCTGACCGCTTCTGATCCTACCCAGACCATGGAAAACCCGACATCGGCTCGCAGAGAAAAACCGTGTCTACCACCATGGCGGGCATTCCCATAGATCATCGTAGCACGCCGATCGCGCGAACCATGTAGATCCGTACAGGAAGCTGCATAGAAATGACAACAAAAGAAGAGCACATTCCAGCTGAAGCATGCTGGAGGGCCTGCGGTATGCTATTCCACGTGTAAATTGCGACATCGCAAGGTTCGCTCAACCCTTTACTGGACCGCAGTCGTTCGAGATTATGCATTTCGCATAAAGCCGACAGTTGCCAATACAATATACTTAAGCCCTGTGCTCTGAGGGCAACTCGCAAAAAGCATCTTGGCCCAATCGAGCCGCAAGAGCCCCAGCTACGAGCAATGCAGACTGGATAATGGCAGAAAAGCCTATCGATACTCGCTCAAAAGAACCGGCGTCATGTCAAAAGCTACACTTGGATAATGAAAACAAGGCCTGCCGATCTCTGACAAGAGATCATGCAAGCCCCGCCCCGCGTGGATTAGGATCTATAACGACACTCTGCGCCCATACTCGTCGGCGCAATTCATTTCGTTTCCGTCTCAGGCCATCAACATGCGCACTGTGAGACTTCCGCTCATATCATCATCTGTAGCTGTCGACAAGTTTGAGAACTCCCGCGGCTATTATCAGAACAGGCCAGTATTTCACCGCCTCGCGGAATATCCCGTAGTCCACCAGGCGTAAGTTGAAAGCGAGGAGAATGATGCCTACTCCGCACAAAAGAGCACCTGTCCCCGAATAATGCGGCACATTCATCGCAGCCGCCTGTGCAAAGAACGCAATTCCCACTATTACCAGGTAGACCGGCCAGAGCTTCCCCATGCCAATCCTGATCAACCCTATTGCTTTCAGAAAATACATGATCCCGATGCCGAGTATTATGACTCCGACAAAAACATGGCTCCTTTCGCCGCCTGGTCTGAGAGCGTCCCTGATGAACATCGCTCCAACCAAAGCTAAGAGGAGCGGCCAGAAGCTGGCTGCCGGAAATCGCGCCCTTATCCCAAAATTCGACATGAGAAGAAGCGTTCCCAGGATGACCAACGCAATTCCTGCCAGTGTTCTATTGCTCATGACCGTTCCCGCCTCCTTTCACAAAGCGCTCTAAGATGTGCGCCCCGTCACATGCAGATTGCAGCCCCGTTTTCCTAGCCCTATATCCACGTGCCGCGACTGCCCGCAACAATACTAACTGAGCAAGCTTCGAGAAGCATCTAGGCTGCCAAGCAAGATGCAAAAGGAATCACGGCCTTCAGTAGACAGCCAAGATCCGAACTGCAGGCTTAGGATCGCGCAAGAACCTGTCACGACTACTCATGTATTGACTTTTCTTTGCGCCACACCCAAATTCACGTGGGCCGAAGTTCCGATATCAAACGACTGATGGCGCCGAATGCTCCCTCATAACCTGCTCAGATATGAATTGCCCGTCCCATTGCCGCCTCGGCTGCCTCGCAGACCGCCTCAGCCAACGTTGGATGAGCATGTATGGTGCTGGCAATATCCTCTAATGTCAGCTGTCTTGAGACTGCAAGCGCCAGCTCGGCAATGAGGTCAGATGCATGGGGCCCCACAATCTGTCCGCCAATGACTCGGCCAGACCCATCTGAGATGACTTTGACAAAGCCATCAGTCTCGCCCATGGCCATTGCCTTGCCAGATGCGACAAACGGGAATTTGCCTACTTTATAGTCAATACATGCTTCCTGCGCCCCCCGCTCCGACACTCCGACAGCCGCAACCTCCGGCGACGTAAAGATGCAATTGGGGACCGCGAAGTATTCCATATTGCACTTTTCCCCGGCGATATTCGCAGCAACCACCAATCCCTGAGCAGACGCCACATGTGCCAGCTGAGCTTTGTTTGAGACATCCCCAATGGCCCATACGCCCGGCACGTTCGTCCTCATCTTGGAGTCGACTATGATCTCTCCGGCAGGTCCCACGTCGATCCCGACATCGGGAGCACCCACCCCGCCTGTAGACGGACGCCTGCCAATCGACAGAATAGCCTTTTCAGCCCGGAAAACGCTTCCGTCTTCAGTGGTCGCTTCAACCTGCCCATTCACGATATTGACAGAAGCTATCTTCGTACCGGTATGTATATCGATGCCACGCTTCTTGAAGGATTTGCGAACCACATCGGCAACATCATCGTCGACCATGGGAAGTATGTTTGGCATGATATCGACTAAAGTCACATCGCACCCGAAAGTCCGGAAGATGCTCGCAAATTCGCATCCTATGACTCCCGCCCCTATAATAAGGAGACTCTTCGGAAGAGCCGAAAGCTTGAGGACATCCTCACTAGTAAGCACGTTGACGCCGTCATACCCGAAAATGCGGGGCGTAATAGGTTCTGATCCGGTCGCGATAACGATATTCCTCGCTTCAAGCCGCGATACTGAACCGTCGGGAGCCACAACCTCAACCGCTCGCGTTCCAGCCAGCGTCCCCACGCCGCTCACGAAATCCACCTTGCGCCTCTTGATAAGGAGATTGACCCCGCCGCGCAATTTGGCGACGACCTTTTCCTTTTTGGCCATAACTCGCGGAAAGTCGACGCCCACTTCAGGAATGACCAGACCCAATTCTGACGCGCGCTGTGCCGAATCCATTACTTCGGCCGTATGGGCCAAGGCTTTAGTTGGAATGCAGCCTCGGTTGAGGCAAGTCCCTCCGAGCTTGTCTTTTTCGACAAGAGCAACAGAAAGGCCGTTCTGCGCCGCTCTGATTGCGCAGACATATCCTCCGGGGCCGCCCCCAATTATCACAACATCGTACATTCCATTAATCCTCCCTAAATCATGGCTGCCGCCATTGGGAAAAATACAGCAGCAGTCCGAGTATAGTTCGCTTTTCCGAGCAGCTGTTCCTGCCACCGGGCCAGTGCGCGTCCGAACGGACTCAGCCCGACGACTCGACTAGAAGGAGTTTGCCCGCAAGTGATGAATACCAAGCATGAATATGCCAGCGCCATTGGGATAGCCGTCAGCTGGGCGCAAGCATTCCTTCAATTGGCGCATAATACTTATCTGGCAGGAGGTGGAGTAATGTCAGAACTGCGCAAGACCCCACTATTCGAGGCCCACGAATCGCTGGGCGGAAAGATAATTGATTTCGGCGGTTGGGCGCTGCCCGTTCAGTACAGTGGCATCTTGGATGAACACCGGGCAGTGCGCGAACGAGCCGGGCTTTTCGATGTGTCGCACATGGGCGAGATACACATAAAGGGCCCCCAGGCTCAGGCCGCAATCGACCACCTGGTCACCAATGATTGTTCCAAAGCCAAAATCCATCAGCTCGTCTACAGCCCTATGTGCTATCCGGATGGCGGGGTAGTGGATGACATTTTGGTCTACAAGCTTTGCGAGGACGATTATTGGCTCGTTGTAAACGCCGCAAATACTGACAAGGACTTCGATTGGGTGAAAAGAAACGTCTCGGGTTATGATGTTACGGTGGAAAACATATCCCCGCAAGTAGCCCAGATAGCAATCCAGGGCCCCGCTGCCCAGAGAATACTACAGAAGACAACGCCTTGCGATCTTTCATCCATCAAGTTCTTCTGGTGCCTGCCCGACGTGGAGATCGCCGGACGCAAGGCCCTCGTATCAAGGACAGGATATACAGGAGAGGATGGATTCGAGATCTACTGTCGGCCTGAGGATGCCCGCCACATTTGGGACACCCTTTTGGCAGAAGGCAAGGATGAGGGCATTGTCCCCGCCGGCCTCGGCGCACGAGACACCCTCAGGTTCGAAGTGGCTCTTCCCCTTTACGGCCATGAGCTATCACCCGAAATCACCCCGCTCGAAGCGGGCCTAGGCTTCTTCGTCAAACTGAAGAAACCCGACTTCATCGGAAAAGACGCCCTGGCCGCTCAGAAGGAAAAAGGGTTGACGCGGAAGATTGTTGGTCTGGAGCTCATGGGTCGCGGAGTGCCGCGCGAAGGCTACGCAGTTATGTCAGACGGCAAACAGGTCGGGTACTTGACGTCAGGCGCATTTTCGCCGACTATGAACAAAGGGCTTGCACTAGCTCTGGTGGCTATGGAGTTCACCGAAATCGGCACTGAACTCGACATAGACATAAGAGGGAAAGCGTGCCCGGTAAAAGTGGTAAAGACGCCATTTTATCAGAAGTCTTACAGGAAGGAGTAAGGGGGATATGAGCAGCAAAATGAGATTCACCAGCGACCATGAGTGGGTAGAACTTGAAGGCAACATCGCTACAATCGGTATAACTGAACACGCAGCGGAGGAGCTTGGAGACGTGATATACGTCGAATTGCCCGCAGTCGGAGACACATTCGCCCAGGGCGATAATCTGGCAGTTGCTGAGTCGGTCAAGGCAGCAGCAGACATATTCGCCCCTATCGGCGGAACAGTCACCGAGGTAAATGACGCGCTTGAAGATGAACCCGGTCTCGTGAATGAAGATCCGATGGGCAACGGCTGGATAGTGCGCATCGACGTAGACGATGTGACTGAGCTAGACGACCTAATGGATGAAGAAGAGTATGAGGAGTACCTAAAAGAGGAGGAGCAGTGATGGGCTCGCCGCACAGGTACATTCCAAATACCGACCAAAATGTCGCCGATATGCTGGCCGATATCGGAGTTTCCAGCATAGACGACTTGTTTTCGGTTATTCCGCCTGAATTCAGGCTAACAGAGCCTTTGAGCCTGCCAAAAGCTCTTTCCGAGCCCGAGCTTTCGGCAGAGCTGAACAGGGTCGCTGCCAAGTGTGCCCATTCCATGCAATACACTTCATACCTCGGCGGCGGCCTGTATGAGCACTTCGTGCCCAGTGTAGTCCGGCACATGCTCACCCGTGGGGAGTTCTACACGGCTTACACCCCGTATCAGGCAGAAGTGAGCCAGGGTACGCTCCAGGCGATCTTCGAGTACCAGACGATGATCTGCGAGTTGACCGAGATGGACGTAGCCAACGCATCGCTGTATGATGCCGGAACAGCCGTGGCAGAAGCTGCTGTGATGTCGTGCGGAGCCACCCGCCGCAACAAGGTCGTAGTAAGCAGGGCCATAAACCCCAGATACCGCCAGGTTCTGCGCACATATGCGCACCCCCGCGGCATCGAGATTGTGACCGTTGATTACGACACCCAAAGCGGCGCTACGCCTCCAGAAAGCGTTCCAAAGGACCTTCTGGACGATGCAGCCTGCTTCATCGTCCAGTCTCCAAATTACTTTGGAATAGTAGAGGACATGGCCGCCCTATCCGAAGCTACGCACCGGTCACGGGCTCTGTTTGTGGCGGTTGTAAACCCGATATCCTTAGGAATCCTGGCCCCGCCCGGAAGCTACGGCGCCGATATAGCCCTAGGAGAAGGGCAGCCACTGGGAAATCCCATCAGTTTCGGCGGACCGCTGCTTGGATTCTTCGCAACCACCTCGAAGCTGATGCGGAAGATGCCGGGACGCCTTGTGGGCCAGACTCATGACGATCAAGGACGTCGCGGTTATGTCCTAACACTGCAAGCACGCGAACAGCACATAAGGCGCGAAAGCGCAACGAGCAACATCTGCTCAAATGAAGCCTTATGCGCCCTTGCAGCTACGATATATCTGAGCCTCATGGGCCCGTCCGGGCTTCGAAAAGTCGCGGAGCTGTGCACTTGGAACGCCCACTACCTCCACGACAAGATAGCCAAAATCCCTGAATACGAATTCCCGTTCGACGGTCCTTTCTTTAACGAATTCGCAGTTCGGGGCAGAAGGCCACCGGCAGAGCGTAACCGCAGACTGCTGGAAAGAGGAATCATCGGCGGCAAGATGATCGAGGCAGATTATCCCGAGCTTTCAGGGTGCACGCTCTGGGCAGCAACGGAAACCCGAACCCGCCAAGAGCTCGACACCTTAATCCGGGAACTGGAGGTGCTAGCATGAAAGGCCCGCAGCCGCTAATATTCGAATTGAGCATACCCGGGCGGACCGCGGTCAGCCTTCCGGAGCCGGCAGTTCCGGCCCGTGAACTTGCTGAACTCTTCCCGGAAGAATACCTTCGCAAGGATCCTCCGGCCCTTCCGGAGGTGAGCGAAGTTGACGTTGTGAGACACTTTGTCAATCTCTCGCAGCTCAACCACGCGGTGGATACAGGTTTCTATCCACTCGGTTCGTGTACGATGAAGTATAACCCCAAAGTGAACGAGGACGCCGCGCGAAGGCCAGGCTTTGCAGCAATCCATCCCGATCAGGATGAATCGACGGTTCAGGGAGCTATGGAGCTCTTGTACACCCTCGAAGAATACCTGTGCGAGATATGCGGGATGGACAATTTCACCCTGCAGCCGGCAGCCGGTGCGCACGGCGAGATCACCGGGCTCTTCATCATCAACGCCTATCACGAGTCGCGTAATGACAAGCGGACAAAGGTCTTGGTTCCCGACTCCGCCCACGGCACCAACCCTGCGAGCGCGGCAAGCGCCGGCATGAAGATCGTCCAGGTCAAATCGGACGACAGGGGCAACGTGGATATAGAGGATCTCAAGGCCAAGGCCGGCCCCGATGTTGCAGCATTGATGTTGACCAACCCAAATACCTTAGGCCTCTTTGACGAGCACATCGGAGAGATCGCCGAGATAGTACACGGCGCAGGCGCATTGCTCTATTACGACGGTGCCAACGCCAACGCCATCATGGGCAAATCCCGCCCGGGCGACATAGGATTCGACGTTATCCACCTCAACCTCCACAAGACCTTCTCCACGCCGCACGGCGGAGGCGGACCGGGATCAGGGCCTGTGGGCGTCAAGAAGTTCCTCAGCCCATTCCTGCCCGCACCGGTAGTAAGGTTCAATGAGGCAACGGGCAAGTTCTTCTGGGATAGCGACAGACCACAGTCGATCGGCCGAGTCCATTCATTCAACGGCAACTTCGGCGTCATGGTGAAAACATGGGCCTACATTCGGTCGATGGGGCCTGACGGCCTGCGTGCAGCGAGCGAGTACGCAGTGCTCAACGCCAACTACATCATGCGGAAGCTTCAACCGTATTACGATCTTCCGTATGATCGCGCGTGCATGCACGAGTGCGTGCTGTCAGGATCGCGCCAGAAGAAATCGGCTGACGTGAAGACCTTGGATATCGCCAAGCGCCTGCTGGACTTCGGGTTCCACGCGCCCACAGTCTACTTCCCGTTGATTGTAGATGAGGCGCTAATGATAGAACCCACCGAAACTGAGAGCAAGGAGACGCTTGACTCCTTCATCGACGCGATGATCAGGATCGCCAAAGAAGCGAAGGATGATCCCGACGTCGTCCGCGAAGCGCCGCATGATACACCGGTCGGAAGGCTCGACGAGACGACCGCGGCAAGAAAGCCGATCCTCAGGTATACGGCGGAGGAAGAGTAGCAAAACTAACAGCACTGTCCCACCATGCAGGGCTTGTGAATTGCGGGTGATAAGTATAGGCTGTAGTCGGCCATGAAACCCGAAGCGTTGCATGGACATGAGGAAGCAAAAGCCTGGTTTCCGAATCGGTGTAGATACCCGACGGATACCAGGCTTTTTCGGTGCACTGCAAGCAGCCTTCTGTAGGCTGACATCCCCTCTCCACCTTGGGAAAGCTCATTTTCATCTAGCTAGGTGGATGATTATCTTACGTCAGACAGAGACTCCCGCTTCACGTTTCAGGTGGCAGCGGATGTCGTCACCGTGACCCAATGGAAGGTGAGCGACGGACAACTGAAGGCCCTAACGGCAATCCACAATGATCTGGCAGATGCCGTGAGTGATAACTGGCTCGAGGATCTGTTTTGACAGATTACGCGAGCTCGAGAGGCACAAAGATTCCTCGCGTATATCTTGAGAATGCTCGGGGACGAACTGAACCAGAGGAATGGCTGATCGATAGCGAACAGCAAAATCTATTTACATCATGCTCCCAGAGTATTGTTGCCCATACTTTCTGCCCAATGTAGTGCACGGTCAGAGTCGATGTGGCGCTTGTTTTCGGGCCAGCGAATGTGTGGCCTGTGGCCGAAATAATGGTGAAGGAGCGCAACTGCGAGATAGCGAAAACCTCCAAGCGTGAGCCCATACATGACTGGTAGGCATATGTGGCGGCGTGTTTCGTGATCGAGGAGATGCCCGAGAGGGTGCGTCGGGAGATTGTAGAGGATAGTCGATAGACTTCTTATAGGTCGTGGATGCGAGGTTTTCTGGAGTCACGTGGTTGGCTGTGCGGCTCGGGCAAGGTTAGCTGACATGCCGGTGGGTGGGCTGTGGACATCAGCAGGGGTGTATAGCAGAGGGGTGTATGCTGGGTGAAGTATGGTTGCGCATGCCAATTAATGTAATACAGCGAATGGTTCGTAGTGTTTTTTGCTACACTACGAATATTTCGTGGATACGATTACATTTATAGGTAATGTGTGGAAAGTAATGTGTATTGGGGTATGCCGAGGTCGAATTGACCCCGTTTCGGGGTCGGATGGTTTCCATCTTAGTCCAATAAGATACAGAGTATTCCATATGTCACCCAGATAAATCAAGGTGCTCTCGCATTATGTTAACTTACATTTTGACCCTACGATTTTTTCGTAGCATAAGAAAAAACACTACGAGAAAATCGTAGGATCAGTGGTGATCGACCCACGCCTGATGAGCCGTTCACCAATTCGTCGCATAGTTGACGAGTCTGCCTCTATAACTGTAAGCGTCAAATAGCCATTCCCCGACTTCCCAGACCCCAGATGCGG
>Ga0208693_1000348_pt1 | contig 38322 bp, 33 predicted proteins | sample AD_UKC071_MetaG_FD_184438 | JGI IMG/M metagenome (GOLD analysis project Ga0208693, IMG submission 184438) | Active sludge microbial communities of municipal wastewater-treating anaerobic digesters from USA - AD_UKC071_MetaG (SPAdes) (version 2) | ecosystem: Engineered > Bioreactor > Anaerobic >... | reverse complement strand
CACCATGCGGCAGGCCGTCGCCGACCTGGGTGGGGACGCGTCCAAGATCAATCCGCTGGCGCCCGCTGAGCTCGTGATCGACCACTCGGTCATCGCCGAGTACTTCGGCACGCCCGATGCGCTGACCAAGAACGTCGACGTCGAGTACCAGCGCAACGAGGAGCGCTACAAGCTGCTGCGCTGGGCGCAGACCGCGTTCGACGAGTTCAAGGTCGTCCCGCCGGGCACCGGCATCGTCCACCAGGTCAACATCGAGAACCTGGCCCGGGTGGTCTTCGCCCGCGAGGTCAACGGCGTCCTGCAGGCCTACCCCGACACCTGCGTCGGCACCGACAGCCACACCACCATGGTCAACGGCCTCGGCGTCGTCGGCTGGGGCGTCGGCGGCATCGAGGCCGAGGCGGCCATGCTCGGCCAGCCGATTTCGATGCTCATTCCGCGCGTGGTCGGCTTCAAGCTGTCCGGCAAGCTGAACGACGGTGTGACCGCGACCGACCTCGTGTTGACGATCACCGAGATGCTGCGCAAGCACGGCGTCGTCGGCAAGTTCGTCGAGTTCTACGGCCCGGGCGTCTCGCAGATCCCGCTGGCCAATCGCGCCACGATCGCCAACATGAGCCCCGAGTTCGGCTCGACGATCGGCGTCTTCCCGATCGACTCGAAGACGACCGACTACCTGCGCATGACCGGACGCAGCGAGGAGCAGATCGCCCTCGTCGAGGCGTACGCCAAGGCGCAGGGCATGTGGCTCGACCCGGAGGCCGAGGCCCGCTACAGCGAGAAGCTGTCGCTGGACCTGTCGACCGTCGTCCCCAGCATCTCCGGACCCAAGCGCCCGCAGGATCGCATCGTGCTGGCCGAGAGCAAGGCCAAGTACGCCGCCGCCATCCCGACCTACACCGAGGACGTCGCCAAGGCGGTGCCCGTCACCCTGGCCGACGGCACGTCGTTCGAGCTCAAGAACGGCGCCGTCACGGTCGCCGCGATCACGTCCTGCACGAACACGTCCAACCCGTCGGTCATGCTGGGCGCCGCGCTGGTCGCCAAGAAGGCCTACGACCTCGGCCTCAAGCCGAAGCCCTGGGTCAAGACGACCGTCGCCCCCGGCTCGCAGGTGGTCACCGACTACTACGCCAAGTCCGGCCTGCAGCAGTACCTGGACGCCCTCGGCTTCAACACCGTCGGCTACGGCTGCGTCACGTGCATCGGCAACACCGGCCCGCTCATCCCCGAGGTCAGCAAGGCGATCAACGACAACAACCTCGCGGTGACGGCCGTCTTGTCGGGCAACCGCAACTTCGAGGGACGCATCAGCCCCGACGTGAAGATGAACTACCTGGCGTCCCCGCCGTTGGTCATCGTCTACGCGCTGGCCGGAACGATGGACATCGACCTCGCGTCCGAGCCGATCGGCCAGGGCGCGGACGGCCGTGACGTGTTCATGGCTGACGTCTGGCCGACCACCGAGGAGATCGAGGCGGTCGTGGCCGAGTCGATCAGCGCCGACATGTTCGCCTCGCGGTACGCCGACGTCTTCGCCGGCGACGCCCGCTGGCAGAACCTGCCGACCCCCTCGGGCGAGCTGTTCGCGTGGGACGAGGCGTCCACGTACATCCGCCGCGCGCCGTACTTCGACGGCATGCCGGCCACGCCGGAGCCCGTCAAGGACGTGCTGGGCGCGCGCGCGTTCATGAAGCTGGGCGACTCGGTCACGACCGACCACATCAGCCCGGCCGGCTCGATCAAGCCCGAGACCCCCGCTGGCCAGTACCTCAGCGGACACGGCGTGGCACGCGGCGACTTCAACAGCCTCGGCTCGCGTCGTGGTAACCACGAGGTCATGATCCGCGGCACCTTCGCCAACATCCGGCTGCGCAACCAGATCGCCCCCGGCACCGAAGGTGGCTTCACGCGCGACTTCACCCAGCCGGACGGCCCCGTCGTCTACGCGTTCGACGCCGCCGAGAACTACGCCAAGGCCGGCGTCCCGTTGGTCGTGCTCGCCGGCAAGGAGTACGGCTCGGGATCGTCCCGCGACTGGGCCGCGAAGGGCACCACGCTGCTGGGCGTCAAGGTCGTCATCGCCGAGAGCTACGAGCGCATCCACCGGTCGAACCTCATCGGCATGGGCGTCATCCCGCTGCAGTTCCCCGACGGCGAGAACGCCGACTCGCTGGGTCTCGACGGCACCGAGGTCTACGACGTCACCGGCATCGAGGCCCTCAACGATGGCACGACCCCGAAGACGGTGCACGTCGCGGCCACCAAGGCGAACGGCTCCGTCATCGAGTTCGAGGCTCCGTTGCGGATCGACACCCCCGGCGAGGCCGACTACTACCGCAACGGCGGCATCCTGCAGTACGTGCTGAGGTCGCTGCTCACCAAGTGACGACGTTGATCGCCTCGGAGGCGTCCGATGGGGCGTAAGCGGGCCAAGCCCGTAGCGCGGCCGTTGGACGCCTCCGTCGCGGTCTCGCGGCGGGTAGCACCCGTCCGCGGAGCCCGGCTGGCGTGGTCCTACGTCGCGGCCATCCTCGGCGGCATGATCGCCGGCCTTGGCGCTGCCATCGCGGACGGCATCCAGTCGACGACCTGCGATGACGCCACCTGCTCGCTGGGCGTCTTCCTGGTCGGAGGCCTGATCGGCGGACTGGTCGCCGTCTCGGTCGTCGCGCCCCTGTTCCGGCTCGGCTGGGAGTGGTGGCTCGTCGGCGTCACCGCCGTGCTCGCGATGCCGACGATCCTTGACCTGGCGGGCTCGTGGGGCTGGCTGGCGCTGATGCTGGCCCCGGGCATCGCCGCCCTGGCGACCTGGACGGGCCCGGAGCGGTCGCGCTGGCGTCCGTGGGTCATCGCCGGGGTCTGCGTTCTGATCAGCGCGCTCGTCCTGCTCGGCACCTTCCTGGACAGTTGAGCCAGTTAGCACGCCTGTTCTAATATGCGAACGGGAGGTGCGATGTCCAGAGGGTTCACGCAGGCAACAGCGCCGGCGGTTGGCCGGTCACGCCGACCCGTCGGGACGACCGACAACTATGTGCCTCCGGGGTGGCCTTCGGCGGTCCGTCCCGCGCGTTCGCCGGACTGGGAGCGCACGGCGTCCGCGTTCCTCCTGGACGCCTGCCCGCCCGATACCCGCGGCTACGCCGTGCTCCGCAAGCATCCGATCGTGCTGGCCATGTTCGCCCTGCGGTGCGTCGACGCCCAGCTCGCGGCCTGCCGCGAGGCTCTGAGTGCCTGCCGGGCCGATCTCGACGACTTCGTTCCCGCCGACGCCATCGCGGACGCCTCGCAGGCCTGGCTCGAACTCGAGGCCGGGCTGGTCCGGCAGCGCCGAGAGGTTGCGCTCGTCGACGAGGCGCTGCGCGGGGGAGTCTTCATTCGACGGCTGTGATGCACGACGTGGGGCCGATGGGCCGAGACCGTAGTCCGGGCTAGAATCGCCCCCATGTCGGTGCTGGATCGGATTCGTGAGCCCCCTGATCTGCGCGCCCTGACCGGTGCCGAGTTGGACACGTTGGCCGCGGAGATCCGCACCTTCCTGATCCGTCACGTCAGCCGCACGGGCGGGCATCTGGGCCCCAACCTCGGGGTGGTGGAGCTGACGCTCGCCCTGCACCGCGTGTTCGACAGCCCGCGCGACCCGATCATTTTCGACACGGGCCATCAGAGCTACGTTCACAAGATGTTGACCGGACGCCGTGAGGGCTTCGCTCAGCTGCGCCAGAAGGGCGGCCTGTCGGGCTACCCCTCGCGTGCCGAGTCCGGCCACGACTGGGTCGAGAACAGCCACGCCTCGACGTCGCTGTCCTGGGCCGAAGGCCTCGCCCGCGCCTTTCAGCTGAGGGGCGAGAAGACCCGCACCGTCGTCGCGGTGATCGGCGACGGCGCCCTGACCGGCGGCATGGCCTGGGAGGCGCTCAACAACATCGCGATCCAGCCCGACCTGAGGCTGACCATCGTCGTCAACGACAACGGGCGCAGCTACACGCCGACGGTCGGGGGGCTGGCGTCCCATCTTCAGGGCCTGCGCACCGACAAGCGCTACGAGCAGGCGCTGCGGGCCATCAAGGAGGGGGTCCGCGCCACGCCGCTCGTCGGCGGGCCGGTCTACGGGCTGATGCACGGCTTCAAGGCCGGGGTGAAGGACGTCCTCGCGCCGCAGGGCCTCTTCTCGGACCTGGGCCTGAAGTACATCGGCCCCGTCGACGGGCATCACCTGGGCGCCCTGGAGGCCGCGCTGGAGGCGGCGCGCCAGTTCGAGGGTCCGGTGATCGTGCACGTCATCACCGAGAAGGGAAAGGGCTACCTGCCCGCCGAGCAGCACGACGAGGACCGCTTCCACGCGGTCAACAAGATCGACGAGCTGACGGGCGCGCCGCTGACCACAGCGGCGAAGCGCACCTGGACCAAGGCCTTCTCCGAGCAGATGGTCCATCTGGGCGAGGGGCGTCCGGACGTCGTGGCGATCACGGCCGCGATGCTGCACCCCGTCGGGCTCGGGCCCTTCGCCGAGGCGTTCCCCGATCGCTGCTTCGACGTGGGCATCGCCGAACAGCACGCGGTCACCTTCGCCGCCGGACTGGCCCGCGGCGGGTTCCATCCCGTCGTCGCCCTGTACGCGACCTTCCTCAACCGGGCGTTCGACCAGGTCCTCATGGACGTCGCCCTGCACAAGCTCGGCGTCACCTTCGTGCTCGACCGGGCGGGCCTCACGGGCCCCGACGGCGCGAGCCACAACGGCATGTGGGACCACTCGATCATGGGCCTCGTTCCCGGGCTTCACCTCGCTGCGCCGCGCGACGAGACGCGCCTCATCGAGGCCCTCGAGTGTGCCGTCGCCATCTCGGACGCCCCCACGGTGATCCGCTTCTCCAAGGAGGCCGTGCCCCCGCCGCTGCCCGCGCTCCGTCGCGTCGGTCAGGTCGACGTCTTGGCGGACGCCCCGGGCGCCCGCCTGCTCGTGGTGGGCTACGGCCAGTTCGCGAGCCTCGCCGCCGACATCGGACGCCGCCTCGGCGACCAGGGCGTCCCCTGCACGGTGGTCGACCCGGTGTGGTCGCTGCCGGTCAGCGCCGACCTGGTTGACCTGTGTCGCGACTACGAGCACGTCGTCACGGTCGAGGACAGCCTCGTCGTGGGCGGCCTGGGTGCCCGCCTCGCTCTCGCCCTGCAGGACGCGAGCGTGCCGACGACGATCCAGAACGTCGGGATCCCGGCCAGCTTCCTGGATCACGCGTCCCGCGACGAACTCATCGACTCTCTCGGGCTGTCGGCCCAGGCGATCGCCCGCCAACTGGTGGAACGCGCCGCGGCTGCAGACGATGCGTCCACGGCGGCGCGCTCAGGCGTCCGCAACCACCTCGACTAGTCCGACAGCAACGCCGTCAGCAGTGGGACGACCTGCTCACGCTGCCACGGCCGGACCAGGCGCTCGGCGAGGAAGGCATCCACGTCGGCCTCGGACGCCGGTGGCGGCTCCCAGGCGAGCCGGCGGACGGCGTCCGGGGAAATCAGATTCTCCACGGGCAGGCTCAGCTCCTCGGCGCGGGCGACGGTGGCGGGCCGGATCCGGTTCCACCGCTCGAATGCCTCCGGGTGACGCTTGGCCCACGTCCGGGGCGGCGGCGGCCCGTCTGGCTGGACGCTGACGGCAGGAAGCTCGTCCTTGGTCAGGGCGCATGCGGTCGCGAGGGCGGCCACGAAACTCTCTTCGTAGCGGTTGGCGATCCGCCAGGAGAAGCCCTTGACCGCGCGCAGATCGCTGCGGTCGACCGCGCCGCGCTCCGGGGTGGCCCGAGCAGCGACCTCGCTGATGGCGAGGTCTGACAGGACGCGTCCGGGCGCACGATCGAGACGGCGAGCGATCGAATCGCGCGTCTCCCACAGCTCCCGGACGATCGCCAGCTGCCGGGCTGAGCGCAGCTGGTGAATGCCCGACGTGCGCCGCCACGGCTCCTCACGCCGGGTGACGGGGTCGCCAGCGTGCCGGGCGAGGTGCTCGAACTCCTGCCGCGCCCACTCTTGTTTGCCCGCGGCCCGCAGCTCGTCGGCGGCCCAGTCCCGCAGCTCGCAGAGCAGCTCGACGTCCAGGGCCGCGTAGCTCAGCCAGTCGGCGGGCAGCGGCCGCTTGGACCAGTCCGCCGCCGAGTGCTCCTTCGCCAGCGTTTTGCCGAAGGCCCGCTCGAGCAGGGATGCCAACGACACGCGCGGCAGGCCGAGGAGGCGTCCGGCCAGCTCCGTGTCGAACAGGGTGTCGGGCAGGAGGTCGACCTCGGCCAGGCAGGGCAGGTCCTGCTGCGCGGCGTGCACGATCCACTCGACGTCGGACAGGGCAGCGGCCAGCTCCGACAGGTCAGCCCGCTCGCGGCCCTCTTCGAGGGCGACGGGGTCGAGCAGGACGGTTCCGGCTCCCGGGCGGCGTAGCTGGATCAGATAGGCCTTGGCCGAGTAACGGAAGCTCTGGGCACGTTCGGTGTCGACCGCCAGGGGACCGTGCCCCGCCTGAAGCCGCGCGGTGGCGGCGTCCAGCGCGGCCTGAGTGTCTACCAACGCGGGGACGCCGTCGGCCGGCTCGCTGATCAGGAGCGGCTTCGGCTCCTCGCCTGCCGGCGCCTCGGCCGCACGCTTAGGGTCAAGACTCACCGTCGACGCTTCCCGTGGCGGCTCAGTGGGAGGGGGACGACGCCCTCCGGCAGCGGGGGGAGCCCGGCCACCATGCAGAGCAGGTCTTGCCAGGCGTGCACGTGGGCGGCGATGTCACTGCCGAGGTTGATGGTGGGCGTCCACGAGGCGCGGATCTCCACCTCGATGCGCTGCGGGTCGTCCTCCATCGAACCGAAGGACTGCGACGAGACGGCGGTCACGGTGCCGGACGGCGAGCCGTAGTCCGCGGACCGCCGATCGAGGGCGTCCACCAGCCAGGACCAGCCGACCGGGGCCAGCAGGGGATCGGTGCCCATCTCGGCGTCCACGTCGGCCCGGGCGTACGTGACGCACCGGAAGGTGCCGTCCCAGGCCGGGTTGCCGGCCGGATCGTGCAGCAGGACGAGTCGTCCGCTGCCGACCTCCGCGTCCCCGTCGAGGACCTCGGCGGCGATGGCGAGCGCGTAGGGCGCGATGCGCTGGGGGGCGGGGATCTCTTCGACCGCCAACTCCGGACGCCACGGCATGGCCAGCAGCGTCGCGGCTGCCTCGTCGAAGACCTGCGAGACTGGATGACTGTTGACGCCCACGGGCTCAGGCTAGGCCGACACCCGACAAACTCAGGCGGGGCGCGCCGACGGGTGGCGCCTCGGGGGCCGGGTCAGGCAGGCGTGTGGACGAGGCAGACGGAGTTGATGCAGTACCGCTGATCGGTCGGCGTGTCGTAGCCCTCGCCCTCGAACACGTGGCCCAGATGGCTGTCGCAGGCCGCGCAGCGGACCTCGACGCGGGGGCGTCCGGGCAGTGAGGCGTCCGTGACGTAGCGCACTCGGTCGTCGGCTGCAGGCGCGTAGAACGACGGCCAGCCGCAGTGCGAGGAGAACTTCTCGGTGCTCGTGAACAACTCGGCACCGCAGGCACGGCAGGCGTACGTGCCAGGCTCACTGAACTCGTTGTAGGCGCCCGTGCCCGGACGCTCCGTGCCGGCTTCGCGCAACACGTGGTACTCGAACGGGGTCAGCTTCGCCCGCCACTCGTCAGGAGTCAGCAGGACGCGGGGCACGTTGTCGGTCACGGCGCCATCCTGCCCGGTGGGAGCCAAAGACCCAAGGGAGCGTCCGGGTTGGGGGCACGTCGCTTCCCTTCGCCCGGGCCGGGAGGCCACACTTCGTCCATGGCCAAGACCGCGTACGTCAAGGGTGGCAAGCCCCTGTCCCAACTCCTCCGCGCCCCCTCTGGAGCCGTCGACATCAGGTCCATTCCCACGGACGCCAGCCCGGGCTACCCCGGGAGAGGCAAGTCGGACGCCGAGGCGTCCCGCCTCGTCCTGGCCTCCGTCCTGGGTGACCTGCAGGAGCGCATGTACGCGGACGGGAAGGCGAAGCCGGAGACCGCCAAGCGCGTGCTGTTGATCCTGCAGGGCATGGACACGTCCGGGAAGGGCGGGATCATCCGGCACGCGATCGGCCTCGTCGACCCCCAGGGCATCCAGATCAAGGCGTTCAAGGCCCCCACGGCCGAGGAGCGGGCCCACGACTTCCTGTGGCGCATCACGAACGCCCTGCCTGGGCCGGGCATGATCGGCATCTTCGACCGCTCGCAGTACGAGGACGTCCTGATCGTGCGCGTGGAGCAGCTGGTGCCGCAGGACGTCTGGGAGGCCCGCTACGACCAGATCAACGCGTGGGAGGCCGCTCGGGTCGCCGAGGGGTACACCCTCATCAAGTGCTTCCTGCACGTCTCCAAGGAGGAGCAGAAGAAGCGGCTCGCCGCTCGACTGGTCGGCCCCGACAAGTACTGGAAGTACAACCCGGGCGATCTCGACAGCCGCGCCAAGTGGGACGCCTACGAGGATGCCTACAACGCGGCGCTCACCCGCTGCAACCCGGATGCCGCACCCTGGTACGTCATCCCCGCGGACAAGAAGTGGTACCGCGACTGGGCGGTCGCGGAGTTGCTGCGCGAGAAGATGGCTGAGCTCAACCTCGACTGGCCGGCGCCGACCTTCGACGTGGAGGCAGAGCGCGCGCGGGTGGCGGCGTCCTGAGCCTTCTTACGGCTCAGGCGGACTGCCAGTCGATGTCCTCGTCGAAGAAGTCGACGTACGTCGGGGCCGCCTGAGCGAAGTCGAGCAGGTCCATGGCGGCGAAGGCGTAGCGGGCGAGGACCAGGTCCAAGACCTCGCGGGCCGCCCCGATCGGATCCGAGACCGCGACCGCGCCTCCGCGCAGGGCCAGATCCGCCTGCGCCTGGAAGAGCTCGTCGGCGGTGAGAAAGAACGAGCCGACCGCGATGTGGCGCCGCCCCTGGGACCGCAGGCCCTGGATCGCCTGAGTCACTGACGGGCCGGTGCCGTCCGCGACGGCGGTGAGGCAGGGGAGTCGATGGTGGGTCGACCACTGCCGAGCCCGACGGGCCAGCAGCGACGACCCGCGCACGTCCCCGCAGGACGCCGACGACAGCACGAGGCCGTCCAACTCGAGCACGCGAGCGGACGCCAAAGCGGCGCGCAGCCTCTCGTCGAGGATGCTCAGCAGGTTGAGTTCGGGACCGATCGGTCGCGAGGCGACGAAGTTCATTGCGGGCGTGTGCTCACGGCAGGTCGAAACGAGCGAGACGATCGGCGGATCGGTCTCGATCGCATGGGTCAGCTCGAGGGGGACGAACACGGCCTCCGTCGCGCCGGCGTCGCTCAGCTGGGAGACGACCTGCGCCGGGCTCGGGGGACACTTGTCGAAGAAGGCCGCATGGATCGTCAGGTCAGGACGGGCCGCCCGAAGGGATTCGCGAAGGGCATGCACGACTTGAGCGACTCGCGGGTCGATGCTGCCGTGCGCCACCATCACGAGAGCGGGTGCTGACATGGCGCTCCTGACTGTGAGTAGTCCGTGAGACGGCGCCCTTGCCGATCTTTTGTTAACTGAATCGTTGTTGTTTAGTCCCTATGACGCAAATCGAGGTCTCGCATAGCGAGATCGGCGTCTCATTCTGCGACCATCCAGCGCGGATTGCGTCACGTATGCCGTCCCCGGGACTGGCCCGGCCAGGAAACCAAGAACAAAAGAGCCGCCCGGTCCAGGTGGCGTACCCCGGATCGAGCGGCTTTCGTGCGGTGGGCGATACTGGGTTCGAACCAGTGACCTCTTCGGTGTGAACGAAGCGCGCTACCACTGCGCCAATCGCCCGCGAGGAAGAACCTTACTGGACGCCCGCGAAGTTCGCACATTGCCGCCGCGTGGTTCCGGGTCGGCTGGGTCGGTTTGAAGTCCCTCAGCGACCCCGCTATGGTTATCGACGCGCCGAAACGGGTAGTCCGGACGGCACAACGCGGACGTGGCTCAGCTGGTAGAGCATCACCTTGCCAAGGTGAGGGTCGCGGGTTCGAATCCCGTCGTCCGCTCGGAGGAGGGTCCTTCGGCTCGCGACAGGGCCTACCTGCGTTGGTGGGTTGGCCGAGAGGCGAGGCAACGGACTGCAAATCCGTGTACACCGGTTCAAATCCGGTACCCACCTCGGGCGGTTGGCGCAGTTGGTAGCGCGCTTCCCTGACACGGAAGAGGTCATCAGTTCAAGTCTGGTACCGCCCACCATGCAACGGCCCGGTTCGTCCGGGCCGTTTTGCATCTCGGTCAGCAGAGGGGACCCCGTGTCGATCGTTGAGCTGGTGCTCATCGCCGTCGGACTGTCGATGGACGCGTTCGCCGTGTCGGTGGGCAAGGGGCTCGGGATGCGCCGGCGCGAGCACCTCCAGGCGTTCCTCCTGGCTGGCGCCTTCGGCCTCTTCCAAGGGCTGATGCCTTTGATCGGCTGGCTCGTCGGCTCGCAGTTCGCGTCCGCGATCACCGCCTACGACCACTGGATCGCTTTTGGCCTGCTGGCCATCGTCGGCGGCCGCATGCTGTGGGGCGCTTTCCAGCCGGACGCCGACGAAGAGTCCCCGTCGCGCACCGGGCTCGGACTCAGGGAGATCCTCGTGCTCGCGGTGGCCACCTCGATCGATGCTCTCGCGGCCGGCGTCGGCTTCGCGTTCATGCGGCTCGACATCTGGGTCACCGTCGCCATGATCGCCGTCATCACCGGCGTGTTGTCCTTCCTCGGTGTCGTGCTGGGCCACCAGTTCGGCTCCCGGTTCGAGAAGCCCGCCGAGATCGCGGGCGGCATCATCCTGGTGGGGATCGGGCTGAAGATCCTGCTGGAGCACCTGGGCATCCTGGCGTTCTGACGCTCGCAGAGCCGGCTTGGCGTCCATGGGGCTGAAGTTGGTGAGCGCCAGCGGCGACCTGACGCCGGCCAACCGAACGACCCAGGGCCCCGTGCGGCCGAGCAGCGCCGCCCATACTCTGGCCGACATGGACGACTACTTGGTCATCAACGAGGCGAACTGGGATGCCCGCGCAGCCACCCACGTCGCGGCCGGGTACGGCATCCCCGAACTGCTCGCCGATCCGGAGGCCCTGTCCGGCGTCGTCCGGTTCGATCTCCCACTGCTCGGACGCCTCGACGGGCTCGACGTCGTTCACCTGCAGTGCCATCTAGGAACGGACACGCTGAGCCTCGCCCGCCTAGGGGCGCGCTCGGTGGTCGGGGTCGACCTGTCGGGGGAGTCCCTGCGCCACGCCCGCGACCTGGCGGGTCGCGGCGGGGCGTCCATCGACTACGTCCGAAGCGATGTGTACTCGGCTCCGGACGCCCTGGCAGGTCGCACCTTCGACCTCGTCTACACCGGCATCGGCGCGCTGTGCTGGCTGCCCAGCGTCAGCCGCTGGGCCGAGGTGGTGAGCCAACTCCTGCGCCCCGGCGGGCGGCTGTTCATCCGCGAGTGTCATCCCATGCTCAGCACGCTGGTGGTGGCGCCGATCAGCGCGGCGGCGTCCGAGCGGGAGACTCACGGCTGGCTGACCGCACCCGGCGAACTGGCGCCCGTGGTCGACTACCCGTACTTCGAGCAGGACGAGCCGCTGGAGTGGAACGACGCGATCAGCTACTACGGCGACCTGCCGGTCACCAATCCCCGGTGCCTCGAGTGGCCGCATGGGCTGGGTGAGATCGTCTCCGCAGTCCTGGACGCCGGCCTGACGCTCACCGCCCTCCGCGAGCACGACAGCGTCCCGTGGAACGCCTTGCCGGGTCTGATGACCGCAGACGCGACGGGGGAGCACCGGCTCCAGGTGAGGCCCGAACGGCTGGCGGCGTCCTACACGCTGATCGCAACGCAACCCCTCCGCTGACCCTGCAACGAAAGGCGGGCCCGCGGCGTCCATCCAGCAGGCGATCCGCGCCGGCCCTGACAGCGATCGTCGCGGGCGCTCGCACCGTGGCCTCCGCGTCGTGCTTAGCGGCGCCGCGCGGCGAACCGAGCGCGCGCCCGGCGTCGAGCGCCGACTCGTGCTCGGGCGTCGGTCAGGGACCGCCGGTCTGCCCCCGCGGTGACTGCGCGGACCTGACCGGGCGATGCGGCAGAATGGGCGCGTTCGTCCTGTCGAAAGGAAAGATCGTGTCCCTCACCATCACCGTCGCATCACCTGGCTCGCGCGAGCAGCGGACGGTCGAGACGGGCACGACCGGTCTGGACCTGTTCGGCACCAACCCCGACATCGTCGCCATGAAGGTGGACGGCGAGGTCCGCGACCTGCGCGCCGGCATCGCTGACGGCGCCGAAGTGGAGGCCGTGCCCGCGGCGTCCAACGACGGCCTGCACGTGATCCGGCACTCGGCCGCCCACATCACCGCGCAGGCGGTGCAGCGGCTGTTCCCCGGCACGCAGCTAGGCATCGGTCCCGCGATCGAGAACGGCTTCTACTACGACTTCCGCACGGAGAAGCCGTTCACCCCGGAGGATCTCGCCGCGATCGAGAAGGAGATCAAGCAGATCGTCCGCGAGCGGCAGCCGTTCCTGCGACGCGTCATTCCGGACGCCGAGGCCGCGGTCGAGTTCGCTGCCGAGCCCTTCAAGATGGAACTCGTCGACCTCAAGGGCAAGCCCCAGGACGCCGAGACCGCCGGCGAGGTCGGCGGCAACGAGCTGACCGTCTACGAGAACATGCGCCGTGACGGCTCGGTGGCCTGGCGCGACCTGTGTAAGGGCCCGCACCTGCCGCACACGGGCTACCTCAAGGCGATCAGCCTCACCCGGACGTCCGCCGCCTACTGGCGCGGCGACCAGGCCAACCCCCAGCTGCAGCGCGTCTACGGCACCGCGTGGGCGTCCATGGACGACCTCAAGGCGTACCAGACCCGCCTGGAGGAGGCCGCCAAGCGCGACCACCGCAAGCTGGGCGCCGAACTGGACCTCTTCAGCTTCAACGACCTCGTGGGCTCGGGCCTGCCGCTGTTCCACCCCAAGGGCGGCATCATCAAGCGCGCCATGGAGGACTACGTCCGCCAGGCCCACATCGACAACGGCTTCGAGTACGTCGGCACGCCACACATCGCCAAGGAGGATCTGTACTACACCTCCGGCCACCTGCCCTACTACGGCGATTTCATGTTCCCGCCGATCAACGACGAGGGTCAGGCCTACCGCCTCAAGGCGATGAACTGCCCGATGCACAACCTGATCTACTCGTCACGGGGGCGGTCGTACCGCGAGCTGCCGCTGCGGCTTTTCGAGTTCGGCACCGTCTACCGCGACGAGAAGTCCGGCGTCATCCAAGGGCTGACCCGCGTCCGCTCGATCACCCAGGACGACTCGCACAGCTACTGCACCACCGAGCAGGTCGCCGACGAGATCCGGCACCTGCTGGGCTTCGTGCTGAAGCTGCTGCGCGACTTCGGGCTGAACGACTTCTACCTGGAGCTCTCGACCCGCGACGACGGCAAGAAGAAGGACAAGTTCCTCGGCACCGATGAGCAGTGGGCGGTGGCGACCAAGACGCTGGAGGAGGTCGCGCTGGCGTCCGGCCTGGACTTGGTCGCCGATCCGGGCGGCGCCGCGTTCTACGGCCCGAAGATCTCGGTCCAGGCGAAGGACGCGATCGGCCGTACCTGGCAGATGTCGACCATTCAGCTCGACTTCATGCAGCCCGAGCGCTTCGGCCTGGAGTACGTCGCCGCGGACGGCAGCCACCAGCAGCCGGTGATGATCCACTCGGCGAAGTTCGGGTCGATCGAGCGGTTCCTGGGGGTCCTCATCGAGCACTACGCGGGGGCGTTCCCGGCGTGGCTGTCGCCGGTGCAGGTGCTCGGGATCCCGGTTGCGGACGAGCACGCCGAGCACCTGGAGGCGGTCGCTGCGCAACTGCGGGCACGCGGCGTCCGGGTCGAGATCGACCACAGCGACGATCGCTTCGGCAAGAAGATCCGGAACGCGGCCAAGCAGAAGGTGCCGTTCGTCATGATCGCCGGCTTCGAGGACGTCGCCGCCGGCGCCGTGTCGTTCCGCTACCGCGACGGGTCCCAGCAGAACGGCGTTCCGATCGCGGACGCCGTCGCGCAGGTCGCGTCCTGGGTCGAGTCGCGTCGCAACGACAGCCCGACGGCCCCCGAGTCGCAGGGCTGACATGGACGCCGAGGCGTCCGCTGGTTTCGCCGGGGTCCCGGACGCCTTCCAGCGCCTGTGGACGCCCCACCGCATGGTCTACATCGGCGGCGAGGCGAAGCCTGCGGACGCGTCCGAGGGGGAGTGCCCCTTCTGCCGCGCCCCGCACCAGTCGGACGCCGACGGTCTCGTCGTCTTTCGGGGCGACGCGTCCTATGTGGTCATGAACCTGTTTCCTTACAACCCGGGGCACGTGCTGGTCTGCCCGTACCGCCACGTGGCCGACTACACCGAGCTGACCGAGGGCGAGCGGGCCGAGTTCGGTGAGATCACCAAGCGGGCGATGGACGTGATTCGCGCGGTGTCGCGTCCGGCTGGGTTCAATGTCGGGATGAACCAAGGTGAGGTTGCAGGCGCGGGGATCGCCGCCCACCTGCACCAGCACCTCGTTCCGAGGTGGGCGGGGGACTCCAACTTCTTGCCGGTGGTGGCCCAGACCAAGGCCTTGCCGCAGCTGTTGGAACAGACCCGGCGGCTGCTCGCCGACGCGTGGAGCCAGCTCTAGGCGTCCACCGTTTGAGTGGTCGGCAACCTCATCCCCGCGGCCAGGGAAGCGACTAGGCTGACAGCCGTCCCAGGGCTTTGACGAAATGAGGAGGCTCCATGTTCCCCGAGGATCTGCGCTACACCGACAAGCACGAGTGGCTCCGCGCCGGTAATGGCGGCACGGTGCGCGTCGGCATCACCGCCTTTGCCGCAGAGGCACTCGGTGACGTGGTCTACGTCTCCCTGCCTCAGGTCGGCGAGGAAGTCGCCCTGGACGACAGCTGCGCCGAGATCGAGTCGACCAAGAGCGTGTCCGACGTCTTCGCGCCCGTCTCCGGCGTCGTGACGGCCGTCAACCCGTTGCTGGACGGCGCGCCCGAGACCATCAATGCCGACCCCTACGGTGACGGCTGGATGTTCGAGGTGGAGATGTCCGATACCGCGGAGCTCGACGATCTCCTGGACGCCGAAGGCTACGCGGCGCTGGTCGGCGAGAGCTGAGCGCCCGCGGCTAGGTTAGTGTTAGCGGACTTCCGGGGTCCCCCGGGGTCCACGCTCAGAAAGGGACTCGATGACCTGCCCCGAATGCGGCCAGCAGCTACCCGACACCGTCAACTTCTGCAGCAACTGCGGCGCCGCTCTCAAGAGTCACAGCGGCGACACGACGCGCGTGATCCCCGCGATTCCGAGCGAGGACCAGGTCGAGCTCACCGAGGCGCAGTTGGAGGCTCTGGCCGACATCCCGCGCGGGGTGGGGCTGCTGCTCGTCGTCCGGGGCCCGAACGAGGGCACCAAGTTCGTTCTCGACACCGACACGGTGACCGCCGGGCGGCACCCTCAATGCGACATCTTCTTGGACGACGTCACGGTCTCCAGGCATCACGCCAAGCTCACGAACCGGGCGGGGCACAGCTGGATCACCGATCTGAACAGCCTCAACGGCACCTACGTCAACCGATCGCTCATCGAGGGGGACAGCCCGCTCAAGCGGGGTGACGAGGTCCAGATCGGCAAGTTCCGCATGCTCTATCTGGTGGACCCGGCCGGGCAGGACTAAATGCCCCCGGATCGGCGCAGCATCGGCCAGGTCCTGAAGATCCTGGTCGACGAGTTCCCTGACATCTCGATCTCGAAGATCAGGTTCCTTGAGACCGAGGGACTGCTGTCGCCGGAACGGGCGCCATCCGGGTACCGCCGCTACTCCGAGGCGGACATCAAGAGGCTGCGCTACATCCTCGACGTGCAGAAGAACCATTACCTGCCGTTGAAGGTGATCCGCGAGCATCTGGACCTCATCGATCAGGGCCTGGAGCCGCCGAGCCTGGAAACGCCCGTCCCGGAGCCCGACCTCACGCCGGCTCCGGTGACGACGGGCCCGACGCTGGCGTCCGGGCCGAACCCCGGGAAGCGTCCGATCCACGTGACGCGCCGCGACCTGCTGCGGCTGAGCGGCCTGTCGGACGCGGCGTTGGTCGAGCTGGAGCGGCACGCCCTCGTGGTGCCCCGCCGGGGGACGATCTTCTACGGCCGCGACGCGCTCATGGTGGCCGTGGCGGCCCGGAAGCTCGCGGGCTACGGCATGGACGCCCGACACCTGCGCGCGATCAAGCAGGCCGTCGAGCGTGAGGTCGGCCTGATCGACCAGGCCGTGAACACCGGCGCCCGACGTGGCCAGGCATCGCGCCAGGCGGCGTCCGACATCATGCAACTCGTCATGCACGTCCACGCCGCGATCCTGCGGCAGTCGATTTCCCACTGAGGCCGCCATGATCCAGCTGCTCTTCGGCGACGTCCGGGTGACGGACCACGCGGTCTCACCGGTCCTGGTGCTGAAAGAGCTCGACGGGGAGCGGCAGTTGGCCATCTGGATCAGCGCAGCCGCGGGCGCGGCGATCCTGTCCGCGCTCGAACCCGAATCGGTCGATTACCCGTCGACGCACGACCTGCTGGTCGAGGCCCTGGCCAGCCAGGGAGCCCTCATCGAACGCTTGAACATCAACTCTGCCGCCGACGGCGTCTTCCATGCCGAGCTGAGCATCAACGGCATGACCGTCACGTGCCGCGCCTCGGACGGGGTCGCGCTCGCGCTTCGGTGCGGAGCCCCGATGTTCGTCGCGGACGAGGTGATGGCGGACGTCGGCGTGACCCAGGCGCAGCTGGCCGCCGGTGACGAGTGGCCTGAGTCCACGGCGGACGAGGTCGAGCAGTTTCGGGCCTTCCTGGCCAACGTCAACGCTGACGACTTCGACGAGCGGTCCTAGCAACCCTCCAGATCTGCTTCAGACTTCGCGACCCGATGCTCGCGCAGCGGCGGCGTGTCGAGCCCTGCGGTGGTGATGCATGGTTAGCGTACGGGCCGTAGAGTCAGCCCAACGACGACGAATGAGGCCCCCGTGAACGCCCAAGCGACGCAGCGCCCGGTCCCGGCTCAGGTGCAGGACGCACTCTTCGAGGGGGACTTCTCTCCGCTGCCCGAGGACCTCGGCTTCCGCGGCCCCGTGGCGTGCAACGCCGCCGGCATCACCTACCGCCAGCTCGACTACTGGGCGCGCACCGACCTCGTCGTTCCCGAGATCCGCCCCGCCGGCGGCTCCGGAACGCAGCGGCTCTACAGCTTCCGCGACATCCTGATGCTCAAGGTCGTCAAGCGCCTGCTGGACGCGGGGATCTCCCTGCAGCAGATCCGCACCGCCATCGAGCACCTGCGCGCCCGCGGCGTCCGCGATCTGACCCAAGTCACGCTGATGAGCGATGGCATCTCGGTCTACGAGTGCGTGTCCAACGACGAGATCATCGACCTGGTGCAGGGTGGCCAAGGCGTCTTCGGCATCGCTCTCGGTGGGGTCTGGCACGAGCTGGAGGGCACCCTCGCCGAGCTGCCCACCGAGCGGGCCGACGTCTCGGTCGACGCGGGGCTGGACGCCTCGTCCACGATGGGTGACGAGCTGGCGCTGCGCCGTCAGGCGCGGCACGCCGGTTAAGTTGAGGGGCCCTCGCCACCCCGTCCGGGCGGCTCCAATCGGGGCCTGACTCGATAGATTGTCCAGGTGGCGCCGCCCCGATGGCCGGGGCACTGCGGCCGCTGGGAGCCTCATCATGGACGTGTTCGTTGATCGCCACCTAGGCGTCATCGGAGAAGACCGCCGGCACATGCTGGACGCCGTCGGGTACAACGATCTCGACGCGCTGGCGTCCGCGGTGGTGCCCGCCACGATCCTCATGAACCGGGCGCTCGACCTTCCCGAGGCTCTGACCGAGGCCGAGGCGCAGGCTCGCCTCTCCGGCTTGGCCGCCGCTAACACCCCTGGCCGCGCCATGATCGGCCTGGGCTACTACGGCACGATCACGCCCGCTGTGATCCGCCGCAACGTGCTAGAGAACCCGGGCTGGTACACGGCCTACACCCCGTATCAGCCCGAGATCAGCCAGGGCCGCCTGGAGGCGCTGCTGAACTTCCAGACGATGGTCGCCGACCTGACGGGCCTGCCGTCGTCCGGGGCGAGCCTGCTGGACGAGGGCACCGCCGTGGCCGAGGCGGTCGCGTTGGCGCGGCGCACGACGCGCAAGGGCTCGGTCGTCTTGCTCGATGCCGGCCTGCTGCCGCAGAGCGCCGCCGTCGTCCGGACGCGAGCGTTGGCCCTGGGCTACGACGTCGTCGAGGCAGCAGACCTGGTCGAGGGCCTGCAACGTCATGACGCTTTCGCTGTCGTCGTGCAGACCCCGGACGCCGACGGTCGCGTCCGTCGCCTTGACGAGCTCGAACTCATCGCGGCCAAGGCCCACGAGAACGGCACCACCGTCATCGCCGCGGCAGACCTCCTGGCCCTGACCCTGCTCACGCCGCCCGCCGAATGGGGTGCCGACGTCGCCGTGGGGACGACCCAGCGCTTCGGCGTGCCCCTGTTCTTCGGCGGCCCGCATGCCGGCTACATCGCCGTGCGCGAGGGCCTGGAACGGCAGATGCCGGGACGCCTCGTCGGCCTGTCCGTCGACCCGCACGGCGCGCCCGCCCTACGCCTCGCGCTGCAGACGCGCGAGCAGCACATCCGCCGCGAGAAGGCGACATCCAACATCTGCACCGCGCAGGTGCTGCTGGCCGTCGCGGCGTCCATGTACGCCGTCTACCACGGGCCGCAGGGACTCAAGGCGATCGCCCAAGACATCCACGACCGGACGCGTCGGCTCGCGGCGAATCTCGCGGCCCACGGGACGCCGCCCGAGCACGAGGCGTTCTTCGACACGCTCACCGTCAGCGCTCCCGGCCGCGCTCGCGACGTCGTGGCCGCGGCGCGCGCGTCCGGGGTCCACCTGCGTCTGGTCGACGAGGACCGCGTCGGCATCAGCGTGGGGGAGGACACGACGGCGTCCGACCTGCACGCCGTGGTCGCCGCGTTCGGGGGCGTCTGGGACACCGACGCCGTCTGGGGCGGTCTGGGTCAGGACCTGCGGACGAGCTCCTACCTCACCCATCCGGTGTTCAACACCTACACCTCCGAGACCGAGATGATGCGGTACCTGCGCTCGCTCGCCGACCGCGACTTCGGGCTGGACCGCGGGATGATCCCGCTCGGCTCCTGCACGATGAAGCTCAACCCGGCGGCGTCCATGGAGCCCATCAGCTACCCGGGTTTCGCCAACCTGCATCCGTTCGTTCCCGCCTCGGACGCCGTGGGCTACGCCCAGCTGATCGACGACCTCGAGCGCTGGCTGTCGGCGGTCACCGGCTACGACAGGGTGAGCCTGCAGCCCAACGCCGGTAGCCAGGGTGAGTTCGCCGGCCTGATGGCGGTCCGGTCCTACCACCTCTCCCGTGGGGACGCAGCCCGTGATGTCTGCCTGATCCCCGCGTCCGCTCACGGCACCAATGCGGCGTCCGCAGCGATGGCCGGCATGAAGGTCGTGGTGGTCGGGACGGCTCCGGATGGCTCGGTCGACATGACCGACCTGCGCGCCAAGGTCGCCGCGCACGCCGACCGGCTCTCCGTGATCATGGTTACCTACCCGTCGACGCACGGCGTCTTCGAGGAGCAGATCACCGAGGTGTGCGCCCTGGTCCACGAGGCTGGCGGCCAGGTCTACGTCGACGGGGCGAACCTGAACGCCCAGATGGGCCTCTCCCAGCCCGGCAAGTTCGGGGCCGACGTGAGCCACCTGAACCTGCACAAGACGTTCGCCATCCCGCACGGCGGCGGCGGGCCCGGCGTCGGCCCGGTGGCGGTCCGTGAGCACCTCGCGCCGTTCCTGCCCTCCCACCCCCTGCGGTCGGACGCCGGCCCGGCGACGTCGTATGGGCCGGTCTCATCCGCGCCCTTTGGCTCCGCGGGCGTGCTGCCGATCACCTGGGCCTTCATCGCGATGATGGGCGCTGCCGGCCTCAAGGCGGCCTCGCAGACGGCCGTGCTCAACGCCAACTATCTGGTGGCGCGCCTCAAGGACCGCTATCCGATCCTGTACACCGCCGAGAGCGGCCTCGTCGCCCACGAATGCATCCTCGATCTGCGGCCCATGACGAAGGCCACGGGAGTCACCGTGGACGACGTCGCCAAGCGGCTGATCGACTACGGCTTCCACGCGCCGACGATGAGCTTCCCGGTGGCCGGCACGCTCATGGTCGAGCCGACGGAGTCGGAGTCCCTGACGGAACTCGATCGCTTCGCGGACGCCATGGTGGCGATCGCGGACGAGGCGGAGGCCGTCGCGTCCGGGACGTGGCCGGCCGACGACAACCCGCTGCACAACGCCCCGCACACGCTGGAGCAGTGCGTGGCCGATGCCTGGACGCATCCCTACCCGCGGACCCTGGCCGCCTTCCCGGCGGGGCAGAAGCGCGGCCTGATCGCCCTCGGCGCCCAGGACCGCTACTGGCCGGCCGTCGGGCGCGTCGACAACGCGCACGGCGACCGCAACCTCATCTGCTCCTGCCCGCCGCCCGAGGCGTACGAGGACTGAGCTCGAACAGACGGACGCCTCGCAGGCTTGGCCTGCGAGGCGTCCGGCTTTGGTCGGGGGCCGTCAGTGGTGCTCAGGCAACGCGGCCGCGACCGGCGCGGGCTGCCCGATGCCGGCCAGCAGCTCGAGGTACCAGTCCTGGGTGATGTCGAACGGCTTGCCGCCCTTGATGCGCTCGAACTCGATCGCTCGGAGTTCGTCGCCGCGCTCTTCGTCGTGGCCGATGACGCCGGGCACGCCAGCCAGAGCCGAGTCCACGGCGAGGTGGCACATCTCGGTGATCAGCTCGCGATCGAAGTCGTTGGACGCCGCAGAGCGGGCGAAGTAGCCGGACTTCTGGACAAGCGTCTTGCTGGCGCCGAGCATGTGGGCGAACTGCTTGCCGAACCAGGCGCCGGGGTTGATGGTCTCCAGGCGAATGTGGCCGAAGGCGTCCCGGGCTACGGTCTCGCCCTTGGCCTCCAACTCGGCGACGATGGATTCGACCCCGGCACCCTCGGACAGGAAGATCGTCACGCAGCCGACCTCGTCCATGACGTGGCGGAGGCGCTCGGCCTCGGCCTGCAGATCGATGACGGCCTCGGGGACGAAGACGCCGTGCACATCCCACGCCTTCTGGTCCAGGCCGATCTCCGGCAGCCACTCCGAAGCCAGCACCCAGTCGTGGTACCGGCGGGCCGTGGCCGCGGTCAGCCAGCCGCAGTTGCGACCCATGACCTCGTGGACGATGAGCGTCCGGCTATTTGAGTTGTGCTCGGCGACCACATTCTTGGCGAAGAGCGCGCCCTGCTCGGCGGCGGTGTCGGCGCCCAGCGACTGCCGGATCGGGATCACGTCGTTGTCGATGGTCTTCGGCAGGCCCACGACCGTGAGGTCGTAGTCGTGCTTCTTGAGATAGGCCGCGAGGTCGGCGGCCGTGGTGTTGGTGTCGTCGCCGCCGATGGTGTGCAGGACGTCGACGCCGTCGGCGACCAGGCGATCGGCAGCCACCTGAAGCGGATCGGCGCCCGCGGGAACCAGCCCGCGCTTCACCAGGTCCTTGGCGTTCGTCAGCTTGACCCGAGAGTTGCCGATCGGCGAGCCGCCGTAGAAGGCCAGCAGCGCCGCCTTGTCGCGGACCGTCGGCGTCACCGTGTAGAACGACCCCTGCAGGAGGCCCTGGTAGCCGTTGCGGTAGGCGATGATTTCCACGTCGGGGGCGACCTCGGTGTAGCGCTCGATGAGCGCCCCGACGGCGGTGGACAGGCAAGGGGCGAACCCGCCGGCGGTGAGGAGGGCGACTTTCTTGACCATGGGTCGGTGACCTTTCGCGTCTCGTTCGGGCGGGATGTCCCCGCCCGGTCAGCCTAGTGCGGGACGCCTGTCCACAGGCGGGGGCGTCCCAGGAGCGGGACGCGGCCCCACCTGGCAGAATCGCCAGCATGGCCCACCCCGGCCCGCCGATCCGGCGGCGAAGCGACGAGCGTGGCGCCTCGCTGTCCGCGTTCGTCGCCACCGTTGTCGTGGCCCTGCTGTTGATGGGTGGACTCGTCATCGACGGGGGCAGGCGCTCCAGCGCCGACCGCGAGTGCCAGCAGGTCGCCACAGAGGCCGCCCGGGCCGCGACGGACGCCGGCGCGGTCGCGCGGGCCGCCGGCGTCACCCCTGATCCGGCTGACCTCAAGCGCGTGGCACAGTCCGTCGTGGCGACCCATCCCGGGCTCACCGCCAGCGTCGTCGTCACAGGCGGAACGATCCAGGTGTCGACGCGGAGAGTGGTCCCGACGACGTTCCTCAGCCTGATCGGGGTCAACCAGCTGGAGGCGGGCGGGCAGGCGTCCGTCGCCTTGCTCGGCACGCCCTGACCGGACGCCGACGCTAGGCTTCGCCCGTGGCCAGGTATATCGACGTCCATCCCGACAACCCCCAGCCCCGCGCTCTCGCCCAGGTCGCGGACCTGGTGCGTGCGGGGGGGCTCGTGGCATACCCGACGGACTCGGGATTCGCCCTCGGCTGCAGCCTGGGCAACCGCGACGGCCTCGAGCGCATCCGCACCATCCGCCACCTTGGCCCCAAGCACCACTTCACGCTCGTCTGCAGCGAGTTCTCCCAGCTCGGCGAGTACGTGCACATGGACAACCGGGTCTTCCGGGCCGTCAAGGCCGCCACGCCCGGCCCCTACACCTTCATCCTGCACGGGACGAAGGAGACGCCGAAGGTCATGTTGCACCCGAAGAAGAAGACGGTGGGCGTCCGGATTCCGCAGCACACGACCGCTCTGGCGCTGCTGTCCGAGCTCGGCGCGCCGTTGATGTCCAGCTCGTTGATCCTGCCGGGCAGTGACACTCCGCTGACGGACGGCTGGACCGTCAAGGAAGAGCTCGACCACGTGGTCGACGCCGTCCTCGATTCCGGCGACTGCGGCCTCGGGCCCACCACGATCGTCGACCTCAGCGACGAGGAGCCCGAGGTCGTCCGGATCGGTGTCGGCGACCCCTCGCCGTTCCTCGAGGATTAGGGGGACGCCTCGGCCTCCGGGCTGTCGTCCGACCCGTTGTCGTCCAGGCCGTTGTCCTCGGGGTCGTGGTACTTCGGCGGGACCTTCGCGCGATTCAGGGCCGCCGCGTAGTCGGGAACCCGCGACATCAGCCGCTGGTCCGTGCGACGGTAGCCGGTGCCCTTGGGCCGCTTGGGGAACTCGATCACGGGGCGGTCCACGTGGGTGTAGGGCACCGACTCGAGCAAGTGCGTGATCATGTTGATCCGCGCCTTCTTCTTGTCCTCGGCCTCCACCACGTGCCAGCGCATCGGCTCGATGTCAGTGTGGATGAACATGTCGTCCTTGGCGCGGCTGTAGTCCTCCCAGCGGGTCAAGGACTCCAGGTCGGTGGGGGAGAGCTTCCAGCGCCGCATCGGATCGGTCATCCGTGACTTGAAGCGCTTCTCCTGCTCCTTGTCGCTGACTGAGAACCAGTACTTGAGCAGCATGATGCCGTCGTCGACCAGCATCCGTTCGAAGACCGGCACCTGTCGGAGGAAGCGCTGGTACTCCTCGGGCGTGCAGTAGCCCATGACCCGTTCGACGCCGGCCCGGTTGTACCAAGAGCGATCGAAGAGCTTGATCTCGCCGGCCGCCGGCAGGTGCTCGACGAAGCGCTGGAAGTACCACTGCGTCTTCTGCCGCTCGGTCGGGGTCGGCAGGGCGACGACCTCGGCGAGGCGCGGGTTGAGGTACTCGGTGATGCGTTTGATCGCGCCGCCCTTGCCCGCGGCGTCGCGTCCCTCGAACAGCACCACGACCCGCGCTCCGGTCGCCTTGACCCACTCCTGCATCTCGACCAGCTCGGCCTGGAGCCGCGTGAGTTCGGCCTCGTACAGGTCGTTGTCGAGCTTGGCTGCCTTCTGACTCATGAGCACATGATTGCCTGCCACGGCTCGCCGCGCAGCCCCCTCAGCGACATTGCCAGCCGACCAGTGCTGTACTGGCCCCGTAGGCCGCCGAGCGTGTGGAGTGGATGAGACATGCTGTACGTACCCGAGTTCGACTGTGACGTGACGCTGTCCCGCTGGACGGGTCGTCCGTCAGGACTCACGATCGACCCATTCGGGGTCGAGTGTTTCATCGCCGCCCCGACCCCCAAGCGTCGTCTGTTCGGACGCCGCCCCGCCGCGGTCCGCCCTGCGTACCTGCACGTGCTCGTCCACCGGGAACTGGCGGCGGAGCGCATCAAGTCATGGGCCGTCATGCAGGTGGCCCGACTGGGGGTCGTGGGCGATGACCCGGCCCTGTCCGGCGATCAGCTCAACCGTCTCGTCGAAGCCGAGTTGGGGCGGCTGGGTTCGGTGACCTGGACGCCGTCAACGGTCGTCATCGACGGCGTCGACCGGCCCGCGGAGGCCTTCGTCGTAGACGAGCAGCGCTGGGCTGTCTGGGTGGACGTCGGCCAGCAGCAGGTCGCGCTGGTGGGACGGGACATCGCACTGGACGCCGCACGGCTGCGGTCGGCGTCCGACGCCGAGACCCGGGAGATCAGGATGGCTGCGCTGAGGGTGTAGGGGACACGGCAGCCAGGGCGGCCAACTGCTGCGCGGCCTCGATCGCGAGGTCCGAGCCCGGGGCCACGTCGATCACCTGCTGCCAGGACGCCCGCGCGCGGCCGGCGTCGGGGGGCGTCCGAGACAGGTAGAGGAAGCCCAGGTTGTACGCGCCCGCGGCGTTCTTGGGGTCCCGTTTGACGACCTCGAGCCACTCGCGCTCGGCCCCTTCGAGGTCGGCGTTATTGAACAGGTAGGTCCCCAGCAGGAGCCGAGAGTCGGCGTGGTCAGGGCGCAGCGCCACCACGCGTCCCTGCCAGTCGACGGCCTTGTCCCAAGACCCGGCGCGGGCCTGCATCGCGGCGATGGCGGCCCGCGTCTCGGCGTCCGCGGGGTCCGCGGCGGCCTTGGCTTCGAGGGCGCTCAGCGCCGCGGCGTCCACGGGCGTCGCCGTAGGGAGCGTCATCGTGGGGTGGCCGCTGGGCGGGGCACTGGCGCGCTGCCCCCACGAGCTGACCGCCACGCCCAGGACGATGCCGGCGAGCAGCGCGGCGAGGACGAGCCAACGCGACGGACGCCAGCCCCTGCCGGCCGCGACCGGACGACGCAGAGAACGGGCGGACGCCGATGGCCCGGTGACCTCCCCCAAGACATCGTCCACGCTGTCGACGTCGTGCAAGGGACTCGTCACCGGGCCACCGTCATGTCACAGGCCTTACGGGGTCGCCGTCGGCGCCGGGGCGGCCGGGCTATACACGGGGTTGACGATCGGCGTTGGCGTCGCAGCCGGAGCCGGCGTTGCGGGAGCCGCGGTCGTCGGAGCCGGGGTCGCCTTCATCGGCGTGTAGTCCTTGGCCGGATCCTTGGTCACGGGCTCGGTGATGCCCCGAAGCGCGAGCTGACCGCGACGGGCGGCGTCCGTCACGTCGGCGACGATGCTGAGCGCGTACTGCGGGGCGTGGAAGCCGCGGCTGTTCTCGCTGACGGTGTAATCCTGGAAGAACTGGGCCTTGCGCTGCCACTGCTGGGCGGCCGCGATCCAATCGGGGTTGACGTTGCCCGCGGCCTTGGCCGCCGCGATGTCACGGATCAACTGATCGAGCGCATCGAAGGACTTCGACGACGACTCCTTCCAGGTGGACTGGATGGTCTCGACGCGGCCCTTCATCTCGGCCTCGGTCTGGTGGTGGCAGGTCAGGCAGGACTTGTTGATCTGCGCCTCGTCAGCCATCGGGCTACGGACCTGGTGGTCACTGACCTTGACGGCGCCTTGCCGCGTGTACGGCATGTGGCAGTCGGCGCAGGTGACGCCGTTCTTAGCGTGGATGCCCTGGGCCCACGTCTCGTAATCAGGATGCTGGGCCTTGAGCACCTTGGCGCCGGTCAGCGACTGGGTGAAGTCGCTGAAACCGATCGAGTCGTAGTAGTCGAGGGCGTTGTTGGCGGTGAGGCCGTTCTTCCACGGGAAGACCAGGGTCTTGGCGTCGCCCTTGAAGTAGTACTCGACGTGGCACTGGGCGCACACGAAGGCGCGCATCTCGTTGTTGGTCGCGTCCTTGTTGGGATCGAAGTTCGCGATGCCCTGGGTCGCCTTGTAAGCCTTGATGCCCTCGACGAAGGCCGGACGGGTGATCCGCAGCTTCATGGTGGCCGGGTCGTGGCAGTCGATGCAGGTGACCGGATGCTTCGCCAGCTTGGCGGCGTCCGCGTACGGCATCTTGTTCATCGTGGCCCAGGCGCCCGCGGGATCCTTGGGATCGATGGCGTTGAGAACCTCGGGGACCGACGCGTGGCAGTTCAGGCAGGAGCCCGGCTGCTTGAACGGCGGCTGGACGCGCTTCACCAGCTGCTGATCCAGCAGCATGTACGCGTGCCCGCGCGGCTCGTTGTACTCGACGGCGAACGCGTAGCCCTGCCACATCGTGACGAGGCGCGGATCGGCCGCCAGCTTGCTCTTGGCCATGAAGGCGCGGGGGTCACCGGCCGGCGGGGTGGCCTGCTCGGACGCCGGCATCTCGGCCGTCTTCGCCCACGACTCGTACTGAGCGGGGAAGTTCTTGCCCCACTCGGCCGGGTCGAAGCTGGTCTCGGTCAGCTGCACGACCTGGAAGAAGGGCTGGGTGCTTTCCGCCTTCCGCTGCGCGATGTTCATGAGGAGCGCGACGATCCCTCCCGTGATCAGCGCGCCGATCACGAAGAAGGCGGCCGGCAGCAGCCACCGACGGCGGCTGTGGTCGGGCTTGGGCTCCACGACGGGCTGGGGCTCTTCAGCGGTACTCATGTCATTCACCTCTTGTGTCCGACCTCGTTGTGGCAACGGAGGCAGTCGATCTGGGCATTGGAGTGCAGCGAGGGCTGCTCGATCTGGCTCACGAGATTCCCGTGGCAGTTCAAGCAGTTCTCGCGGACGAGCTCCTTGTTGTGGTCTCGGATCTTGATGTTGGTCGGGTACGCGCCGGTCGTGAACTTCAGCGAATGCCAGAAGCCGTTGTCCGCCTCGGACAGCAGCCATTGCACCGGTTGGCTGTGCTTCTCGGGGGAGTGGCACTCCTGGCAGGCGACCGTCTTGTGGCTGCCCTTGGCCCAAGCGTCGTACTGCTTGTTCATCGAGTGGCACTGCTTGCAGGTGGCGGGATCGTCGGCGAAGTAGGCGAAGCCGTTGGCGTAGCCGAACGTGAAGCCCATGATCCCGACGGTCACCCCCACCAGGCCCGCTCCGATCAGGACGAGGAAGCCTCGCATCCCACCGGCCAGGGCCAGGAGCTTGGAGACCATCCGGGCACCTCCTCGACGTCGCGGTTCCGTCTCTCATTCTTTTCTGTCGAAGGGGTGCCCGCTGATGAATCGAGGCACACCGTAGATACATTCGGGCGGACCTGGGTCGGACCCGGCTCACCGCTGGCCGGCGAGGCCTCCGGCGACGATCAACGCGGCGGTCGATCTGTCCGATACACCCAGCTTGCGCAGGGTGCTGTGGACGTGGTTCTTCACGGTGCCCTCGGTGATGAAGAGGCGTTGGCCGATCTCGCGGTTCGTGAGCCCGGCGGCCACCCAACGCATGATTTCCTTCTCGCGCTCGCTCAACTCGTCCAGCCCGGGAGCCGTGGAGCGCGGCGCGGCGCTGGCCCGCACGGCCTCGAACAGGCGGCCGATGAGGGTGCTCGAGAGTGAATTGCCCTTGTCCCGCACCGACCGCAGCGAGTCGAGCATCTCGGGGATGGGCATGTCCCGGAGCAGGTAGCCGTGGACGCCAGCCCTGATCGCGGTCACCAGCCCGTCGTCGGTGGCGTCGCTCGTCCACAGGACGACCCGGCACGCGGGGAGCCGATCGCGGATCGCGATCACGTCGTCGATGACGGCCAAGGCGTCCTCGATCTCGATCAGCACGATGTCCGGGCGGGACAGGACGGCCTGGGTGAGGGCGGCGACGCACGATTCGGCGTGAGAGACGGTGATGAAATCTGCCTGGGCTGCCAAGGCGTTCGCAAGGATCGCGCGGGTGGGCCGGTGTTCGCTCACGACCATCACGCGGCAGGGCGCCAACGCGGCGCAGGACCCGCCGGCTCCGGACGCGCGTGACGGACGCGTCCGCGGCTCCCTGGCGGCGCGCGGTGAGCCGGCCAACACGGCGAGCTTGCGCGTCGTCAGGGTGGCGACGTCGCCGCCCTGTGGTGCTCGGCAGACGGTGAAGTCCACGGGCAGTCCTCCCGGGGGAGCCGACGCGAACGGGTGGTGGACGGCCCCTTATGGGCACGCTGATAGACCGAGCGGTACACGCGGGGAGACTCTGCGTTTAACGGAGTCCGGGTCAGCGGGCAGCCCCCGAGAACGATTCCTCGAACGCCCTCGCCGGGCTCTCGGACCGCGCGTTCTTGTGCGCGGTGGCGACCATCAGCTTGATCCGGTTGAGCTGGTTCACTTCGGACGCCCCGGGGTCGTAGTCGATCGAGACCACGTTCGCGCCCGGATAGAGCCGCCGGAGTTCCCGGAAGACGCCCTTGCCGACCACATGGTTCGGCAGGCAGGCGAAGGGCTGAGCACACACGATGTTGGGCGTCCCGGTCTCGATCAGCTCGATCATCTCGGCGACGAGCAACCACCCCTCACCGGCGGTGGTGCCCAGCGAGATGACCGTCTCGGCGCGTCGGGCCATCGAGTGGATGTCGGCCGGCACGGTGAACTTGCCCCGGCTGCGGGCCAGAGCCTTGTTGGCGGGGCGCAGGTACTGCTCGACCAGCCAGATCATGGCCTTCTGTCCCCGGACGCCTCCGGCGGTGCCGATGCCCAGCTTGTCGAGCCGCCAGCCGGACGAGTACATGCTCATCAGGAAGAAGTCGAGCAGCCCCGGCAGGACGGCCTCGCAGCCCTCGTTCTCGATGACCGAGACCGCGTGATTGTTCGCGTCCGGGGAGAACTTGACCAGGATCTCGCCGACAAGTCCGACCCGAGGCCGGCGTGGCTCGGCGGTGAGCGGCAGGGCGTCGAAGTCGGCCACGATGCTGTCCAGGATCCAGGAGTAGCCGATGCGTCGTTCCAGCGTGGGGGAGTAGCCCCCGTAGCTGAAGAACTCCTGGACGAGCTTGTCCCACCGTGCGTAGAGGGCGGTGGCGCTGCCCGGCACCAGCTCGTACGGCCGGACCCGCAGCAAGACGTTCTGCAGCAGGTCACCGATGACGAGGGCCTGGACGCCGCGATGAATCAGTGCGGGCGTCACCTTGAACCCGGGGGCCTCCTCGAGACCTTGCGCGCTCATGGCGAGCACGGGCACCTGATCGAAGCCAGCATCCCTCAGCCCCTTGCGGAGCATCCCGGCGTAGTTGGTGGCCCGGCACATGCCGCCGGTCTGGCTGATCACCACCGAGCTGTTCAGGGGATCCGCGCCGCCCGTGACGAACTTGTTGATGAGCTGACCGATCACCATGATCGCCGGGTAACACACATCGTTGTTGACGTATTTCAGGCCGCACTCGGTGTCGTCGGCCGACGCGTGCTCCAGCAGCTGCACGTTGTAGCCGAGCCGATTGAAGATCGGCATGAACAGACGGAAGTGGATCGGCGCCATCTGCGGCGCGTACAGCGTGTGGTTCTTGCGCGCCTGCTTGGTGAACACCGGGAAGGACGCCGGGGCGTGTTCGGCCGGCAGCGTCGAGACCTCCTCGGAACGGCGGCGCTCGGCGGTCGCCGCCTTCAGCGACCTCAGCCTGATCGTGGCGGCCCCCAGGTTGGACACCTCGTCGATCTTCAACACGGTGTAGACGTCGTCTGCGGCCTCGAGGATCTCTTGGACCTGATCCGACGTCACCGCGTCGATGCCGCAGCCGAACGAGTTCAGCTGGACGAGTTGCAGGGTGGGCTCGTCGCGCACGAAGGCGGCGGCCTCGTACAGCCGCGTGTGGTAGCTCCACTGATCGCGCACCCGCAGCGGACGCTCCACGCGAGGAACGTCGGCGACGGCGTCCTCGCTCAAGACGACCATGCCCAGCTGGCTGATCATCTCGGGGATGCCGTGATGGATCTCGGGATCGACGTGGTAGGGGCGTCCGGCGAGCACGATGCCCTTCGCGCCGTGCTCGACCAGGTAGTCGAGCGCGCGGCGTCCCTCGGCCCGGACGTCCTCCTTGAAGCGCAGGTCCTCGGCGTAGCCGAGGACCACCGCCTCTCTGGCCTCGTCCAGGCTCACGTCAAAGTCCTCGAAGGTCTCGACGAGCCGCTCGGCGAGCTTGTCGGGGTTGGCAAGGTTCACGAACGGATCGAGGTAGCGGACGCCGGCCGCGCGCAGGGCATCCACGTTCTTGGCGAGCACTTGGGGGTAGAACGCGACGATCGGGCAGTTGAAGTTGTTGTCGGCGGCCTCGAACGCCTGCACCTCGTTCGTCACGCACGGATAGAAGATTGTGCGAATGCCCTTGTCGAGCAGCTGTTCGAGGTGGCCGTGCGCCAGCTTCGCCGGGTAGCAGACGTTCTCGGACGGGATCGACTCCATGCCCGACTCGAACACCTCGTGCGAGCTGCGACCGCTCAGCACGACCTTGAACCCGAGGTGCGTGAGGATCGTGAACCACAGCGGGTAGTTCTCGTACATGTTCAGCACGCGCGGGATGCCGATGGTGCCGCGCCGCGCGGCGGCGTCCGTCAGGCGCCGGTACGCGAAGACGCGCCGGTACTTGTAGTCGTAGAGGTTGGGGACGGTGCTCTTGCGCGGCACCGCCTCGTCGGACGCCCCCCGCTCGCACCGATTGCCCGAGACGTGCCGACTGCCGTCGCCGAAATTGCTGATGGTGAGGCCGCAGTGGTTGGCGCACAGCTTGCAGATCGTGCGTTCCGTGGTGAGCTCGAAGTGGTCGAGCTCGTGCAGGTCCATCAGCGTCGAGCGCTGCCCGGGCAGCCAGGCCCGCTTCGCGGTGAGGGCCGCCCCGTACGCGCCCATGTGCCCGGCGATGTCCGGCCGGACGACGTCAACGCCGGTCAACAGCTCGAAGGCCCTGAGCACGGCGTCGTTCAGGAACGTGCCCCCCTGGACGACGACGCGGTCGCCCAGCTGGCCGGCGTCCCGCAGCTTGATGACCTTGTAGAGCGCGTTCCGGACGACGGAGTACGACAGGCCGGCGCTGATGTCGCCGACGTGGGCGCCCTCCTTCTGCGCCTGCTTGACCGACGAGTTCATGAAGACCGTGCAGCGCGAGCCCAGGTCGACAGGGTTCTCGGACCGCAGCGCGGCGCGCGCGAAGCTGGCGACGTCGGTGTTCATCGTCTGCGCGAACGTCTGGAGGAAGCTTCCGCAGCCCGAGCTGCACGCCTCGTTCACGGCGATGGAGTCGACGGCGCCGTTGCGGATGCGGAGGTACTTCATGTCCTGCCCGCCGATGTCGATCACGCTGGTGACGCCAGGGGCTACGCGTTCGGCGGCCCGATAGTGAGCCATGGTCTCGATCTCGCCGGAGTCGACCCGCAGCGCGGCCTGCACCAGCCCCTCGCCGTAGCCCGTGACGCAGGCTCGGGCGACGAAGGCGTCCGACGGGAGGTTCTGGCGGATGTTCCGGACGATGTCGACGGCGGCGGAGACGGGATCGCCCTGGTTGGAGGCGTAGTGGCTGAAGACGATCTCGTCGGCCTCGTTGAGCACGACGGCCTTGATCGTGGTCGAACCCGCGTCGATGCCGACGAAACACGGCCCGGACGCCGACGTCAGGTCGCCCTGCGGCACGCTCGCCTCGGCGTGGCGCGCCTCGAACTCGATCCGCTCGGCGTCCGAGGCGAACAGCGGACGCATGACCGAGGACAGCGTGGTGGCCTCCCGAGCGCCCGAACTCAGCGCCTCGCCCAGCTGGGGACAGGTCACGGTCAGCGGACGGCTCTCGGCGTCCATGCCGACACGCAGCCGACTCCGGTACCGGGCTGCGGCGAGCATCGCGGCGCCGAGGGCGACGTACAGCTGCGCATTTCTGGGAGTCGTGAAGGAGGTCACCTGCCCGGAGAGGGCCCGTTCGTAGGCCTTGCGCAGCTCGGGCAGGAAGTGCAGCGGCCCGCCCAGAAAGACCACGTTGCCCCGGATCGGGTGGCCGCAGGCGAGCCCCGCGATCGTCTGGGTGGCGACGGCCTGGAAGACGGACGCCGCCAGGTCGGTGTGGTCCGCGCCCTGGTTGAGCAGCGGCTGGACGTCCGACTTGGCGAAGACGCCGCAGCGGGACGCGATGGGGTACAGGTGGGTGTAGTCGGCGGCGAGGTCGTTGAGGCCGGAGGCGTCCGTGTGGAGCAGGGTCGCCATCTGATCGATGAACGCTCCCGTGCCGCCGGCGCAGGTGCCGTTCATGCGCTGCTCCGGCACCGGCTTGAGGTAGGTGATCTTGGCGTCCTCACCGCCGAGCTCGATGACCACGTCGGCCTCGGGGTGGATCCGCTCGATGACCTCGGTGGCGGCGATGACCTCCTGGTAGAAGTCGACGCCCATCAGTTCGGAGACGTGCAGCCCGCCTGATCCGGTGACCCCGACCGTCATGGGCTCGTCGGTGAAGTGGCGGCGTACGTCCTCGATCAGTTCTCGCAACTCGCCGCGAACATCGGCATGGTGGCGTCGGTAGTCGCTGAACACGATGTCGTCGCCCGCCAACACGACGGCCTTGACCGTCGTCGAACCGATGTCCAGTCCGAGGGAAAGGGGTGGTGTCGCCATTTACGCTCCAGTAACCGAATGATCGTTCTAGTAACGCTACTCTAGTGCCCGAGCGCCGACAGGAGGAAGCATGGCCGCGGCAAGTCCCCCCGAGCAGACCGGCCAACGCCGGTCCAAGCGGGATGCGATCGTGGAGGCCGCCGCGCGATTGATCCGGACGGAAGGGGTGCATGCGGCGTCCATCTCGGAGTTGATCCGCGCCTCGGACGCCTCCGCCGGCACCATCTATCACCACTTCGCGAACAAGAACGACATCGTCGCGGCAGTCGCTCAGGCGGCCGTCGTGGACCCTCTCGAGCGGATGCTGTCGCAACGAGAGGCGACGGGCGCCAGCCCCGGCCAACTGCTCCGGATGATCGTCGGCGCGGTGATGGGCGGCGACGTCGAATCGGCTCTCATCGTCCAGCTGTGGGCGGGATCGTCGAGAGATCCGCACCTCAAAGAGATCGTGCGCAGCCGGATGGCTGCGGTCCACGAGGGTCTCACGCGCGAACTGGCCGCCTGGCTGCGCCTGCAGGGCGCCCCGGACGCCGACGCGCGCGCTATCCACCTGGCGCACGTCACGATGGGCCAGGCGATGGGGCTGCTCGCCGAGCGCACGATCCTGACCGACCTGGACCGGGACGCTTACCTCGACGAAGCCGCCCGACTTCTGGACGCCGCGGCCAGCGTCGCCGCCTCCTAAGACGCCGACGGCGCCCGACCCCAAGGTCGGACGCCGCCGTCGATGGTCTGACTACGCGAGATCCTCGGGGGCCACGGACAGCGCCTTGACCTCGCCGAGCGCCGTGGACAGGTAGCGATCGCCGGAGTCCGGCAGCACGACGACGATCTGCTTGCCAGCATTCTCGGGACGCTTGGCGAGCTGAACGGCAGCGTGCAGGGCCGCACCGGACGAGATTCCGCCGAAGATGCCCTCGGTGATCGGCAGGCGGCGGGCCGCCGCGATGGCGTCCTCGCTCGTGACCGTCAGGACCTCGTCGTAGACGCTCTTGTTGAGCACCTCGGGAACGAAGCCTGCGCCGATGCCCTGGATCTTGTGCGGGCTGTGCGCGCCGCCATTGAGGACGGGCGACTCCGCCGGCTCGACGCCGACGACCTTGATCGCGGGGTTCTGCTCCTTCAGGTACTGGCCGGCGCCCGTGATGGTGCCGCCCGTGCCCACGCCGCAGACGAGGATGTCGACCGCGCCGTTCGTGTCGGCCCAAATCTCCGGGCCCGTCGTGGCGTAGTGGATCGCCGGGTTCGCGGGGTTGTTGAACTGGCCCAGGACGACCCCGCCGGGCGTCGCGTCACGGATGGCCTCGGCCTTGGCGATCGCGCCCTTCATGCCCTTCGCGCCGGGGGTCAAGACGACCTCGGCGCCGTAGAGCTGGACGAGGGCCCGGCGCTCCACGCTCATCGTCTCCGGCATGGTCAGGATCACCTTGTAGCCCTTGGCGGCGCCCACCAGGGCGAGCCCGATGCCGGTGTTGCCCGAGGTCGGCTCGATGATGACGCCGCCCGGCTGCAGGGCGCCCGACTTCTCGGCGTCCTCGATCATGGACGCCGCGATGCGCTCCTTCACGCAGCCGCCCGGGTTGAACGACTCGAGCTTGGCGACGATCTGGGCGCCCTCGACGCCGGCGTCCGCCGCGAAGCGGGAGACAGCGACGAGCGGGGTGCGGCCGATGAGATCGAGGACGGAGGAATGGACGGTCATGGTGATCCTTCTGTGTGGTGCTGGTGCGAAACGACCAGCGCGATGGCGCTGGTGACGTGGGGGATGATCGGGGACGCGAACGGCGTCTGACTGCGGTGAACGGGTCGAAAACTGCGCGGTCAGCGACACATCGCGCTCGACACGTGACCGAAGTCCACGTGCCGGCGGAGGACCGGCGTCTCGTTCATATTTCAACCATACGGGACGCCGTGTCGCGATGTCGAGGCGTCTCAGGGCGTGGCGGCGCCGGGGTAGCCCAGCTGGCGCCAGGCCTCGTAGACCGCGATGGCGGCGGCGTTGGCGAGGTTGAGCGAGCGGTTGTCAGGCCGCATCGGGATCCTGATGCGCTCGGTGACGCGCGCGTCCGCGAGCAAAGCGGGGGCCAGTCCCGTCGGCTCTGGGCCGAACAGCAGCACGTCGCCCGGGCGGTAGGCGATGTCGGAATGCGCAACCGTGGCGTGGGCGGTGAAGGCGAAGACGCGGGCGGGCAGCAGGGCGGCGTAGGCGTCCTCGAGGCTGTCGTGCACGAAGGTGACGGCCTTGTCGCGGTAGTCGACGCCGGCGCGGCGCAGCTTGGCGTCGTCGAGGTCGAAGCCCAGGGGCCGCGCCATGTGCAGTTCCGCCCCGGTGATGGCGGCCAGCCGCATGGTGGCGCCGGTGTTGTTGGGGATGCAGGGCGAGCAGAACAGAATCCGCAGGGGAGTCATCTCAGGTCGTCCTCACGTGATCGGGGTCGGGCCATGGCAGCGGGACGCCGCTGGTGAAGTACCGTTGCGTGCCGTCGACCGGGTCGGCGAAAGCCAGCCGCCGCGCGACCAGCTTCAGCGGCGTGCTGAAATCGGCAGGGTCGACGTCACGCACGGCGGGGTAGAGCGGGTCATCGACGATCGGGATACCGAGCGAGGCCAGGTGCAGCCGCAGCTGATGCGTCTTGCCGGTGTGCGGCGTGAGTCGGTAACGGCCGAACCGGCCGTTGGTCTCGACCAGTTCCACCAGGGTGGAAGAGTTGGGCTCACCGTCGACCAGCTCGGCTTGCAGGTGGCCCGTGGTCTTCTCGATCCGGCCCGTGACGGTCAGCGGGAACTGCACGGACGCCGTCGCCGGCGCGATCGCCTCGTAGGTCTTCTCTGCCTGACCGGACGAGAAGACGCCGGCATAGGGGGCGCGCCAGCGGCGTCCGATCGTGAGCACCAGGACCCCGGCGGTGAGCCGATCCAGCCGATGGGCGGGGGCGATCTCCTCCCACCCTGGCTGCTGACGAAGCTTCGCCACGACCGACTCGACGACGTGGATTCCGCGCGGGGTGGTCGCGAGAAAGTGCGGCTTGTCGACGACGACGATGCGCTCGTCGGCGTGGATGACTCGCAGGCGTCCAGGAACGGTCGCTTCGGCCAGAAAAGGTCGGTGAAACCAGACGAACGCGTTGGGCCGGTAGGGCTCGTCCGGACGCCAGGCGCGTCCGGCGCCATCGACGAAGCCCTCGCGGGCGAACTGGCCGTCGACATCGGCCTCGGTCGGCAGTCGGTCCAACAAGAAGTCGCGCATCGTGGTCCAGAGCGCGGTGTGGTCTGGACGGTTGTCCGGCGTGCGGACCCAGGACGCGTCCAGGCCTTGCTGGCGGGGCAACGGCGGCTTCGGCGGCACGGCGACTACGCCCGGTGCTGGGTGTCGCGTACGACCGTGGTCTGAAACACAGCCCGCACTGTACTCAGATGTCTCACACCGCCCGGAGGCGTCACCCCGGGGGTTAGAGTACGAACGCCCCTCATGCCGTGAAAGTCCGAGCACGGCCCCTTGTGGTGGGCAGAAGCAAGGACAGGGGGTAGCCGGTGTCGACGGTGACGGGGATGCCGCGGCGTGCGATCGTTCGGCCGAAGCGTCGCGCCTGGCGCTGGGTCGTGTCGATCCTGGCCGTGCTGCTCGTCGTGATCGCGGCCCTCGGCGGCTGGATCCTGAGCAGCGCCCAAAACGCGGTGGACAAGTCGATGAACGGCCAGGGTGGCTCCGCTATCGACATCTTGATGCCCAAGCCGTTGAACAACGAGGGCACCGGGCGCGTCAATGTGCTGATAACCGGCAACTCCTTCGACGACGAGGGACACCAGGGCGCCGCACTGACCGACAGCATCACCGTCGCGTCGATGGATCTGGTCAACAAGAAGATCACGCTGATCAGCATTCCGCGCGACATGTGGGTCGACTACAACGGCACGAAGATGAAGATCAACAACGTCTTCCCCGCGGCCGCCGGCGGTACCGCTGCTGCCGACGGGCTGGGTGACTGGCGCAAGGGGCTCGATGCCCTGGGCACCGTCGCCGAACGGATCACCGGCCTGCGGATCGATCAGAAAATTCTGGTCGGCTACACGGCCCTGAAAGACACGGTGGACGCCGTAGGCGGCATCGACGTCGACATCACCCAGACCGCCACCGACAAGCGGGGCATTTATGACGCCAACGTGCACCTGACGCTGCCGTATGCCGTCGTACACATCAATGGCGAGGACGCCTTGAAGCTGGCCCGAGCCCGCAACCACCCGATGCCCGGTGAAAAGCCCTACGGCATCGCCGATGGCGATTTCGGACGCGGACGCAATCAGCGCCTGATCATGGCGGCGTTGCAGACCAAGGCGAAGACCTCTCCGGCGCTCGCCAATCCGGCAGCGATCGTCGCCATCTTCGACTCGATCTCGACCAACGTGCGCACCGATTTGAGCGTCAGTCAGATCCGTCGCCTCTACGACATCGGCGCCGCAGCCGATCCTCCCTCGAGCATCTCGGTCCGGGGCCCGCGGGACAAGTTGCTGATCACGGACTACACCAAGGGTGGAGTCGACGCGCTAGTCCCGATCGCCGGAACATTCGAGTACGAGGCGATCCAGAAGTACATCGAGACGACGCTCAAGGGCTGACGGGCCCGGTCGGCACGCCGGCGTCCTTTCGCGGCGGCACCCGCCGCGACCGCGCGCGGATGGCTTCGTGCCGATCGGTTTCCTCGTCGGCCGACAGGCCCGGACGCCGCAGGCGGTCGTAGTCGGAGAGAGGTCGCGGACCGGCCAGCACCCAGCGGACGACGTGCAGGTACCCGTTGGCGTCCGATTCGACGCGCCACCGCACCAGCGAGATCTCGCCGTTGACGATCTCCAGGCCGGTGACGTAGGCGTTGAAGGTGCAGGAGCCCGAGTTGAAGTAGGGGGTCTCGTCGGAGGCCGGGAACTTCGCTCGGTGGGTGTGGCCGCAGATCAGGGCGATGCCGTGCTCGCGAATCCACTTGACGTAGTTGCGTTCGACCTTGTGGCGCTTGAACGTGTTGCGGATCGGGCTCGACGGGCTGTGGATGCCGAACGCGTGCAGCCACTTCCAGAAGGCCCGGTAGGTCCACATCGTGAAGCGCCAGTTCTGGTCGTTGCTGAAGTCGCCCTGGTGTCCGTGGACGACGAGCACCTCCTGGCCGGTGTCGCGGTCGCGCAGCAGCAGCGACTCGTGCACCTCGAGCCCGGGCAGCAGAGGCTCCAGCTCGCCGGTCTGCGGGTTCTGCGCCTGGAAAAGGTTCTGCCGGACGTAGCGCGGATCGGCCAGCTGGGCGTCATGGTTGCCGAACAGGCGCAGGTAGCGGCCGAGCGCGTGGAACTCGCGGAGGCGTCCGTAGACAATGCCGTGGGCGCGGACGATGTGTCGGACGTGCGGGAACTCCCACAGGTCCTCGGTGTCGCCCAGCTCGACCAAGGTGAAGCCCTCGTCCAGGTAGTGGGTGAGGGCATGCGTGACGATCACCTTGTTCTTGGCGAACTCGTCGGCGTTGGACCCGTCCCCGCGGTGCCG
>Ga0208693_1000346_pt1 | contig 38408 bp, 37 predicted proteins | sample AD_UKC071_MetaG_FD_184438 | JGI IMG/M metagenome (GOLD analysis project Ga0208693, IMG submission 184438) | Active sludge microbial communities of municipal wastewater-treating anaerobic digesters from USA - AD_UKC071_MetaG (SPAdes) (version 2) | ecosystem: Engineered > Bioreactor > Anaerobic >... | reverse complement strand
CTATCCCTCCAGTAATTGGTTGTTTAGACACTTCCATTTTACCAGAGGGCGGTGGCCCTTTAAATTAAGGATCCACTTTTACAGACAATATCACACGTAACTTGGGAGACGCTGAGAAATTTATTGAAGTAATACTTATAAAGATTGAACATCTTAATGATCATATAGTGGAGGATTTGTTCGCTTAATGTTGAATAGAGCTTGCTGTGCACCTCCCTGTGTCTGTAACCATGGGCATACATCTTTTTCCTCATGATGAAAAACGTCACCAAGTAAAAGACCAGCATTAAAGCAACAATGACAACCAGTACAGGCTGCACTCTTATAATGTAAAGCAAGGACAAAGAAAAAATCGCCGCTACCGTCCAGGAAGTTTGCAGTAAAAAAACAGCATTGCTGGCCAGAACTCCAGAGTCGGCGTCCACCCTGTTACTCAAATACAACAAGTCCTTATTATTAAAATAGGATAATGGCAACTCCTGTATATATTTCCTTGTATCACTGTTTACAGCTAAAGAAATTTGGGTTTGGATTAAAGCATTCTTTATTGTACAGAGGTATCTAAACAAGATATGTACTAGTTGAAAGGCTATAAAGGCCACTACAAAGTAGACAATAGAGCGGAGACTGGTAAAGGTAAGAAGTCCGTCAATAAAATAGCCCAACAGCAGGGGGGTTGCGAATTCAAAAGCTGCACAGACATTTAAATACAAAAAGTATTGCAGCAGTGAAAACTTGTGCCTTAAAAAATAAGGAAAGAGAAATTTATAGACCTTCAGCATAGCAAGCCACCTTTGCTCAAACCTAATAATATATACATTCATGGCGCAAGGGTACATATATTCCTTATTAAGGAAAACCTGCTTTCAAATTTTACCATAGATCTAGACAATGTGCAATAGTTAACAAGGCTAGAAGAATCAAACATTAAGGGAGAAATAATCAAGCCTGTCTCAGGGCTTGTTAAAAAAAGAGGCTGTAACGCAAAAAAAGATATTTCTCAGTTGATATCGACTGATTGCGCGCAATGGCGTATAATGAATCGGGATATAAGTACGAAACAGGGGAGAGGCTCTTTGGAAATACTGACAATTATAATCGCAATTGCCGTAATATCTATTATGGGAATCAAACGCATCAATATTGGACTGGCCATGCTGGCAGGCAGCCTCGTCCTGATTATTATGGCTCCCATAAGCCTGCCCCAAGCTTTCGCCGCAGCGAAATCCGCCCTGGCAAACCCGGATACCATTGTGTTGATGGGTTCAGTGCTGTTAATCGGGGTGTTGAGCTATATCCTTAAAAACAGCCGCGCCCTGGAGGAAACGGTAGCCAGCCTCCTGGGCCTTGTCGGCGATTCGCGCTGGATAATGGCACTATTGACGAGCATTTTCTCGGCCCTGGTGGTTCCCGGCGGGGCAATGCTGGCAGCACCGATAAACGACGAATTAGGGGATAAAGTGGAGATCGGACCGGAATATAAGACGGGAATCAGTATTATTTTCCGCCATATATGGTACGTTTACCTGCCGATCATCCCAAGCCTGCTGACGGCAGCCAGCCTGGCAGGAGTGTCCCCCAAGGCCCTGGCAGCCCAGAATCTCCCGGTCTTGATTGCAGGTGTTATTGCAGCTTGGTTTATTCTGTTACAGCCGTTGCCGAAACAAGGCAGGGGGAAGTGGAGCAGCAGGGCTTTTTTGCGGTTTTTGGTGAGCCTTTTGCCCTTGCTGGTGTTGGTTTTCTTATATTTAATCTGCGGACTTCACTTTCTGGCGGCTCTGGCCATTGGCGTGCTCCTGGCATTAGTTAATATGCCGGAGAAGGGGGAAGGCACGCTGTTTTCCAGGGTGACAGGGACGTTTTTCAGCCGGGTGAAGACGATGATCTTACCGGGCCTCCGCTGGCAACTTGCCCTGGCAGTGGCAGGTGTAATGATCTTTAAGGAACTCCTCGTCAGCAGCGGGCTAATCAACGGTTTTGCCGAGAATTTAGTCAGTCAGGGCATTCCCATGTGGCTGCTGCTGACTTTATTGCCGCTTTTTATCGGGCTGTCTACAGGCTTTCATGAGGCCGCTACAGCTATTGCCCTGTCGATCTTTATTCCACTCTTGCCCGATAAGGTATTCCTGGCCGGAGTCTCCCTGACCTATGTGGCAGCAACAGTGGGCTATATGTTGTCGCCAATGCATTTATGTGTCATCCTGACGAGAGAATACTTCGATGCCAAATTTGCCTCCACCTATCGCTACTTGCTTCCTGTTCCCTTTATTATGCTGGCTGCAGCCCTCATTATCGGGATAACCAGGGGGCTCTAAAAATTGGATTTTTCCTGTCACAAAAACGTAACATTATCCGCTGGCCTTAGATTGTCAGGGGTTAATTCGGGATTTTAGTCCTTTAGCAGGGTTGAATGACCCAGTCATTGGTGTATAATATTAATGTAAGCTGAAAAAAAGGGAGGGTTTATGCCTGTGACCGACAATGTCGCCTTTTTTTTGGTACCCAAGAAGGAAGTTGCGTATTTGCCAATTAACTGCACAATGCGGCAAGCCATGGAGCGCATGGAAAACCGGGGTTTCCGGGCCGTCCCGATCATTGATGAAAATAACAAATATGTAGGAACCCTGTCCGAGGGAGACCTGTTGTGGAAGTTTAAGAACACACCGGGATTAACGCTGAAAGGCACCGAGAAAATTATGCTGAAGGACATTCCCCGGCGCATGGATAACCAACCGGTCCGCATTTATGCTTCAATTACTGATTTAATTACTCTTGTTATCGACCAAAACTTCGTACCTGTCATCGATGATAACGACGTCTTTATCGGCATTGTTCGCCGCAGAGAAGTTCTCGAGCATTATACAAGGCTAAATCCCGCCAAGAAAAAGCAGCCCAACCACAAACCATATAAATACTCTGGCGTCTTGGCTGACGCGTCTATTTAAACAAATAGAGCCCGCAAAGGGCTCTTTTTTTTAGGGGAGGGGAGACCAGTCCATTTCTTCCCGGAAAAAATGCATGGTGTCTTCATCTACAATATCTTCTAACTGGCGCAGTTCTTTTTCAGAAAGGGAGTTGAAAAACTCTTCTCCCAGAAGCCTGACTCTTACCGGGTTCACATCTTTGCCCCCGGCCTTTGCCTCCTCGATAAGTGTCTCTATTTCTCCGAGAATCTCCAGGGCCCGGGGATTATCTTCGAGAATAGCTTCTGCCTGGGGCTGCACCTTCTCTAATTCCTCTAATATTCCCTCATCAATTGCCGCAAACGGGCCTTCATCAACCTGGACTTTAAATACCAGCTGCTTGTCCTGCAGCTCCAGTCCTGAAATACTGAGGTCAGGGCTGTCTCCACCCTCATTGAGCGCTAACGAAAATGCAGTGATTTCCTCCGGCAAGTTGACAAACTGGCGGGCAAATTTGAGGACTGGGTCAATGGGAAGCGGTATCCTTCCCAAATGGGCTGACTTGATCGCCAAATGCAAATTGCCTTCGTGTACTTCAACCTGCAGGCGGGCCGATACTCCCACAGGGAAGATTAAAAACTTAAAACCGCTGCCAACCTGAATGTATTCCTGGCGCACATTCATGAAGACGCCGGTATAGCGTATCGACCTGGGCAAGTCTAACTCCCGTGAAAGGGCATCGGCAAATACCTGACTGAGGCCTGCTTGATCCAGGACGATTTCCATATCGCCTTCCCCGGGGTAGTCGTCAAGGGCATCAGCCACTTTTTCCATGAGGTATGCATTGAGGGCGGGACCAAGGTCTTCATACTCAGACTGCCGTGGCACAACTAAGGGGAAAGAGGGACTGAGGGCGAAGACAAGCCCGCCAATTAAGAGGCCAAGGACAATAATAACAATGAGAACAACAAGCCAAATCTTTTTCAAGCTAATCCCTCCTGCTGGTATTTTACATCCAAATGGGTCAATTGAACAGGCTTTTCTTAAAAAGGGAACCTCCCAGGGAGGGAAAAATATTTGTTCCTGGAATATAAAAAGAAAGGGCCAATCAATACCCTATTTTAGGGAGGAAGCTGGATGGCAAAATTTTTGATGCATAACAGGTTGTTCATCAGGGTCGGAGCGACAATCGCTTTCACCCTGGGCTTGCTGGTTATAATATGGGTCTTATCTTACTTGTTATTGCCCCAGGGGCTTGTAAAAATTAGTTTTACAGCTTCCCTTATACCTTCATCTCCCTTTACAATTGCAGCACAAATCTTTGGGCTGAATCTCCTTCTCGGCGCATTTGGCCTGATGTTGATGAATCAGTGGCATGATGCAGGGGGATTGGCCCTGGGCTATTACATTCATTTTTTGCGCTCAGCAGTATTCCACGGGCTATTAAGAGGGACTAACAGTTTCGCATTCCCCTATAATTCCCAGGCAGAACTGATATTCGGTTTTTTTAAGGTCGGGTTATGGGAAACCCTGGCTTTTTGCCTGATATGTGCGGCCACAGCTGCCTTCGCAGCGTTTCCAGTCAGCTCGGCAGAGGGGATAAGAGCATTCTTTACTATTCTTGCAAAACCCCAACAAATCAAGCGGGATGTCTTCATTGCTTTCATTGTCGGCGTGCTCATGCTGGGATTCTCGGCAATAATGGAAGCACTAAATATCATCAATGGCTGAAACAGCCTGCTGGTCATTCAGCAATAATTCTTTACCTTTTGACGGAAAGAAAGGGCACCTATTACTACACTGGCGACTACTATCAGGAAAATATTAAATACAAATTTCTCCGGGCCGATGCGTGCTAAATATTCAGCTGGAGTATAGCCATCAACAAATTTTGGCATTACGAAAAAGGAAATAATGGTGCCAATGGCGAAGGGCAGCCCTTCCAGCAAAATGTCCAGAAAAAGGTCTTGTCTTTCCAATCAAAGATAACAAAAAAGCCAGGGATAAACTTCCTGGCGTATTTGCGTAAATTTGGCAGGGGAGACAGGACTCGAACCTGCAACCAACGGTTTTGGAGACCGCTACTCTGCCAATTGAGCCACTCCCCTGCAACACATTCAATTATAAGAGAAGTCGGCTATATTGTCAACGGGATTAGTTAGTATCATGTTGCACAATCACACTGAATTGACATTTTTAGCCACAATAATATACTGTTTACTGGAAGTATACAGCTGTAATTATTACATGCCTCCGGAACAACTGTGTACCTAGAAGTCCCTATTAGTGAGGTGAAACAATGCAACTAAAGAATGAGCAAATAATAATGAGTATGCTTAGCATCATCATTGCCTTAAGTGTATTAATGATGTTAGGTTATGCTCAAAAATTTGTGACAAACAGCCAGGATGATGCCTTTCCGTTTTTTATGAGCTTTAATTGTGTTGTAATGAAAAGTAATACGAAGCCAACTGCTTCCTTCGCCGACATTATTGATGCCAATACAGATATTGATGTCTTAGTTATCAGCAGGGACGAAGGCAGTTATTTTATCGGTATCTACGATCCTAATATGGTTATGGCTTTTGAAAACACTTATCAGTTATTGGGGCAGAGTCGTTATTTTTCATATGCTGACTATGTCAATAAGACAAAATCGGGAATATTGATTTCTGACAGCTTAACCCATAATGTAGAAGCATGGAAATCGTATACTAGCGAAGCAATTGAGGATGTAATGTATTTCACAGACACACAAAGCAGATTCAATTACTTTGGCAGAACAACGCAAGTTCTTAACCTGGCCTCCCTGGACACACTTGGTGAATACGTTTACCTGGACTATGGCAATAAGGAAGTTGCAGAAAGGATTATCGGCAAGCTAACCGACCTGGGATACAGTATTGTTCCTGTGAAATATATAGGCCTTCTAAGCACTATAATTAGCCTAGGACTAACCGGCAAAGGGGTTATGATGGTAAGCGGACTCCTGATTTACCTATTTTTTGGCATAGCTGCTTATTGGCATTATTTCAATCGTGCCAAAGAAATCACCATTCATTACCTGCATGGGGGGACCCTTAACACAGTATCCCAAAACCTAGGGAAAAGGTTTGTTGTCTTGAATCTTTGCGGGATGATTCCGGTATTTCTTTTTAGCCTGTTTCTGCGGACTAAAGACCAGTTAATAGCTTCGAATATGTCCATCATCATGTTCATTATTTTTCATTTTTTGCTTACAGTACTGATGTTCTTTCTGGCTCTAAGCCTGGTTTTCTTGATAATTCGGGACAGGAAGAGAGATGAACTATATGCTCGTTAATCTTAAACTTGGATTCCGGGACATTTGGAAACATAAATTCTTTTTTGTAGTTTGCGTCGCTTTTCTTGTGCTTTTTAATAATGTTCAGTTGCTCTTGCCTGCGACTATATACTATATGAATCGCGCCGAGGACCAGCCAGGAGATGCCCTCAAGTCCTTCAATCTAATATATACCCAGTATGAGTACGTGTACGATAGAGATGACCTTGTTGATATTGCAGGGATATATGCAAATAACGCAGTATCTGTCAACCTTTCCCGTTCGCTGTCGGAGGCATTGGAACGAAGTGTGTACTTAGTGTTCGGGGATTGCTCAATAATTAATCCGGGTATGGTGAATCAGGACGGAATATTTGTGTATGCCTATGATAACGAAGATTTGAAAGACATTGAGATACTCGGTGTTAGCTACCCAATCAGACAAATCAATCAAACCGATACAGTGAGTGAATATAGCTATCACGGCATGAGCACAATTTTCGTAGTCTATCAGGGCAATGCTATGGTAGAAATAATAGATTACATAGCGCAGGGCAGGCCTGATATTTTTTGGGAATTAATCGCAGAGACGCATATCCTCGGCAGTGATAAAAACCGGATCGAAAGCTTTACAGATTTTGTCACAGGCCGAATGGAAGGGCTTGCTTTTAAAGGAAACTTTATGTGGGGCACTACCCTATATCATGACTTTCTATATTTTTATATGGTTCCACTTCTAGTTGTTCTATCTTTGACAGGAGTAATTTCTTTTTTGTTAATATTTCGGGGCATAGTGCAGAAAATGAAACGTGACCTGACCATTCATCTGCAAAGCGGCGCCAGAGTGAGGGATCTATTGCTTAGATTCTATGTTTTCTATTTCTCAATCATTGGTATTGCTTTTTCGTACTTGTACTTGACAAAAGCAGTTGTCGATCTCACCTTACCATATATTCTGGCGTTTTATCTTATTATTACTGTAAGTGTTTGTTTTTACATTGCTTTGGTGCTTATGAGATCAAATCTTTTTGAGAATCTGAGAGGAGATATTCAATGAAACTAGTCTTAGAAAATGTCGATAGAGTTTACACCAAAGACGGTTACAAGACGCAAGCATTATCAGATATCTGCGTAAGTTTTCAGGATGGCGATCAGGTAATGATAATTGGAGAATCCGGTTCAGGCAAATCACACTATTGAACACTATTGGCCTATTAGACAGGGGATACACGGGCAATTATTATATCGACGGAAAAAGCGCCAAAGAGTATTCCCACAAAGAACAGGCTCTCATGAGGAATAAAATATTCGGCTATATTTTTCAGGAATATGCATTGCTCGAATCGGAAAGTGTGTACGACAATGTAAAAGTGCCTTTGCTTTATTCTGATGTAAAGAAAAATATGTATCGGGAATACATCGAGGAGTCTTTGAGTCAAGTGGGGTTAAGCGATATGATTAACAAGAAGGTGAAATATCTTTCTGGTGGAGAAAGGCAACGTGTAGCAATTGCACGGGCACTTGTCAATAAACCCAGGGTCATCTTGGCAGATGAGCCTACCGGGTCCCTAGACAGCAAAAATCGCAAGCAAGTTCTAGATATTATTTACAACTATCTTGACGCAACTAAAATACTAGTTTTTGTCACCCATGATCCGGAGAATAATCGGCGAGGAAGTCAGCAAATTGTCAAACTGGATAAAGGAAGATTATCTGTTCTGAATGCAAGTGCATAGTACCGTAACAATAAGTCAGAGCGTTAGTGTAAAATTACTGTAGGGATATTTGGAAGGATCTTCCCTCCAAATAATAGAAGAGGAACCTCACATCAGTTCGAATGAATACCCCACAAGGAGGTAGAGGTTCCTCATGGACATTATTCGCTTAGTAGAGGAAAAAACCCTTTCTGTATCGGTAAAAATTCTAGAGGCTTTAGAAGATGGTTGTACCTATCAAGATTTGGAGACCAATCTTAAGCAGCAGTTTGATGCGCTAGGACGTGAAATACTGAAAGTCTTCCTCGAATCCCTGGACCAAAAGCAGCTTACCAGCAAAGCTCGGAAACGCAGATGGACAGTGGTAAGGAGAAATGACAGTAAAGAGATGCTGACTCCCTTTGGTCCCCTTACTTATGAGAGAAGCTACTTTCGGAATAAAGAGAGCAAAGATTACTGTTACTTGGTGGACGAAAAAGTTGGAATCACCCCCCATTCCCGAGTAAGTGCAAGCCTGAAAGCGGAGTTATCCGAAGCATGTAGCGGGATGTCGTATGAAAAGGCTACACTCCAGATCAGCCGGTACAACCCCGAACTAAAGGTCAGTAGGCAGACTGTGGGTAACTGTGTCAAGACCTTTAAGGCGAAGCCCTTATCCGAACCAAAGGAGAAACGCCGAGTTCAAGAGCTGTATATTGAGGCCGATGAAGACCACGTGAAAGTTAGGGGTAAAAGGGGTACCCAGGCTCGACTCATCTACGTTCATGAAGGGGTCGCTGAAGAGCCACGCCGCCATTTGGTCAATGCCAGATACTTCACCACGCTTCATAAGAAACCAGAAGAATTCTGGACGGAACTCTTGGACTATATAGAGGCCCACTATGACCTTGACAGCATCTCAGCTATTTACCTATCTGGCGACGGCGCCCCTTGGATTCGGGCAGGACAAGATTACATCCCCGGCAGTGTATATATCCTGGACAAATTCCACCTGTCAAAGTCCATATTGCGAGCTACAGCCCATGCCCCAGAGCTAAAGGGTTTAATACATCGGGGGATAAGCCAGGCAGATAAACAGAGTGTCAACGCCGGAATGTTTTTGACCGAATCGCCGGTTTAAAATTGACCCAATCGCCGGTCTAAGAACGCCGGTTTTAGGGGGCGGTTTTCTCTCGTACCAGGCTATCCTTTACCGGAATATCAGCCGGTGGTACGACCCTGACACCGCCTTTTAACCTGTCTTTCAGTCGATAGCTCTCACCCCTTATGTTTATGATATGTGCATGATGCAGCAATCTATCCAGTATAGCTGTGGCTATAACTGTATCGTTCATAAGCTCGCCCCAATCTCCAAAATATTTATTGCTGGTAAGTATTATACTGCCGTTTTCATACCTTGAGCATATAACCCTGAATAAGAGCTCTGCTGATGCACGATCCAGCTGCATGTATCCTACTTCATCGATAATCAGTATGTCCGGCCTGGTATATACACGCCATCTGCGCTCCAGCTTACCTTGCAGTGCTGCCTTTTGCAGATCTGCTATGAGATGTGCCAGACTGACATAATATACCGTCATACCGGATCTTAAGGCTTGCATTGCAAGTCCTACCGCAAGATGGGTCTTGCCAACACCGGGAGGACCTAAAAAAATTACATTTTCATCCCTTGCCACAAAAACAAGGGTGGACAACTCTTTTATTTGCCTAACATCTATGCTGGGCTGGAAGTCAAAATCAAATTCTTCCAGTGTTTTTCGATGCGGAAGCCTTGACAGCTTAATCCTTGTTTCCTCACTGCGGCGTTTTTTCTCCTGAAGCTCAGCTCCCAAGAGCTCATTTAAGAATGTCAGATAAGTAGCATTTTTATGTATTGCATCTTCAATTTTTGCATCCAAAAGCCCGGAAGCCGTATTCAGTCCAAGTTCTGATAAAATGCTGCGGGTATGCTCCAATTCAACCATTGGACACCACCTCAATCAGCGCATCGTAAACGCTCAAAGGTCGTATCTCTACTGTTTCCGTTTCTTTCTTCAAGGCAAATGGAAGAGGTACTGCTATACCACCTTTTTCAGCAAGACCCTGGTACTGGCCTTTAAGCCAGGCAATCCTTCCCGATGCATACTCTACTTTGTGGCGTGCTATTCTGACCTCACCATAGTAGGCTTCAAAGAAATCGCCGCATATCCTAACCCTGACCTCCCTACCGCTGTACTGCCAGGGCATACCGTATTTTGCACCGTCATAGCTTACAAACCCGTCTCTTGTTATTTTCCTTGTTTCCCACCTGTATTTATTACAGATTGCTTTATCCGGCAGGGGCAGCAGGGGTTCTTTGCTTAAAGCTTCAAGCGGTATCTCCCCGGTAGTTCTATGGACTTTGCTGTCTGCCTTCCTGCACCATTCAAGTGCCTGTGAGTTTAAATCATGCAGATCCTTAAACTGTCTCCCTGGCAGGAAATTATTCTTCACGTAGTCCACCAGGCGCTCTACTTTCCCTTTTGTCTGGGGTCTCCTTGCACGGCATACTTTAGGTACAAAACCCATGTCTGCTGCAAAGTCCTCAAACCTGCTGTTCCATATCGGTTTCCCTGCCTCAATGCCATTTATTACAGTCTTCATCCTGTCACTAAGAACTACCTCCGGAACTCCGCCATAATACTCAAAGGCATTTACCATACATCTTAAGAGACTGTATATATCACAACGCTTGGTAAACTCAACATACTTGCTTCTTGAATTACCAAGTATCATCACGAAAACCGGAGTCTTATGAATTTTCCCCTTCTCATCTATGTAGTGCGCAATACCCCAGTCCATCTGCGCCTGTTCTCCAGGCTCTGTTTCATACCTTCGCACTGCCGGAGCGCTTCTTGCAGGCCTGAATGGCTTTACATAGTCCTTGATTATGGTTATGCCGCCGGTATAGCCCATTCCCTGCAGCCTTTCCAATATCACTACACAGTTAAATATCCCTTTCGCCATCATCTCATTTATTGCAGGTTTGTATGGATCAAGCTTTGATGGCCTTTTCCTCCCTTTAAGACCATGCTCAACTCTTGGCTGGTTAATATATTTTTTTACTGTGTTTTTTGATATGCCAAGTTCCTTTCCTATAGCATATGGACTCTTCCCTTTTTGTGCTTTTTCGCGTATCATATTAATTAGCCCACTCCTTATCATACGGTCAACCCCCATAAAAGCTTTCTTCTCACTTTTATGGTAACCGTTGGTTTGGTGTGGGTCAATTTCTTCCCGGCGTTATAGGTCAATTATATCCCGGCGTTTACATAAAAAATAAGCAGTTTTAAAAAACTGATTTTTGGCGTGCTGATTTCTTCTATCGTTTAATACCATGACCCCGCGTTATACTCTATTATCCTTAGTCTGCTTTTGACCATTGGCCGGCGGTTGGGTCATACCATAAGATAAGCAGGGGAAGTGCTGCAGTTGCAGATTCCCCTGCTTTGCCTTTGTTTAGCCTCTATTATGCTGTCTTTATTGCCCAAATATCAGCCATTCAGAACCGTCCCCAGTGGCTGGTTTTTAGGGGTAGATGCGGTTTAGCAGCCGCGGGAAGGGAATGGCCTCCCGGAGGTGGCTGAGGCCGCATATCCAGGAGATAAAGCGTTCCAGGCCGATGCCGAAACCTGAATGCGGGACGCTGCCGTAGCGGCGCAGGTCGAGATACCATTCGAAAGCTTCCTGGGGAAGCTTATGCTCTTGAATGCGTCTTAGCAGCAGATCCAAATCGTCTATGCGCTGACTGCCGCCGATGATTTCGCCGTAACCCTCAGGGGCCAGCAAATCTGCTGCCAGGACGACCTCCGGGCGTTCCGGCACAGGTTTCATGTAAAAGGCTTTGATGGCAGCAGGAAAATGTTCAATAAACACAGGACCGTCATGCAAGTTTGCCAGGGCTGTTTCATCGGGGGCGCCGAAGTCATCCCCCCACTGGATTTCGTGGCCCTGACTTTGCAGGTACTCGATGGCCGCGTCATAAGACATTTTTGCGAAAGGCCTGGCCAGAACAGCTTCTAATTTGGCGGTATCCCTTTCCAGGAGCTTGAGGTCCGCGGGGTGTTTTTCCAGAACGGCTTTGACCACATACTTGACCATCGCTTCCTGCATGGCCATATTTTCCTCATGATCGACAAAGGCCATTTCCGGCTCCATCATCCAGAACTCGATGAGGTGGCGGCGGGTCTTGGACTTTTCTGCCCGGAAAGTCGGGCCAAAGCAATAAACCCTGCCCAAGGCCATGGCGGCAGCTTCCATATAGAGCTGGCCGCTTTGGGAGAGATAGGCTTTGTCCCCGAAATACTCCGTCTCAAACAGGGTGGTAGTCCCTTCACAGGCGGCGGGGGTCATGATGGGGGCGTCAATCAGGGTGAAGCCCTCGCTGTCCAGCCAGTCCCGCAATGCTTTAACAACTGTATTGCGGATATGCATAATGGCCACCTGGCGGGGGGTGCGCAGCCACAGATGGCGGTGGTCCAGGAGAAAATCCACCCCATGCTCCTTGAGACTGATGGGATATTCTTCGGCCTGGTGGATAATGGCAATTGATTCCACCGCCAGCTCGTAACCCAGGGGAGAGCGTTTATCTTCTCTTACTGTGCCGGCGATCTCCACCGACGACTCCTGGGTGATGCCGGCTGCCAGTTCCCAGTCCTGAGCGGAGACTTCCGACTGGACCATTACAGCCTGAATAAACCCGGTGCCGTCCCTGATAATTAAAAACTGTATCTTGCCGCTGGAGCGCCGGTTATACAGCCAGCCCTTCAGGGTAACTTTATCATCTTTATACTGTCCTATATCTTTGATTAAGACTGTTGACACTTTAACTGCCTCCTTGATCGTCAAAAGGTGAAGTCCCTGGCGCTGACTCTGCCAGAGAATCAGTGTAGGGATCAGTGAAAAGCATATGGTTATCCAGGAATTTGAGCTTGGTAATCCCCGTCTTGCCTGTTCTGTTCTTGGCCACAATTACATCAACTACGTTGAGGGCATCATTGGCCAGCGCTTCCTCATAGGCGGCAGCGCTTTGGCGGGAATGGTTGTACAGGAAGATGACCATGTCGGCGAACTCCTCAATATTGCCGCTTTCCCGCAGGTCGGAGAGCTGCGGCCGCCTGTCAGCCCGCTGGCTGTAACTGCGGTTGATTTGTGAGATCAGCAGGATGGGGACATTCAATTCCGAAGCCAGGTTGCGGAGTTGCAGGACCACGTCGCCAGTGGCCCGGGCGGTGGAGATATTATTACTTGCCTCCAGCTGAATTGTCTGAAGGTAATCTACCACCACCAATCCAAGGGAGCCCAGCTCGGCGCGCATGCGCCGCAAACGAGCCCTGATTTGAGTTACTGTAAGCCCCCGCTCATCGCTGATTAACAAAGGCTTATTGTAGAGGTTATTGATATTGGTCTGGAATTTTAACAGCTCTTCCTCAGTCAGGTTGCCCTGGCTGTAGCGAAAGCCGTCCACCTCCAGTTCGGAGATGATTAGGCGGTCCATGATTTCTTCTGCACTCATCTCCAGGCTGACGATTGCCACCGGCACCGCCGGGTCGCGGCTGAGAACATTGCGGGCAATGTTCAGGGCCATAGCCGATTTACCTGTGGAGGTAGAGGCAGCGAGGACAATTAAGTGTTTATTTTGAAACCCGCCGATGATATTGTCCAGACAAAAGTAGCCAGTGAGCAATCCCCGGGGGGCAATGCCTTCGGCCCGTCGCAAGTATTCTTCCCAGCGATTGGCCAATAAATCATTCATGCGGTGAACCGGGGTTGTTGTACTGGCATCGGTGGCGCTGAATACCAAGTCTTGAGCCCTGGCCTGGATGCGGTCAAAATTGTCTTCCTTGTTGTGGGAGATTGATTCCGCAATCTCCAGGGCAGCTGTCAGCAACTTGCGCTGGTAGTATAGGTCGAGAAGGTTTTTCCACATGGCTTCCAGCTCAAGATCATCGGTTGTGCCCACACCCAAGTCAGCGATCTTTGCTTCCACATTGTCCAGGCGGCCATTGGCCTTGAGGGCCATGTATAAATCCGTCTGGGTAAAGGAGCCTGTGCTCTGGTAGATGCTGAGCATGGACTCGAAAATTATCCTGTGCTCAAGAATATAGAAGCAGTCGCCGTTTAGTTTATCTGCTGCAATGTCGAGGAACTTGGGTTGCGCCAGGATGCTGGCCAGCATCCGCCTTTCCAGGACGGTATCATGGGGAAACCAATAGCTGGCCTTGCCTCCTCCTAAATCCAGGAACTGGCGAATGCTGCCCTGGGAATGGTTCCATTTGGCAGCGAGCTCATGAATTATATCTTCAACAACCAATATGTTGTCTATCGTCTTCATGTAGTCCCGAACCAGGGTGTACTGCTTTTCGGCATCGGCTTCAGTAGCCAGGATCTGGCGCACGGCGAAGATGTCTACCGAAAAGGCATTGTCGATAGTCTTTCGGACACCTTCCTCGCCGGAGGTCAGGAGCACGTCATTCAAGTCCTTGCAGCCCTCGGGAGGGGGTGCCACCTGGATGTGCAGGCTGGGATCCCTGGCCCGCAGCAAATCCCGGTTGGCGAGGACACTGCGTATTCCAGTTTCATCATTGTCGGGCACCAGGATGACCTTTTTGCCCTTGCAGACCTTGGTAATGAGGCTGGCCTGATCTTCCGTCAGGGTGTCCTTGCAAATGGCGACAGAATTTTTATAGCCGCTTTGCCAGGCGCTGAGGACATCAAAATACCCTTCCAGTACCAGGAGGGAGCTGCCCGCGTGCTTCCGGGCATTATCCAGGTTGTACAAGATACGTCCCTTATTGAACACTTCGTCATTCTTGGAGTTCTTGTACTTGGGCCCCTGGCCGGGTTCCAAAAACCTTCTGCTGAATCCCACCGTCTTGCCATAGCCGTCTTTTAAGGGGATGACGATGCTGTTTTCCGAGGCGTCGTAGCCAATGTCAAAAGCATCAATAGTCTCTTGGCTAAAGCCGCGGCTTTTGAGATATTCCCGGGCAAGGCCGGCACTGAGCAACTGCTTCTGGGAAGCCAGCACCGCCCGCTCATTGGTCTTTATCCGCTCCCGCCGGGCCTTTGCCTGGGGGGTGTCTTCTGCTTTTATATCTATGCCTGCATATTGAGCGAGGAAATTAATCGCTTCAAAGAAATCATAGTTATAATGGGCTTTGACGAATTCAATTATACTGCCTCCGCTCTTACAGCCAAAGCAATAATAGCTTTGGGTATCGGGGTAGACAGTCAGGGAGGGCGTACTGCTGTCAGGATGAAGCACACAAATGCCCTGGTGGATGCGGCCGGTTTTTTTCAGCTGGGTATACTGGCCGATAAACTTCACCAGGTCGATTTTGTTTTTTAATTCGTCAACAACTTGCTGGTAATCCATCCCTTCCCCTCCTCTATAGGATCATGCGCAGATTGCCCTTAAGCTCCAAGATGTTGGAACACATTTCCCCCAACCGCCACACAATCCGTTCCCCATATAAATCCGTCTGAAAGCGGCGGACCAGTTCCGGAAGGGTAAAGTTGGAAGTCACCACCAGGGGCTTGAGATTGCGGTAGCGGTAATCAATTATTTGCGCCAGGTTCTTGAGGGAGAATTCCGTGGGCTTCTCCAGCCCCAGGTCGTCCAGCAGCAGCAGATCGACATTTTTGACCTCATCCACCAGCTGCTGTTCCGACTGCTCCGCCTCCCGGTTAAAGGTGGCCCGCAGGGAATCGAGAAAATCTGCATAGACCAGGTAGCGTACTGACATATGTTCAAGGAGATAGTTGGCTATACAGCCCAAGAGAAAGGATTTTCCCGAGCCGGTGGTGCCATGTATAAACAACCCCTGGCCAGAATCCCTTTTTAGGTGCTCGCAAAACCTTTGCACATAGGCATAATTCTGTTTCGCCTGCTCGCGAAATTCCGGCTGGTAGAGGTCAAAATTTGCAGCGGCAAAAGTGGCATTGGCGATGCGCGAAGGTAAATTGGCATGTTTGCGATACAGCCGGATCCGCTTCTCCTGGGCACAGGGGCAGGCAAAGTACAAGCCCTCTTTACTAATCATGCCGGTATCCTGACAAAGTTCACAGTTCCACCTTGGCTGCAGGGATAAGGGATCAATATTGTATTCCTTGAGCAGGGACCGCCTTTCTGCCATCAGCTCGTCCAGGCGGGTTTCCAGGGCGACAATGCCCTCCTCCAGGGATTCCCCTTTGAACTTGCGGAAAGTCGCGCTGATGATCTGCTTGAGGACATCATCTGCCCGCTCGAAATTTTCTTTCAGCTGAGGATAGCGGGCAAACAGGTTGTCCATATACTTTTTATGTTCTGCAAGAATAATTTTGCGCTCCTCATCCTCCTGGTTGCGGATGTGGGAAAGTTCATCCCTCATTGACCTCATCCTCCAGACCTTTCATCGTCTTGCGCTGCACCAGCTTCTCCAGGTCAGATATTTTATGTTCATGGGTAAATCCCTTTTTCCGTGTTTCTCCTTGCGTTTTACGGTTTTTTCCTTCAAGCCAGTCATCGATAAAGCCCAGGGTTGGCGCGCCCTTGCCCTGGTAATCGCCGGAAAGGATTGCCTCTCTCACCAGGGAGGCAAGTTGCGCCGGGCTTTCCACCTGGGCGGCCCATTTATCAATTACTTCTTTTTCTGCCGGGGTCAAGGTATTGTACCCCCGTCCCAGCTCTTTTTCCACCGCCCGGTGGAATTGGCAACGGGCTTGAAATTCCTTGTCCAGGCGAAGGAGGTCCTCGTAGGATTTTATCCCCTGGGTAACCCATTGACTCACTATTTTGTCGGTGTAGCGGCTGGGACAGCCTCCCTTGATACCGTCCATATCGATTTTGTGCTTGGTTCTTTCCAGCAGCTCTTCCAGCAGGCGCTGGTCTTGAATCTGGGAAAACCAATCGTCAAAGCGATCCCGCAATTGGCGGCTGGGGCGGAAATTGCACTCGGTAATGAATCTGGTGGCAAACTCATCTGCTACTTGCGGCGTGAGCTGGTTAGCATCGGAATTGGCAGCGGCAACCTCAACCTGGCTGGGAGCCTGTCCTCTTTTCAGGTGAAAGGTTTCCAACAAAGTAACAAACCTGCGCTCCTGCTCATAGGCAAAGGCATTGCTGTTGATCTTCTCCTGCAAGTCGGCCATGGTTGGAAGAATTATGATGAATTCCCTGTTGTCCTTAAGCAACAAGCCATACTTGACAAGGGTATTCAGCGCTAACTTAAAGCTCCTCTGGGTGATATTCATCTGCTGCTGAATGTCGCTTTCGGTAAAGCTATGGCCGTTGACGACAGCATGGTAGAGATTAATCCACACAGCCATGGCCTCAAAGCCAATTATCGGCTGATAGATCTCGATCAGTTCTGGTGGAATTGTCGTCAGCTGAATGCTGCCTTGAAGGGAAATTTTCAGGGCCTATTCACCTCCAGGATCGAGAAAGTAAGCGGCAATGCCTTCATACAGTGCTATTGCTGCCCGGCCCGCAAAGTCAGGGGCGGCCAGCATTGCTTCTTCCTCCTTATTGCTGATAAAAAGAATCTCCGCCAGAACAGCTGGCGCATCCACCTGCAATACCGCATCGTTCTTCCGCTTTATGCCCCGATTATAGCGCTGTAATTCCCTGATAAGCTCATCCTGGACCGCCTTTGCCGCTCTTTTGCTGTGATAGGCGTTCAGGGAGTTGGGATTATAATAGGTTTCAATGCCGTAGGCAAATCTGTCAGACCAGGAGTTATTGTGCACAGAAATAAAGAAGTCAGGAGAATATTCGCTGACCAGCTCATAGCGCTTCCAGAGATCGGGGCCAATATGTCTGCCCGGTTGGAGGGTCGTGTCGACGATGGTGTCGGTCGAGCGAGTCATAAAGACCTCGGCCCCGGCCTGTTCCAACATTGCTTTCAATTCAAGGGCGATGGCCAGGGTAACGGTTTTTTCCTCGAGGCGGAGGTATTGTCCTATCGCCCCGGGGTCATGGCCCCCATGGCCGGGGTCAATGGCAATGCGTTTTCCCGCCAGGCCCGCGTCCAGCCACTTAATGGCATAGCCGGTTTCAGTTTTCATGAAGTAAAAAACAGGAGGCAGCTTGTCCAGCTCCAGCTCGACAACTACCCTCCCCCCTTGCCTGCGAAAACCAATGTGCTGGTCCAAGGGCTGTTCCTCAGCCGGGAAGGCAGCGGAAGCGTCGGCGTGGGACAAGGTCAGTTCCAATATGTTGTTCTGCACCCGCCAGGAGTCATCTTCGCCAATGGGAACATTTATATATATCCGAAGATGCCGCTGCCGATGTATCGAAATCAGGGGCAGCGCTGTATTTGCCGCCTTGCTGTTAAGTATGGCAGGGGCATCAGCTTGCTTGCCCATACTGAATGCCATGGCAACAGACAGCCCCATACAGACCAAGGCGAAAGTTAAAAAAAAGGTACGCCTTTTTTTCCTCTTTTTTTTCTTAGAGTAGCGCATATAGTACACCTATTATCACATCCCATACATCATTCTACCATAGATGTCTGCAAAAAAGAATTGCTGCGCAACCGGCCGTGCCATTGTATTATTACCGCGAGGCCTGTTCTTCCTCCACGATTTTTACCCCTGCACTGGCGCCAAATCTCGTCGCCCCGGCTGCCATCATTTCCACAGCAGTCTGGTAGCTGGAAACGCCACCCGAGGCCTTGATGCCAAAGTCAGGGCCTACGGCTTCCCGGATAATCCTGATATCTTCCACTTTGGCGCCGCTGGGGGCATAGCCGGTGGAAGTCTTGACAAAGTCGGCCCCCGCCGCCTTGACAATTTTACTGGCGGCGGCAATCTGCTCAGGGCTCAAATAGGCGGTCTCGATGATTACCTTGACAATTGCCCGGCCTTTAACAGCTTCAACTACAGCCTCAATGTCCTCCTGAACTGCCGCCAGGTTCCCCGACAGCATCTCCCCGATATTCATCACCATGTCCACCTCAGTGGCACCGTCGGCAACAGCCTGGGCGGCTTCAAAGGCCTTGGTCTCTGGCTTTGTTGCCCCAAAGGGAAAGCCGATAACAGTTGTAACTCCCACTCCTGACCCCGCCAGCAACGAGGCGCATAGTTTAACAAAGACGGGCTGAATGCAGATGGAAGCAAACTTATATTCCAGGGCCTCCCGACACATTTTTTCAATATCTGCCGCCACTGCAGTGGGCTTTAAGAGGGTATAATCAATATATTTAGCGATACTTGTCATATAGTTTCAACCCCTTTTTCTATTTTCAAAAAATGGAAACACGCTGGCCTTTATATTCTTTAATTCGTCTTGCGGCGGGGGAAATCCTTTTGGAAACATATTTTCTTTGCCTTCGCTAATACTATTAAGGGACGAAAATTTTGGGCAAAATTTTCTTTACAGACCTTGGACCCGCTCTCTTATATGGCCAGCAGGACCACATTTCTAGTAACATAGTCTGCTTCTCTGCAGCAAAAAATATATGCAGGGAGGTGAGACTTTGGCGAGGAACAATCGCAGCAAAAATCTTATTGATCCAAAACTTCTTGAGCAATTCAAATATGAGATTGCGGACGAACTCGGCCTTAGCAATAAAATCAACACTCAGGGCTGGGCGAATATGACCACCCGGGAAGTAGGCCAAATCGGGGGAAAAATCGGCGGCAATATGGTCAAGATAATGATTCGCAATGCGCAAAAGATGATGGCGGAAAATGGCAATCTTTAAAATACTCTAAAGACGCCACTGGCGTCTTTTTTAGTATATCTGGATTTCGGGGATACAATATAGTAATATTAAGGACAAAGGAGGGAATAAGGATATTATGACTACAGAAAGCCCTGTCCAGAAAACCAAATCTGCAGATACTGCTCATAAGGCACTTAAAATCGTCATAAAAGTATTAAAGATCATCTGGGTTCCGGCCCTTTTAATCCTTGCTCTTGCCGTTGGCCTCGCTTTAGGCTACGAGTTTATCACGAAAACTCCCGGCACCAATATCTTTGACAAGGAGATTTGGCAGAACTTTTTTGAACAGATTAAAGCTCTGAAAGGTCCTCCTATCAACTAACACTCGGCAGTATCTGGAAGAATCGCCTTTCGATTATTTTCCGGAGGTTGTTAAATGGCGACTAATCTTGCCGACCTGCTGTCTCAGTTGGAGGTCTTTGAACCTCACCCCCCCATTCCAAAATTAAAAATAACGGGCATCAGCGACAACTCAGCCCATGTAAGGCCCGGAAACATCTTTGTCGCCATAAAAGGGTATGAGTTTGACGGTCACGACTACATTGGCCAAGCTATAGCACAGGGAGCCGCAGCTGTTATCGCCGAAAGGCGAATTACTACTGAGGTTCCCCTTTTTATTGTCCCCGATTCCCGCATAGCCCTTGCCAAACTCAGCAATGCCTGGTTTGGCTACCCTGGAAAAAGCATGATACTAATTGGGGTAACAGCTTCCAATGGAAAAACTACCACCTCTTTTATGATTGACAGCGTCCTTTCCAGACATTATCCTGTTACAGGGCTTATTGGCACCGTTATAGTCAAAGATGGCCGCAGCACCGAAGGCGCAGGCTTGACAACCCCTAACTCCCGGGAACTGTTTGAGATTCTCGCCAGAATGCGGGACAACGGCTGTTCCCACGTAACCATGGAAGTGTCCTCAGCAGGACTGGAACTGCATCGCGTTCATGGCATCGATTTTAATATTGTCACCTTTAACAATGTCACCCGCGAGCATATCGATTTCCATGGCAGCTTTGAAAAGTACTGGCATCACAAGACAAAACTGGTGAAAAATCTTGCTCCCGCCTCTACGGCCATACTCAATGGCGATGACCCCTTAATCCGGGAACTGTGCCAGCAGACCAAGGCAGATTACATTACTTACAGCCTCAAAGGCAATCCCGCCCACATTCAGGTTGAGGATATTGATCTCAGCACTGGTTCCGGAAGCTTTCGCTATATCATTCCCCAACCGGTCCATTCCCGTAACTTTACCCTCTCCCCCTGTAATTTGGCATTTAAGCTCAAGGTTCTTGGCCTGCACAACATTTACAACGCAACTGTAGCGATTACCGTCGGCAAGCTCTGCCAGGTCCCCGACGGGCAAATTTACGCAGCCCTCAGGAGTTTCAGCGGCGTTGAACGCAGGTTTCAACTGATCTATGACGGCGATTTCAAGGTAATCGACGATCACTTCGCCAATACCGGCAATATCGACATCACTCTCGCTACTCTCGGGCTGATGGAATACCGCCGGCTGCACCTGCTCATTGCCATCCGCGGCAGTCGCGGCAGCACTGTAAACCGGGAAAATACCGAAACAGTGGTCAAATGGCTCCCCCTGCTGCCCCTGGGTGAACTGGTGCTCACTGACAGCGAGGAATTTGTCGGCGTCCACGATGTAGTCACTCCTGAAGAAAAGGCGGCAGTGCTGGATACCCTGGACGACGCCGGGATCAAGTATCGGCATTTCCCCAGGCTAACGGATGCCATTCATGCAGTTGTTGAAGCTGCTCAGACAGATGATGTTATCCTCATGGGTGGCTGTCAGGGATTAGATTATGGCGCCCATGTCCTCATCCCCCTATTGGCCAAACGCCATCCCCCTGCCGAGCAAAGAGAAATTCTGCAAATTTTAACTGGTAGAGTTGCCGGTTTGTCTTGACTAAAAATAAAACCTCTAGTATAATAGTGAAGTCCGCGGGGCGTAGCGCAGTTTGGTAGCGCATCTGGTTTGGGACCAGAGGGTCGCAGGTTCAAATCCTGTCGCCCCGACCATTAGCGCGGCCCCTTGGAGAAGCGGTTGAACTCACCAGCCTTTCACGCTGGCATTCAGGGGTTCGAATCCCCTAGGGGTCACCAATGGAGTTGTGGTGTAGTGGCCTAACATGCCTGCCTGTCACGCAGGAGATCGCGGGTTCGACTCCCGTCAACTCCGCCATCTGCCGATGTGGCTCAATGGTAGAGCAGCTGACTTGTAATCAGCAGGTTGTCGGTTCGATTCCGACCGTCGGCTCCATTGGAGAGGTTCCCGAGTTGGCCAAAGGGGGCAGACTGTAAATCTGCTGGCTCCGCCTTCACTGGTTCGAATCCAGTCCTCTCCACCAAAACCAATGGGGTGTGGCCAAGCGGTAAGGCACGGGACTCTGACTCCCGGATTCGCAGGTTCGAATCCTGCCACCCCAGCCATAATATGGGCCATTAGCTCAGTTGGTAGAGCACCTGACTCTTAATCAGGGTGTCCCGGGTTCGAGTCCCTGATGGCCCACCAAAGCTTACAAGCCTAAAGGCTTAATATACAATGCGAGAGTGGTGGAACTGGCAGACACGCTAGGTTCAGGACCTAGTGCCCTTACCGGTGTGAGGGTTCAAATCCCTCCTCTCGCACCAAAAAAAAATTCAGACTGGCGTCGCCAGTCTGTTTTTTATACCCTTCTTGCTGCCATCCAGATCAAAGCTTTTTATAAATATATACATCGACCCGGTCGAGACCGTAATCGGCGGGGGTAATAATTTGTTCCGATCCTCCCAAAAAGAGAAGCCCGCCAGGCTTTAAGGCCTTGGCTATCCGGGACAATACAGTTCTCTTGGCGGAGTCGGTAAAGTAAATAATTACATTGCGGCACAACACTACGTCCATACCCTGGGGATAAGCATCCCGCAGGAGATTGTGCCGAAAATAGGTGACACATTGTCGCAGCCGGTTTTTCACCCGGTATAAGTCGTCGCCGATGGCATCAAAGATCAGGGATACTTCTTCGGCCGTGAGATTTTTGAAGGATTTTTCGGCATAGATTCCCTCCCTGGCAGCCTCCAGGGCCCGATTGCTGACATCCGAGGCTTCTATCACCCAGCAGGAGCGGGGAAGCATGTTGATAAGCATATATGCCAGGGAGTATGGCTCCTCGCCGCTGGCGCAGCCTGCGCTCCAGAAACGCAAAGGCAGCGTTCTGGCGGCTAATTGGGCGACATTGTCTTTAAAGACTTGCCAGTAGTCCCGATCCCGAAAAAACTCGGTGACATTAATGGTAAGCTTGTCCACACTATCCTTAAGCAAAGCAGGATCGGACTTAAGGGCCTCCAGCAATTCCGGCAGAGAGTCGATGCGCAGCTTTTGCCGAATGGCAGTAAGCCGGCGCAGTGCCTGAGGCTTATTATAGCAGGAGAGATCTATGTCGGTCAGTGCCTTGAACTGCCTGACGAATTCCTGGAAGTCGTCGCTCATGGGCTTGCCTCATTGAAAAATAAAGCAATTTCTCGGGCTGCCGCCTCGGGACTGTCAGCGGCATGGACCAGGTTTTCCGTCTTGAGCGCAGCGTAATCCCCACGGATCGTTCCCGGCAGTGCCTGGTGGGGATCCCTGTGCCCCACCATTCTTCTGGTAAGAGCAATGGCGTCATGACCTTTCCAGATCATGGCGACAACGGGGCCGGAACAGATAAAGTTGACCAGCTCCTCAAAAAAAGGCTTGCCCCAATGCTCGATGTAATGCTTCTCAGCCAGTTCACGGGAGATTACCAGCATCCGGGCTGCTTCCAGGGTAAAGCCTTTCTGCTCCATGCGCCGGATTATCTCCCCCACCAGCTTTCTCCTAACTCCATCGGGTTTCACCATCAGAAAAGTTCTCTCCATGCATTTCACCTCATTAGCATCTTCTTAATATTATTAGACAAAAGATGCCAAATATCCTTTAATGCATCCTCGGGGCAAAAATCAAAAACCGGCCTGCCCGCAAGGGCAAGCCGGTAACGGGATTATTTTTCCTTGAGAAAATCGTAGCGGTAGTCTGCAGCAGGGAGGAAATTCTCCTTGGTGTTTCTTACACTCACCCATCTTAAAAGGTTGAGCTTGCTGCCGGCCTTGTCGTTGGTGCCGGACTTCCTTGCCCCGCCAAAGGGCTGCTGACCCACCACTGCTCCGGTAGGCTTGTCATTGATGTAGAAGTTTCCTGCCGCGAAGTACAGGGCCTTGTCCATCTTTTTCAGAGCTTCCCGGTCGCGGGCAAATATGGAGCCCGTCAAACCGTAGGGCGATGTTTGGTCACACAGCTCAAGGGTTTCCTCTAACTTGTCGTCTTCGTAGAGGTAGATGGTCAGCACCGGGCCAAAGATCTCTTCTTCCATAGTCCGGAATTTGGGGTCTGTGGTGAGAATAATCGTGGGGTCGATGAAGTACCCCTTGGCATCATCAAAAGTGCCTCCCCAAAAGATTTCGGCGTCTTCACTGTTCCTGGCATATTCGATATACCCGGTAATCTTGTCAAAGGCTCTTTTATCGATAACTGCGCCCAGGTAGTTGGTAAAGTTCTCGATATCGCCGACTTTAATGGTCTTGAGCTCGGCGGTTAATTTGGCCTTTAACCCCTCCCACATGCTGGCGGGTATATACGCCCTGGAAGCAGCAGAACATTTCTGGCCCTGGTATTCAAAGGCTCCCCGGATGAGAGCGGCAGCCAGGGCATCGGGATCACAGGAATTGTGGGCGAAGATAAAGTCTTTGCCCCCTGTCTCCCCCACTATCCGCGGGAAAGATTTGTATTTGCGGATGTTGCTGCCGATGGTCGACCAGATGCTCTCAAAGACTGCTGACGAACCGGTAAAATGGACGCCAGCCAAATCTTCATGCTGAATCAGTACCCTGTCGACATCTGCCCCCCGGCTGGGCACAAAGTTAATTACTCCCGCCGGCAAGCCTGCTTCTTCTAATATCTTCATGACGATGTAATTGGAGTATACGGCGTTATTCGATGGCTTCCAAATCACTGTGTTGCCCACCATCGCCGGAGTGATTGGCAGGTTGCCGCCAATGGAGGTGAAGTTAAAAGGCGTAATCGCTAGGACAAAACCTTCCAGGGGCCGGTATTCTATGCGATTCCACTCGGTTGTAATGGAATTGGGCTGATCCTGGTATATCTCCCGCATGTAATAGGTGTTAAACCGCAGGAAGTCTGCTAATTCACAGGCAGCATCGATTTCTGCTTCCCGGACATTCTTGCTTTGTCCCAGCATGGTGGCGGCGTTGATGGTCGCCCGCCGGGGACCGGAAATGAGCTCAGCGGCCTTTAAAAAGATTGCCGCCCTGTCATGCCAATCCAGCTCCATCCAGGCTTCCTTCGCCTCCCGGGCTGCCTCCGCTGCCATTTCCAGTTCTTTCTCGCCGGCCAGATGATACCTGGCCAGGATGTGGGCGTGATTATGAGGAATGCGGATTTCGCGAATGTTATTAGTCTTGACCTCTCTGCCTCCTATTAACAGAGGGATCTCAATCACTGTTTGCTTAAGGCGTTTGAGTTCATCCTTAAGAGCAGCTTTTTCCCTGCTTCCCGGGGCATAGCCCAGGACCGGCTCGTTGACAGGTGTCCGCACATTAAATATACCGTTCGTCAATGTTGTCCCCTCCTAAAAATATAGATACTGATGCTCAAAAAAAGCCCCAAAAGGGATTGGACTTATTATGTATTCCCCACCGCAAGGCTAAAATCCTTTTTTTCTGTCAACATTTACAGCCCTGCAAAAATAGCCAATACACTGGCTGCGAGAGCTGTCAATTCGCCGAGCCTGGACATGCTGAAAAGCGGGGTATCCCCCGCTTTCCTTAGGCTGTTTAGATTACAACCTGTTATACCCGAAAACAAGCAGTGATTTAGCCTTTTGGTAAAGGAATAGCCAATCTACAAGCTATAAGCTGACACTGTCTGCGGCCAGGACTGCATAAGCCACTGCTTTCGGAATAGTAACACCGAAGGTAGCAATGGCGCTGATGATGACGGAAACGCCTGCGGCTCCGATGAGGGTCCATGCCAGCCATTCGGGCATTTCCCAGCCAGTTGCTTGATACACAATGGCAATGATGTCGAAGTTAGCGATTGCCACTCCCAGCAAGAGTGCTGCGGACAACAACCTTTGGAAAGCCTTCATGATTCCCCCTCCTTTCACTGTAGATAATCGCTAAATCACCTGCTTGATTAAATGCGCAAGCTCTCACACGGTTATGTCGCGCTTTTTGAAAATTGTGCTGCCGAGGACCAACGTAAGAAGTATAGAAACAGTCATTGCAGTGACAGCAGCAGCAAATTTGCCGGATTGAACAGGCAGAGCGGTAAGTTTATGACTATAGGACGACGGAAAAGCATAGGCGATCAGGGTCAGGGCCTTGACATGCCGAGACAAACTCACCAGCACAGAGGCAATAATGGATTCTATAAGACTGAGGCCAAAATATAGCAGCACGATTAGGGCGTCGTTATAGATGTAAAGGGTAAGCAGGATGATTACGCTGGCATAGGAAATCTGCTGCCAGGCCGAGATAATAACATAATAGAGGATTCTGGAGATATCAAGGAAAATGCTGTCGCTCCCCCAACCCCGGAAAATGGCAAATACTATCGTCGAGGAGCCGGCTAAAAAGAACATGAGAAAGAACACCATCAGCGCGAAGCTGATATATTTCCCGATAAAGACACCCCGGCGGGGCAAATTAATTGTGCCGATGTTCCTTATCGTTTGTTTTGTGAACTCAGAGGAGAAAACAGTAACCACCAGGAAGGGAATGAAAAAGGAAAAAAAACCGGCAAAACTGCTGGCAACAAAGGCATTGTGTCCCGTAGGCTTTTCAGAAAACGCAATCTCCAGCTCCATGAGTTCAGCCAGCATCTGGCGAAAAGGTATGACCTGAATGCAGACAACAGCCAGGGAAACGAACAGGATAATCTTCAACAGCGGCTGGCGCAGGAATTTAAACAGCTCCCCCTTAACTACAGAAAGCATGTTGGCTGCCCCTTTCTGTCAATGCTAAAAAGTATTCCTTTAAGGTGCACTGCTCGACTTGGGCCGGGCCATCCCCTGCCAGTAGAGCCAGCAATGATTCTAACTCTTCTCTCGTCGCCTCCTGAAGGAAAATCCAGAGGTCACTGCCCCTTTCTCTCCAAAATAGCCTGTCCCCGTACTGAGCCAGCAATGCCAGGCATTTGTTTAAGCTGTCCCTGGTGGCTGTGGCGCGGATTCGTCGGCATACCGATTCAATATTGGCATGGGAAAACTCCGTGACAATTTTGCCGCCATGCAGGATGGCATAGTCTGTGGCAACGCCTTCGGCCTCTGCAAGCAAGTGGCTGGAGATCAGGAAAGTCTTGTTGGTATTGCGGTTGATATTCCTGATAAGCTCCCGGATTTCTTCCATGCCGGCGGGATCCAGGCCGGTAAAGGGCTCGTCCAGGACAACTAAGTTATAATCACCCAGTAATGCCATGGCGATGCCAAGGCGCTGCTTCATGCCCAGGGAAAAACCCTTGACTGCCTTGGGATTATTGGGATCCAGCCTCACTGCTTTCAAGGCTTTGACGAGGTTCCCGGGGTTTATCCCCTGGACCATGGCGTAGTAGCGCAGGTTGTCATAGGCCGAAAGGTTGCCGTAAAACTTCGGTGAATCGATAAGACTGCCTAGTTTTTTCACTTTATAAGCTATTTCCCCGGCATCGGAATAAAGCAAGCCGGCGATTAATTTCAGCAGGGTGGTCTTCCCCGCCCCGTTTAATCCCAACAAAAAAATGACGCTGCCTTCTTTAAGGGAAAAGGACAGGTCATCCAGGACGGTTTGCGCACCATAACTCTTCTTCAGCCCGGTACATTGCACTACAGTCATCAGAACAGCTCTCCGCCAAAGGGAAAGGATACCAGGAATATTGCCGCCAGCAAAATCAAGGCCAGGGTCCTGGTTTTAGCGGCGTTTAAGTCGGTATACCTGGGCAGTACAACCAGGGCAGAAAGGAAGAACAGGACATAAAAAGGCAAATAGCTCAATTTCCCCAATAACCCCATGGATATAAGCTTGCCGCCGGCGACAAGGAAGCCCACTGTATCGGAAAGGGTTAACAGGGGCAAGGGCAGCAGAATGCGAATGGAGGCGGCAAAGGACTTCTTTACATCTAACCCGCTGTTAAGGGCGGCAGTGGCAAAGTACAGCGCCAGCCCGACAACGACAACATAAAAAATGTACAACCCGGCGCTGACAAAGATAACCCCTGGGATGAGAATAAGAACATTGGCAGTTCTCTCGCCAAACTGGGAAGATATCGCTTCGCGGTTTATGAGGATGTTAAAAATCCCCAACACAGCAGTGGCCAGCAGCGTAAACAGAGCAACATTTTTTGCCCTGTATCTGTTTTGGTACGCAAGTGTCCTCATGGTCTTTCTCCTTTCTTGTTTATACAAATACCTGGAATAATGGGGTTATAAAAACCTCAATCACCGCACAGAAAAGGGTAAACAGAAGATGTGCGCCTAAGACTGCGGCGTAGCCTTTGATGTTCTTGCGTATGCTCTCCTCATTCCGGGAGAGAATGTAGCCTGTCGCCAGGATATTGGGGATTTCAAATATGCCATGGGGAAGGAGCAGCAATAACAGCCGGATATTTGTCTGCACAATCCAGCCGCAGGTTAGGCCTAAGATAAGCCCATTGATGCAACACACACCGTACCCATACACCTTGGTAAAGATGACGGAAATGTAGACAGTCACTATTAACAGGCAGTTCTTCAGGGCAATGGTCTTGAGGTTCTCGAAACTGGAGCGTGTGAGATTACCCTCCCCTGGCGTCGCCTTAATCAACATGCTTAACAGGCATCCGATGAGGAAGAAAAGGCTGAACAATGCTGCTGTTTTCGCCAGATACCTGGGCAGTTTCTTTATTTTCGCCAACATTTCCCCAGCCAACCTTTCTCTTTAAAATGCTTTTTTCCTGTATACCAGGCAGAGCAATACAGTCAGCAGTACGCAGGCTAAATCAAAACCGAGAAATGCCGCCCAGATATTATTGCGGGCAAAGAGAAAAAACGCGAAAACTCCAAAGCTGGGAAGCAAGGCGATAAGGCCTAACCCGATCTTAAATACGCCCCAGATTAGAGTTTTCACGTTTTCCTCCATCTGTTCCTGAACAAGCAAATTCCCAATGGGGAGAAACTCCAGGAAAACCAGATTAGTAATTGCAAAGAAATAGCTGCTCAGTGTTAACAGGACTACGAAACCAGGGGTTCCGGTAAACCACCCTGCCAAAGCAATGAATAAGCTGCTGACAGTCATTTTCTTGGCAACTGGCAGTGCAGCCAAGGCCAGCATCTTGCGCCAGGGAGATATGGGGAATAAGCGCACATGGGCAGAGGCCAGTTCGTCTTTTACAGACTGGACATCGAACAGGGTCATGGCAAAAATCAGCTGCAGGATGGCATTGGCAACATAGGCGTAGATAGGTGGGACGGCTTCCCCCGTCGCGGTAACAGAAGACTTGATGGCGTAGGACACAACGCAGATAAAGGCACAGGTAAACAGCGCTCCGAAATCAAAGAAGAGATACCATCCCCGATGCCGGAGCTCCACCAGCTGTTTGCAGAGGATTGCCCAGGCACCCTGGCCGCCCAGAGGCAAGGAAACTGCCTCCCTCCCCTTTCCTCCCCCGCCTCCTTGTCTGTCAGACAGCAAGGCGAGTACATCTGCCCTTTTCACTGCAAAAAATGCGTACACCAGAAAGCCTGCAACAAGGACAAGGGCCAGAAAAAACAATGCCTGGGTATCTCTTGTCAGCCCGGAAATGGCCCGGGAGACAATATAGTAATTCCAGCCGCTAAGAGGTATCAGTCCGTAATAGTCATTGGATCCGGTCAGAATCTGCCTGACCGCCATCCATCCCATGAAGACAGTAAAGCTTGTACATATGAGGATTCGGGCAATCCTGCTGCAATATACACGCAAGAGCACCAGCATTGAAAAATACAGGATAAGCAGCAGGACAATCCCCAGGGAGATGACCAGGAATATATGGACGGGAATGGCTAAGCTCCTGACGGCACTGACCCCAAGAAAGACCAGCAAGATAAAGGTCAGCAATAAACTCTTATATGCTTTCTTCAAGACTCCGTACAGAAACACGCGCTCCTTGGGCAAGGGACTGGAGACAACCCAGATCAGTTCGGCCTGGCTGTAGGCATAAAGGCCGGACAGCTCCGTCGCGACAAAGACAATGATAAACAGAATGACAGTTGCCGCCATATAAATCTGCTGCAGCAAGGCAGGATTTATCCTGAAAGTGGCGGCATCACTGATTAATATAGATGTTATTAGTATCCCGAGATATACAATCAGGGCAATGAGCAGCTTAGGTCTAAGCAGTGATTTGAGGATGTTCCGAAGACTGCGTGTGGCGAGATAGCTTAATGCTCCGCTCACATCACCACTGCCCGCTTCTGCTTAGTGGCGGCAAGATAAACATCCTCCAAGGACTGCCCCCACTGCTCTGCCTCCTCCCGGGTAAATGAGGCAACCAGCCTTCCTTCGAAAATTATGTACGCGGTGTCCCACAGCGCGGCAACTGAGCTAAGTATATGCGTGCTGATTAGAATACAACAGCCGTCATTCTTTAATTCACCCAGAACAGTATTGAGTTCCTTAATGGCTGCCGGGTCAAGGCCCACAATCGGCTCATCAAGGATAATAACCCGGGGTGAATGAAGCAGGGCCATACAGAGATTCAGCTTCTGTTTCATTCCCTTGGATAGTTCATGTCCTAATTTGTGGCGCTGGGTATAGAGGTCAAATCTGTCCAGCAGACGCGTTGCATGGTGCAGCCACTGGTCGCCCAGGGAGTAAGCCCGGGCAATGTACTCCATATGCTCCATCACTGTTAAATAGTCAAAGGGAACGGCAAATTCAGGGACAAGGGACAGCAGCCGTTTCGCTTCAATACTCCGATTACCGTGACCAAAGATCTCAATGTCGCCGCTGTAATCCAGGAAACCGGCAATGCAGTTGATGGTGGTGGTCTTGCCGGCGCCATTTGGCCCTATCAAGACACTGATCTCACCCGGCTTCACCGCTAAGCTGAGATTATCGACAACGGCAACCTGCCTGTATCTCTTCGTCAAACCGGAAACGATAAGCATAGCCTTAGTCTTTAGTAAAGATTTTGCCTGCCCAGTAGACTATCAACACCAGGAAAAAGAGAATAAGGGCAAGGTTGCGCAATCTGCCTGCAAACAGTGAAGGGTCAAGGATGCTGATTGCGCCCAGCGCTAATAAGCTCAGCAATGACACGATCCAGGACACACTGATGGCCTTATAGCCTTTCACAATAGACCTGCCTCCCCAGCTCTTAATATTTCCTTAGTTTACCACAGATTACCATGAAAAGGATGGCAAGTCAATATTACCATTTTCCAATCGTGACAATACTACCTGGGCAAAAAAACAATAAGTTCACCCCCGCTGGGTGAACTTAACTGAAAATACTTCTAAACATACTCCGCTCCCCTATGCTCTCCTAAGCTCCCCTTAACCTCCTGTATGTCTGGGGCAGCATATACTCCATCAGCGCATTGCGCATCTCTTCGTCGTCCAGGATGCGCGCAAAGAACCTTTCATTATCATCTATGCGCTCAACCACTTTGTCCATGAAGGCTTTTACGAAGACATACCTGAAGTCCTCCATGGTATTTGCCTTGGCTTTCTGTATCATCTCTGCATCCCGGGCAAAGTCTTCGTTTAACTGCTCTATAGACAAGGCATGGGCTTTGGTAAAGTCGGTGCCAAATCTCTTATTAATGCGTTCAATTATCGCCGACAACTCCTCATACTCTTCCGCTTTTCCTGACCCGGCATACTGGACTGGTGTCAGCGGTTCACGGACATTCTCATCCCCGAAGGATAAGCTGCCCTCGTAAATCTTCTTGTTGACGTAGTAATCCAGGGATATCTCATCGGACAGGTCCACTGTCCCCCCCACTCCCTTGGGGAGTTTTTTTATAAGCAATGACAAATACGTAAAGAGCTTGTGCAGGTCGACATCCACAAAGGGCGTAATCTGGGTAATGAAGGAATAGATCCTGGTAAATTTCTTGACGCTGCTGGCGAACTCTTCCCGGGTTTCCTCAGCTAAGGCTTCGTAGCGTTTTATTGCTCTGTCTATGAGGTTATTAATCCTGGCCTTGTAGTCGGAGCCTTTTTCCCCATAAAAGACCTTGGTAAACTCATCTACTTCCTCTTTATAATACACGCCGGCGGCATCGAGCATAGTTTCCAACCCGTACAGGATATTGGGGTCAGTCACTTCTTCCACTACTGCAGTCTGGTAATAGGGCTTGAAGGCCTCCTGGATGTCTTCTGCCTTGTTGACAAAGTCCAGGATAAAGGTATCCTCCTTCCCCTCACACTTTCTGTTGAGCCGGGACAGGGTCTGTACAGCTTTCAGGCCCGACAGGGGTTTGTCCACGAACATGGTGTGCAGCAGGGGCTGATCATACCCGGTTTGATACTTCTCAGCGACGATTAACACTTGGTACTCATCGGTATTGAACCGTACCGGCGTCTGCGCCTCCCCGAATTTATTCATCCAAGCTTCTGTATAGGACAGGCCAGCGTCATTAACTGTACCGGAAAAGGCAACCAGGGTCTTTACATCGGTATACCCCATTTTCTTTATGTATTCGTCAAAGGCTTGCTTGTAGCGCACGGCGTGCAGCCTGGAGCTGGTCACCACCATGGCCTTGGCCCTACCGCCTATCTTGTGCCTGGTAATCTTGCGGAAGTGTTCAATCATTATCTCGGTCTTCTGGGCAATATTGTGGGGATGCAGGCTGACAAATCTGGTAATGGCCTTGGTAGCCTTTGCCCGTTCAAAGGCTGGGTCGTCCTCTATCTTCTTCCCAATTTTAAAGTAAGTCTCATATGTAACGTAGTGCTTCAAGACGTCCATGATAAACTCTTCTTCGATGGCCTGGCGCATGGAGTAGACATGGAAGGGCTTGGGCAATCCATCTTCCCCAGGAGTGCCGAAGGTTTCCAGAGTCTTGGCCTTAGGGGTTGCCGTAAAGGCAAAGAAGCTGATGTTGGGCTGAATGCCCCGCTTCCGGATTTCTTCCAGAATTGCTTCTTCGGGATCAATAGCCTTTGCCTCGACTTCACGCTCCTTTTCTGCAGCTTCTTCCAGGGTTGCGGCATGCAAGGCTTCCCGCAAGGAGCCAATGGTCTCACCGCTGGTGCTGGAGTGAGCCTCGTCAATGATTACGGCATACTTCCTCTCCCCTAATTCCCCGACTTTTTCGAGGATAAAGGGGAACTTCTGCAGGGTAGATATGATGATCTTGGTCCCGCCCCGCAAAGCATCTGCCAACTGGGCAGAATCCTTGTCTATCTTCTCCACCACTCCATGCTTGTGCTCCAACTGGTAGATGCTGTCCTGGAGTTGTTTATCCAGGGCCCTGCGGTCAGTGACGACGATGACGCTGTTGAAGACAGGATTATCGTTGTCATCATGGAGGTTGGCCAATCTGTGGGCAAGCCAGGAGATAGACTTGGTCTTGCCGGACCCGGCGCTATGCTGAATGAGATAATTATTGCCGGCGCCGGAGGCCTTAGCCGCGGCTTCCAGTTTTCTCACGCAGTCCAGCTGATGGTACCGGGGGAAGATCATGGTTTCTTTTATCTTCCCGTCTTCTGTCTCTTCGACTTCCAGGAAGGCAAATCTCTTAATGATGTCCAGGAGACTGTCTTTCTCCAGGATCTCCTGCCAGAGGTAAGCGGTCATAAAACCGTCAGCGGCAGGCGGATTCCCCTTGCCGCCGTCGTGTCCCTTATTGAAGGGCAGGAAGACTGTGAATGCACCGTTCAGCCTCGTGGACATATATACCACATTGGTATCCACGGCAAAGTAGACCAGGGTCCGCCTCTTGAATTGGAACAAAGCCTCATTGGGGTGCCGGTCAGACTTAAATTGATTGATGGCATGATTGAAATTCTGGCCAGTAAAGGGATTTTTAAGCTCCATCACCACCACCGGCAGCCCGTTGACAAAGATGACCATATCGACGCTGTTCTCGTTCTTATTACTGTAGCGCAGCTGCCTGGTAACTGAGATGCGGTTCTTGTTGTAATTCTCCACCATTTCTTTGTTCATGCTGGTGCAGGCATGAAGTATGCAAGATCCAGCTTGACTCCGTAGTCCTTTATCCCATGGCGCAACACGTCGATTAGGTTACGGCTCCTTAATTCACTATCCAAACGAGAGAGAACCTTGAACTTATACTGGTCCTTGTAAATGGCTTTGAGTTTATCCATCTCCCGAGGCTGAGAGTCTTCCAGGAAGTCGAAAAGCATCTTTGTGTCGATTGCACGGTCTTTGTTGTAGTCTGCTTGGTCGCCTTTTAAGTAGCCATTATTAAGTAAGTGCTGTTCGATATATTCTTCAAACCCTGCCTCGGATAGCTCTTTTGGAGTCCTAGGCACTTGTATCAACTCCCTTTACTTCGAATTCACGAACATCTATCTTACCAGTCACTACCTCGGATATGAGGGACTGGCGGTAGGTTTTAAGTTGAACATTCGCATCGGCTAAGGATTGAATCGTTTGGTTTATCAACTGTAGTTTGGAGTTCAAATGCTTAATAATGGAGTGTTGTTCTTCTATCGGTGGCAATAACAACGGCATCCATTTTAAATCTACGAAATTTAATGACTGTCTAACACCGCCGCCCATACCGTAAAACACTTTCAACAGGTCATATGCATGTAACAAATAATATGCATACTCCGGCATTATTGCATCTAATGGAGTCAATGCCAAATATGCTGAGGTTATTATCCCCTTTTGCGTAACAAGCCCGCACCTTAGACTTGTCCAGTCATTTTGTAAGTCTGTTAGTCTCAATACTAAATTATTTGGTTCCACAATCTGATAAGTCTCAAATGATTCGGGTAGCAATCCTGTGTTTGTGCTAACGTCCCTGGTTATTATTCTGCCATAGCTTAGTGAAAGAACATTGCTTTCGGTTAGTCCTTTGTTGATTGTTTTTCTTTTTAAGAGAGTAGTAAATAAAGGAGTCACTTCCCAATGCTCCGGTATCTCACCAATCCACTCAATCCCTGAATCCTTCATCTTTACATCAGGGTTTAATCCCTTGGTCACTGCTTCGCTGATAACCGACTGTCGGTATTCTTGGAGTAGGGTAATGAGCTTTTCTTTGTCAGCAATCAGGTTGTCAATTTCAGAGGTCTTATGGTCAAGGGAGTTGGCGATGGCTTGTTGTTCTTTCAGTGGTGGGAAAGCCACTTTCTCATTGAGATAACTTGCAATATCAAGATTCTGAATACCCGTAGTCTGCTTAATAGACTTCACATTGAGTCTGATAGAGTGGGCCGCTGAGTGTAAATAGCTGAGAAAGTATGGTGAGTATCTGTTACTAACAGGCATCCTTCCGATAAAGTTTGAGCAAACGGCAGGAAGCTTTATTGTGTTGATAACAACAGTCCCAACCGGTTGCTGGTCTCCCCCGCCGGATTTTTCTATTAACAAATCTCCTTCATTTAATTCTCGTCTTTTTCTCTGTGATAGAGGAATAGAACGAAAGGTTAAATTTTCTTCGTTAACAGTTAATTTTACACGATCAAAATCAGCAACTCGAACGCATACTATATCATTTTCGTCGTCCCCAGGTTCTTCTCCCCACACTCCGCCTATGCATCCTTCAACAGAATGCTTAAACCGACCAATCTTCCAATGCTCCGGAATCTCTCCAATCCACTCAACCCCTGAGTCCTTATACCTCTCATAGGGCTTATATCTCACCATTGCCTGTCACCTTCCTCAGCTTCGCCAGGATGTCCTTTTCTAGCTCCTTAATCTCTGCCAGAATCTCCTCGGCAGGTCTCAGGGGCTTGTACCTGTAAAAGTGCCGGGTAAAGGGTATCTCATAGCCAATCCTGGTCTTGGACTCATCTATCCAGGCATCGGGAACATGGGGCTTAACTTCCCTTTCGAAGTATTCGCGGATGTCTTCTTTCAGGGGGACAATTTCTGTATCTCTTAATTCCGTATCTGGCTCCGGGTTTCCTTTTTTATCTGTGCAGATACCCGCTGTTTCATCCCGCTCAGAAAGACCATTTAGGAGTGCTTTCATAACCTGAGCTGAGAGGGTGATGGCATGTTGCTTTGCAGCCTTCTTCAAGGCCTTGGAAAACTGGTCCCGGTTTTTGTACAGGGTCGAATCCATGCTTTTCAGCATGTCGATAATAGCATCCTGCAGCTTCTTGCCATCTTCAATCTCACTTAAGCCGGCTTGTCCCTTTTTGCGAGATGTGGCCAGGTTTTCAAATGCCCGTTCTACCTTAACCCTTTCAATCCTCTCTTCGTTTACCTGGAAGTTTAGGCGCAAGGGACGATCCACCACTATCTTGTAATAGCCAAAGTCCTCGTTGTCGAAGATCTTGCAGTGCTCGCCTTCCTTGAACTCCCCATAGATGCGGGTAATCTCATTGATTTGATCCGGAGTAATTTCGTTGCGCTTGTTGCCCAGGCTCTTGCGCATCTTTTCATAGAAATCAACGGCGTTGACCAGTTGAATTTTGCCCTTCCTTACAGGGCCCTTCAGTATGTTATCGTTCTTGCGGTTAGTCAAGATCCAAACGTAAGTTGCAATGCCAGTGTTGTAGAACATATCAGCAGGCAGAGCAACGATACCCTCCAAGAGGTCGTTCTCAATTATCCACTTGCGAATCTCAGACTCTCCGGAACCCGCATCCCCGGTAAACAATGGAGACCCATTGAAGACTATGGCTATCCTGGAGCCCTTTTCGTCCTGCCTCATTTTTGAGATCAGATGCAGCAAGAATAGCAAGGATCCGTCGGATATTCTGGGGAGTCCAGCACCGAACCTGCCTTCGTGGCCAAGTTGCTCATGTTCTTCTCTTATAAACTTCTCAGCTTTCTTCCATTCGACGCCGAAGGGCGGATTGGTAAGTAAATAGCGGAATTCCTTGCCCCGGTGGCCATCATCGGTAAAGCTGTCCCCCAAAATGATATTGTCTGCATTTTGGCCCTTCATCAGCATATCTGCCTTGCAAATAGCATAGGATTGAGGGTTTACTTCCTGGCCGAATACTTCGACCTGGATATCCGGGTTTAGCTTCCTCATATATTCTTCTGCGATGCTGAGCATCCCGCCAGTTCCGCAGGCAGGGTCCATAACAGTGACCACCAGACCCTTTTTTGTTAAATCGTCCTTGTCCTCGTTCAATAAGAGATTGACCATAAGCCGGATTACCTCGCGGGGGGTGTAGTGATCGCCGGCCTCAGCATGCTCTGAGAATCTCCTGATTAATTCCTCGAATATGTACCCCATTTCCAAGTTGCTTACCGTGTCGGGATGTTGTAGAGGGTGTGTCTAACTGTTAAGCTGTTCGTATGATTCTTCAACCGTTGACATTCTGATACTTTGACCCTTTACTAGGATTACAAGCGGGGGACCCACAAAATGAGGCCCTGTTCCTTCAAATGTTGGCTCGTAAACATCATAACCTCTCCACTTACCAATATACAAGACATTGTCATACCCTTGCTGCTTGGCAAATAGTATTATGTCCTTCCTTTTCATTATCGAGCCCCTTCCAATATTTCATTTACAATATCCATATTAAACAGCTTATCATCTACTCTTAACACTTTAGGCCTTGCAGGCATTTTATGTCCATGCACAGTCGTAGATCGATATCGTTAAACCTGGAAACCACAAGGTACAGCAGGTTATTGTTGTCCAGCTTAGTAATTTGTTTGTCAAAGTCAAAGTGCTCAATAATCTCCCGAGCGTTTTTAGAAAAGCCATTTATATAATTCCGCAAGTTTGCAGCGATGTTATCCGGGTCATCCAGAAGCTTTTGGAAGTCATACTTGCTGGTATTATTGAAGTCTTGCTCAGAGATTTTGTTCAGGACTGGATCAACATTCTGTAAAGATGACATCCGCAGTTGCTTGTATCTCTCAAGGACTTTCTCCTTGGTAGGAGCCAAGACGTCGTCAAAGCGCTTGAGAACGCACATGGGCAATATTACATCGCCATACTGCTCCTTACGATAAGGCCCCCGGAGCAATTCTGCAATACTCCAAATGAAGTTTACCTTGTCTTGAAATCCATTCATTCCCTGTCCCCTCCCATCATTCTGCAAACAACATCAATAACACGTAATAACATGCATCTCTTCCCGATAGATTTTGGGTTTCTGCTTAAAACCTGCTAGTTGTATTTATTATAGCAGAGACCAGTAACAATTTCTCCCTTGTTGAAACTATATGTTTCCCTGCGCACGCTGGCTGTCACTAACCAAGGCCTGCAGATTCATATTTCTCCTACCCTTGTAGTCTTTAAATTAGAAACCTAACTAACAAAGACAAAAGAAACCCTGCATTTAACTCCCTACTTTGTAGAATCATCGCGGAAACAGAAAACCGCACATAAAGGAAAATAATTCCCCCTGTCGAAATGATTAGAAGGGGGTGTTTTCTATGAATTGGGATTTTTAATTACAGGATTACTCGCATTAGTTGGTTCATTAGGTGGTGCATGGGGTCAAGCCCATTTTTGTCTGTAAAATTGCCTCTGGCAAACTCCTATTTATGCACTAATCCGGCAATCAACTTTACCGGCTAACTCCTGTTCTTTTTTCCAAGACCAATACTCACTCATGTCAAAGT
>Ga0208693_1000343_pt1 | contig 38486 bp, 33 predicted proteins | sample AD_UKC071_MetaG_FD_184438 | JGI IMG/M metagenome (GOLD analysis project Ga0208693, IMG submission 184438) | Active sludge microbial communities of municipal wastewater-treating anaerobic digesters from USA - AD_UKC071_MetaG (SPAdes) (version 2) | ecosystem: Engineered > Bioreactor > Anaerobic >... | reverse complement strand
GCCGGAAAACTCGCCTGCGGCTTTCGCCGGGGCGATTGCACGCGGCATGGGGATCGAATGCGATATTCGTCGCTCGCTCGATGGGCAGGCGATGGTGTTTCACGACGCCACTCTGGAGCGGGTGACGGGCGAAAGTGGTCCGGTAAATCAGCGCAGCGCCGAGCAATTGGGGCAAATTGTCTTGGCAGGCGGCAGCGATACCATTCCCACGCTGCGCCAGGTGCTGGACCAGATCGCGGGCCAAGTGCCCGTGCTGATCGAAATCAAGTCGCAGCACGGCTCGCACGGGCGGGTTTCCGCACTCTGCCTTGCGGTGCGGCGGGTGCTTGAAGGCTATCAGGGCCTCCACGCGATCATGAGCTTTGATCCCCGCATCGTGCGCTGGTTCGCCGATCATTCCCCGCTGACGGTGCGCGGGCTGGTGGTGACCGAAGAGGACGACAAGGCGCTGCCCGGCATGATCCGCCGCCGCCTGTCGTTGTGGCACGCCCGGCCGGAATTCCTCGCCTATGACATCCGCGACCTGCCGAGCCGCTTCGCCGCGGCGCAGCGCAAGCGGGGCTTGCCGGTCACGACCTGGACAGTGAAGAGCGCGGAGCAACGGGAACGGGCCAGCGCCCATGCCGATGCGCCGATCGCGGAGGGCGCGGGCGTCGCGTGACCGAGATCGTGGCCCGGCTGGCCGGTTCCTATGGCGAACTCGATGCCGGAGAATGGGATGCCCTGGCGGGGGGCAATCCGTTCCTCTCCCATGCCTTCCTGACCGCGCTGGAGGATTCGGGCAGTGTCGGTCCGGGCAGCGGCTGGAAGGCCGCGCCGATCGTGATCGAGGATGCGCAAGGCCGCCTCGCCGCCGCGATCCCCGGCTGGCTCAAGAGCCACAGCCAGGGCGAATACGTGTTCGATCATGCCTGGGCCGATGCCTGGCACCGGGCGGGTGGAACCTATTACCCCAAACTGCAGATCGCGGTGCCGTTCACCCCCGCCACCGGGCCGCGCCTGCTGCTGGCGGATCAGGCGCTGGCCCTGCCGCTGCTGCGGGCGGCGGAACAGCTGTGCGAGGGCAACGGCCTGTCTTCGGCCCATGCGACCTTCATCGACCCGGAGCAACTTCCGCTGTTCGAGGCAGCAGGCTGGCTGAGGCGCAGCGACATCCAGTTTCACTGGTTCAACCGTGGCTATGCCAGCTTCGACGATTTCCTCGCCCAGCTCTCCTCGCGCAAGCGCAAGGACTTGCGCAAGGAACGCGCCGCCGCCCAGTCTGGCGTGGAGATCCGCAGCTTGACCGGCACCGCCATCCGCGAGGAACACTGGGATGCGTTCTGGGCGTTCTACCAGGACACCGGCGCGCGCAAGTGGGGCCGGCCCTATCTGACGCGCGAGGCCTTCACTCTGCTGGGACAGCGGCTGGGGGAGCGGATCCTGCTGATCCTGGCCTATGTTGATGGGCTGCCGATCGCCGGGGCGCTCAACTTCATCGGTCCCGATGCGCTCTACGGGCGCTATTGGGGGGCGCTGGTCGACAAGCCGTTCCTGCATTTCGAACTGTGCTATTACCAGGCGATCGACGCCGCGATTCGGCTGGGCCTGCCGCGCGTGGAGGCGGGCGCTCAAGGCGGGCACAAGCTGGCGCGGGGGTACGAGCCGGTGCAGACCTGGTCCGCACACTACATCGTCCATCCCGGCTTCCGCAGCGCGGTCGCCGATTTTCTCGAACGAGAGCGCGCCGGGGTGGCGGCCGACCAGCTCTATCTGGGGGAGCGGACGCCGTTCCGCAAAGGATAGGCGCACCGGCGCCAGTGACGCCGATCTTGGCGCCTGGCAATCCTCAATGCCCGGCAATCAAGCCGCGCGGCGGCTGGTTGCGGCGATCCATTCGCGGGCGCGGCGCTGGGCTTCGGCAATCTCGCGGGCGGTCATCTCGTCCGAAATGTCGGCGCGGCAGAGCTGGGCTTCGCCGTGCCCGCCGACTGCGGCAAGGTTGAACCACTTGTGCGCTTCGATCAGGTCGCAATCGACGCCGTGGCTGCCGGTCGAATAGGCAACGCCAAGGTCGTAATAGGCGCTGGCATCCCCGTCGGCCGCGGCGGCCAGGCAGGTGGCGACCAGCAGGTCTTCGCCGTGGCTGGAGGCCGGACTGGCTGCGGCTGGAAATGTGGCGGAATGGATCCAGGTGGTGGTCATCTGATTTGCCCCTCAAGTCAGCGGGCTGCGTCCCGCCGTCGAGGTCAAAACTTCCCTATCGTGGTCAACAAATGGTTAACGACCCTAACGATTTGTCTACCTTGCGTAAAAATCCGTGCCAGGCGGCCGCGATCCGGTCGAGCGGCCCGGACCCGGAGTTTATGCAACGGTTTCGCGGGATTGGAGCTTGTGCGGCTTTCTGCCCAGCCCTATAGGCGCGCTCCAACGAGCGGGGAACTGACGGGAAGACCTGCAACCCCCTTGGCCAGTCGGCCAACCGGCATGATGTGGAGAATATATGGCGAGCGTTCTCGGTGATGAGATTGACGTCCTGGCCAAGGCCAAACGGGCGATTGCCGGCGACTATGCTCCAAGCGACAGCGAACCCTACATGTGCGAGGCGCAGCTGGACTATTACCGGCGGCTCTTGCTCGAATGGAAGAAGCTGATTCACTCAGCCGCCCAGGATACCCTGCAGCAGCTCCAGGACGGACCGATCCGCGAGCCTGATCTTAACGATCGCGCCTCCAGCGAAACGGACTGGGGCATCGAACTGCGCACTCGTGACCGCCAGCGCAAGCTGATCGCCAAGATCGATTCGGCGCTGCGGCGGATCGAGGACGGCGAATACGGCTATTGCGAGGTAACCGGGGAGCCGATCGGGCTTGGCCGCCTTTCAGCTCGCCCGATCGCGACCATGACTGTCGAGGCGCAGGAAGCGCATGAGCGGCGCGAGAAGATTTCCCGCGACGATTGAGCCACTTGGCCTCGTTAACAGCTTGTTTGCCATTCCCGTTTAGCTTCCAGCCAGTTTGCGGGCGATAGATTGCTTGCGACAACGGCTGGGCAGTTGGCCAGCGCAGGGAGTGCAGAGGCGGTAATGGGCGAAAACGAGCATAGGCAGATCGCGCGCGACAGCCTGTTCGTCATGGCCGAGTTGCGCGTGGATGGCCTGCCCGGCGAACACCGGGTCCGGGTCCGCAACCTATCCGCAGGGGGCATGATGGCCGAAGGCCAACTGGCGGTGCAGCGCGGGCAGATGGTCACGATCAAGCTGCGCAATCTCGGCTGGGTCGAAGGATCGGTCGCCTGGGTCCAGGAATCCCGGTTCGGCATCGCGTTCCGGACCGAGATCGATCCGAAGATAGCTCGCGCTCCTGCAGCCAGCCCCGATCCCGATTCGCAGTTGCGGCGCAAGCTGCTGGCCAGTGTTCTGAACACCGGCGCGGCAAACGGTCCGCTGCGCAAGCTTTGAAAGCTGCGCCGGCGGGGCGGCAAAGGCACCTGTGCGAAAGCCGCATTCTCGGTTAGACCGCGCGAGATGGTTGCTCGCTTGATCAGAACACTGCTGCCGGTTCCCCTGCTTGCCCTTGCCGCCTGCGGCGGTGATGCCGACCGGCCAGTGGAGGTTGCCGTGATCGGCGATCCCGGCTCACCTTTTTCCAGCGGCCCGCGCCTGCCCGTGGCTGCCCAGTTGGTACGCTCTGCCACCGCCGAGGGATTGGTCGCTTTTGACGATCAGGGCCGGGTCATTCCCGCCCTGGCGGATCGCTGGATCGTGACCGACGACGGCCTGTCCTATATCTTCCGGCTGCGCGATGGCCGCTGGGCCGATGGAACGCCGATCACTGCCGACAACGCGCGCACTGCCCTGAATGAGGCAATCGCCCGCGTGCGGGCAACCGCCCTGGGCCTTGATCTTGCGCCGATCGATGATGTCCGGACCATGGCGGGGCGCGTGATCGAGATCAGGCTGAAGCGCCAGGCGCCCGACTTTCTCCAGTTGCTCGCCCAGCCCGAACTCGGCCTCTTGCGCCGGGGCAAGGGCGCCGGGCCGATGCGGCTCACCCGACAGAAGCAGAGCGCCTTTCTCGTCGCGATCCCGCCCGAGGATCGGGGCCTTCCGCAACAGTCGGACTGGGACGGGCGCATGCGCAAGCTGCGCCTTGTAGCCCTGCCCGCCGCCGAGGCGATCACCCGTTTCAACGCGGGCGATGCCGACATGGTGCTGGGCGGACGGTTCGAGGATTTTCCGCGGCTTGATGCTGCCGGGGTTTCGCGCGGGGCGATCCGCCTGGATCCGGTCGCGGGCCTCTTCGGCCTGTCGATCGTCGGCACGCAGGGGTTCCTCTCGCTGCCGGAAAACCGCGAGGCGCTGTCCATGGCGATCGACCGCGATGCAATCGGCAATGCCCTGGGCGTCGGCGGCTGGACCGCGACGACCCGGCTCGTCAACCCGGGGCTGGCCGATGACAACGGCACGGTTGGCGAGCGCTGGCCGGGCCGCTCGATGGCGGAGCGGCAGGTCCAGGCGCGGGCGCGGGTGGCGCGCTGGGAACGGCCCGTGCAGCTGCGCGTCGCGCTTCCCGCCGGGCCGGGAGCGGACCAGCTGTTCGCCCGCCTGGAAGCGGACTGGGACGCGATCGGGATCAAGGTGCTGCGCGTGGCCGAAGGCTCCAATGCCGATCTCGTGATGGTTGATACGGTGGCCCGCTATCCGCGCGCCGATTGGTTCCTGAACCAGCTCAGCTGCATTGCCGCGCGGGGGCTGTGCGATTCCGCGGCCGACCGGCTTGCCGGGCAGGCGCGGGTGGAGCCCGATGCCACCAAGCGCGCCGAGCTGCGCGCCGAAGCCGAGGCGAAGCTGACCATCGCCAACGGCTACATACCTCTGGGCGTGCCGATCCGCTGGTCGCTGGTCAGCGGCCGCAGCTCCGGCCTTTCCCCCAATCCCTGGAGCATCCATCCCTTGATGCCGATGGCCATGCGCACCAGATAAGCGGTGCCGGCACGTTATGCCGGCGTGGCGAAAGGTTGCCGATGGAACAGGCCAAGGTCCGGCGGATGACAGCCGAATTGCCGCTGGGCAGCGATGCCCGATCGGTCCGTGCGCGGGTCGAGGCGCTGGAGCGCCTGCTTGAAGGGCTGGTCCGCGTTCCGCTGCTCGGCCGCAAGGTCGGGCTTGATGCGATCGCGGGGCTGGTCCCGGTTGCCGGTGACCTGCTTACCGCGGCCATGGGGCTTTACCTGGTGTGGGAGGCGCGCAACCTGGGGCTGCCGCGCTGGCAGATCGCGCGGATGATCGGCAACGTCGGGTTCGATACGCTGCTCGGCGCGGTCCCGCTGGCGGGTGATCTGTTCGACGTGCTCTATGCGTCCAACACCAGGAACCTGCGGATCATCAAGCGCCATCTCGACAAGCATCACCCTGCGACGCGCGTGATCGAGGGCTAGGGGCCAGGAGTTGCGCCGATGCGGCCGCGCCGCCGGGCATATTCGCGGCCAGCCCTGACTGGCGGCGTTTACAACAAATTAACCTTTCCTCTTCATTGGTCATATGGTTAATGGCGGGCAATGACCTTTTACGAAGGGTTATCGCACGGGAAACGGGGCAAAGGGGGACTACCCATGCGCGTGTTGCTGATCGAGGACGAGCCGACTACGGCGCGGGCTATCGAACTTATGCTGACGACCGAAGGGTTCAATGTCTATTCGACCGATCTGGGCGAAGAAGGCCTGGATCTGGGCAAGCTGTATGATTACGACATCATCCTGCTCGACCTGAACTTGCCCGACATGCACGGGTACGACGTGCTGAAGAAGCTGCGCGTCGCCAAGGTGCAGACGCCGGTGCTGATCCTGTCCGGCATTTCGGAAATGGATTCAAAGGTGCGTTCGTTCGGCTTTGGCGCCGACGATTACGTTACCAAGCCGTTCCACCGCGAGGAACTGGTCGCCCGCATCCACGCCGTGGTGCGTCGTTCCAAGGGCCATTCGCAGTCGGTCATCCGCACCGGCAAGCTGGCGGTCAACCTCGATGCCAAGACTGTCGAAGTCGATGGCGCGCGGGTCCACCTGACCGGCAAGGAATACGCGATGCTCGAGCTGCTTTCGCTGCGCAAGGGCACGACGCTGACCAAGGAAATGTTCCTCAACCACCTTTATGGCGGGATGGACGAACCGGAACTCAAGATCATCGATGTGTTCATCTGCAAGCTGCGCAAGAAACTGGCGCATGCCTGCGGGGGCGAGAACTACATCGAAACCGTCTGGGGCCGCGGTTATGTGCTGCGCGATCCGGAGGACAAGGCGGAAGCCGCCTGATCGGCTGGTCCAATCGGCACTGCCTCGGCCCGCGTCCCCCAGGGGAGGCGGGCCGAGGCTTTTCAAGGGGTGGACGATCCGGTCCGGGCGCTCTAGCGGCCAGAGCATGACTGCCTACAAATCCGGCGATCCGACGACGATCAACCGCCTCTATGGCCGATCCAAGGGCAAGCCGCTGCGCAGCGGCCAGCAGGACCTGGTCGAGCAATTGCTGCCGCGCATCGCGGTTCCGGCCGAGGGCGAGGTGACCGCGGAGCGGCTGTTCGGCCAGCCCTGCCCGCTCCATTTCGAGATCGGCTTCGGCGGGGGAGAGCACATGGCGGCGCGGGCCGACATGTTGCCGGACCATGGTTTCATCGGCGCAGAACCGTTCCTCAACGGTGTCGCGCAGGCATTGACCCACGTCTCAGGGGATAATGGCGCGCATCCGCCGCTGGGCAACGTCCGGATCTTCCACGGCGATGCGCTCGACGTGCTGCGGCGGGTGCCGGACGGGTCGCTGTCGTTCCTCTACCTGCTCCACCCAGACCCTTGGCCCAAGGCGCGGCATGCCAAGCGGCGGATGATGAACGACGGGCCGGTCGATCTGTTCGCCGCCAAGCTTCGTCCGGGCGGCGAATTCCGGTTCGGCACCGATCACGCGGTCTACGTGCGCCATGCGCTGATGGTGATGCGGCGCCACGCCGATCAGTTCGAATGGCTGTGCGAGGGGCCGGAGAGCTTCCAGAAGCGTCCCGGCTCCTGGCCGGAAACCCGTTACGAAGCCAAGGCCCGCAACGTCTACGGGCACGAGGTGTGGTACTTCCGCTTCCGGCGGCGGTGATTCAGCCGACGAAGGCGCGGATCGTCAGGATGGCGAGGCCGAAGAAGGCCACGCACAGCGGCACGGTCAGCACCTGCGCGGCGACCGAGGCGGTGCCCATCGGCCCGGTCCAGGTCTGGAGCGGCTTCAGCCCCCGCGCAAAGTCCGATGTCGTGCGCGCGGGGTTGAGCGCCAGCAGCAGGCGTGCGCAGGTGAAATAGACCAGGGCGAAGCCGATACTGATCGCCAGCACGAAGCGCGCCGGGCCATCCCTGCCGGTGGCGAGGATCAGGCCGGCAAAGAACACGCCGTAGGCGGCGATCATCGTGCCCCAGATCCATGCCGGAAACTCGGTTCCGGAATGTTCGCTGCTGCGCGGAGCCGCCTTGGCCGCCGTGGTTTGCGGCTGGTCCGTCTCGACCGACAGGGCTTCGGCACTGTCGCCGTGAACTTCGGCCGTGGTGCGGGGGTCAAGCATGGAGAGGTCCTTCCTGTCTGGACGGCAGGCGGCCGTCGCGGTGGATGTGGATTCCGCTAAGCAGGCTTTCGGCAATGGTCCGGGCCGCGCCGTGGATCATGTCCGGGGCGGCGGGATCGGTGGCCAGCTCGTCAAGCACCTCGCGGAACAGGCCCAGCCAGCGCTCGAACTCCGGTCGGTCGATGCCGGGGATGGCGACGTGCTTGAGCATCGGATTGCCCGAGAAACCCCCGCCGCCTCGCAGTACGGAGCCCCAGAAATCCTGCATGCGCGCCAGGTGAGCGGGCCAGTTCGCGATCCGGGCCTCGAAGATGGGGCCAAGCAGGGGATCAGAGCGAACCCGCGCGTAAAAGCGGTCGACCAGTAGCGCGATGAAGGCTTCGTCGATGCCCATTGCATCGGCGCGCGCGACCTTGGCCGCCCGCGCGGCTGTTGCCCGGGGGTGAGGATCTGTCATGGCTCGACTCGATAAGTGGTAAGTGACTTGCTTGTTATGCCTGGTTGCGACGCAAAGCAATATCTCATATGCAACTTTGATGCGGCTGAACCTCCACACCGATTATGCGCTGCGGCTGCTGATGTTCCTGGCGAGCAGCGGGCGGCAGGCTTCGGTCGACGAGATCGCGGGCGTGTTCGGCGTTTCGCGCCACCACCTTATGAAGGTCGCGCAGCAGCTCACCGCGCTGGGGCTGGTCGAGGCGCGGCGCGGGCGCGGTGGCGGGCTGCGGCTGGCCAAGCCCGCGCAGGAGATCGTGGTCGGGCAGGTAGTCCGCGCGCTCGAATCGACTTCGGGCTTCGTGGAGTGCTTCGATGTGGGGGCGAACCGCTGCCGGATCGCCGGCGCTTGCGGCCTGCAGGGCGCGCTGAATCTCGCGCTGGGCGATTTTCTCGCCCGGCTCGACCGCTATACGCTGGCGGACCTGATGCCCGACCGCGCCCGTTTCGCGCGGCTGCTGGGGCTGGATGACCTTGCCGCGAAGGCCGGTACGCCAGCCTGACGGTCAGGCGACTGCCGCCGCAATCGCCAGCACCCGCCGGGCCTGGTCGAGGTGCAGCAGCTCGACCATCTTGCCATCCACCTTGATCGCGCCCTTGCCGGCGTTTTCTGGCAGGCCGAAGGCCGCGACCACGGCCTCGGCCCAGGCCACTTCCTCGGCGCTGGGGGAGAACACCGCGTTGCAGGGCGGGATCTGGTCAGGGTGGATCAGGGTCTTGCCGTCGAATCCGAATTCCAGGCCCTGCTGCGCCTCGGCGCGGAACGCGGCCAGATTGCGGAACTCGTTGCAGACCCCGTCGAACACGACGAGGCCATGGGCCCGGGCCGCGCAGACGGCGGCGGTCAGGATCGGCAGGAACGGCGTGCGCGCCGCCGTCAGCCGGGCGCGCATTTCCTTGGCGAGATCGTTGGTGCCCAGCACGAACCCCGCAAGCCGGGTGGAGCCGGCGCAGGCGGCCACCTCGTCCAGCCGGGGAACGACCGCGCAGGTCTCGATCATCACCCACAACCGGGTATGCACAGGCGCACTGGCCAGCGCGCGGTCATAAACGGCGATGTCCTGCGGGCCGTCGATCTTGGGAACCAGCACTGCTTCGGGACCGGCGGCGGCGATCGCGGCGAGATCATCCGCGCCCCATGCGGTCGACAGGGCATTGGCCCGCACCACCAGCTCGCGGCGCCCGAATCCGCCCTCTGCCACCGCAGCCACGGCCGCGGCGCGCGCCTCTGCCTTGGCTTCGGGGGCCACCGCGTCCTCAAGGTCGAGGATCACCACGTCGGCATCGAGCGTCCGGGCCTTGGCCAGCGCCTTGGGGTTCGACGCGGGCAGGTAGAGCGCGGAACGGCGCGGGCGCAGGGTCTCGGTCATCACGGGGTTTCCATTGCAGGCGGGTGGCAGTGCTTGCGGATTGAAGCGGCGCGGCGCGCTTGGCAAGCGGTCTGCCGCAAGAAGTTTTCGTTTCGGCGCCTGCTTCAAAAACTTTGTGGCTGTCCCTTGGGTCAATCTCTATCGAAATGGTCGAGATATTATCCCCGGGAGACGATTCGGTGCCGGACCTTTTGCACATCGACCTTTCGGCACTGCTGCCCTTCATCCTGGTCGGCTTTGCGGCGCAGCTGGTCGATGGCGCGCTGGGCATGGCCTTCGGGGTGATAACCAACACCCTGCTGGTCGGGTTCCTGGGGGTGCCGCCAGCCCAGGCTTCGCAGCGGGTCCACATCGTCGAATGCTTCACCACCGCGACGTCCGCGATCAGTCACCTGCTCCACGGCAATATCGACAAGGTGCTGTTCTTCCGCTTGCTGATCCCCGGGGTGATCGGCGGAGTGCTGGGGGCCTATGTCCTGTCCTCGATCGATGCGGCGGTGATGAAGCCCTTCGTGATGGTCTACCTCACCTCGATCGGGCTCTACATCCTGGTGCGCGGGCTGCTGTACCCGCCCAAGATCAAGGAGGCGAAGTTCATCGCCCCGCTGGGCCTGTTCGGCGGCTTCCTTGATGCGGCGGGCGGCGGCGGTTGGGGGCCGGTGGTGACTTCGAACCTGCTGATCCAGGGCGCCGATCCGCGCAAGGTGGTGGGCACGGTGAACTCGGTCGAGTTCTTCCTGACCCTGACCGTCTCGGCCACGTTCATCTGGCACCTGGGGATCGCGGACGTTGCCGGGGCCACGCTGGGCCTGCTGATCGGCGGCGTGATCGCCGCGCCGATCGGCGCCTGGGCGGCCAAGCACTTCAATCCCAAGACCATGTTGATCCTGGTCGGCGTGGTGCTCAGCCTGACCAGCGGCTACGGGGTGTGGAAGGCCTGGGGCTGACGCCAAGAGGGGAACCGCGATTGCCGTCGCGATTCCCCGGTTTCCTGCAGGTCAGCCGGCGATTCCCGCTGCGGCCAGCACGGCGAGCGTCAGCACGTCGGGCGCGATTGCCGTCATCGGCGCGATCTGCACCGGCTTTTCCATGCCCAGCAGCATCGGCCCGATCGTGGCGTTGCCGGCCAGTTCGCGCAGCAGCTTGGCCGAGATGTTGGCCGATTGCAGCCCCGGCATGACCAGCACGTTGGCCGGAGCCGACAGGCGGCTGAAGGGATAGTTCTTCATCACCGTCGGGTTCAGCGCGGCGTCGGGGGCCACTTCGCCTTCGTATTCGAAGCCGGGATTTTCGGCATCAAGGATCGCCACCGCTTCGCGGATCGGTTCCAGCCAGCGGCCCGCCGGGTTGCCGAAGGTCGAATAGGACAGGAAGGCAACGCGCGGTTCGTGGCCCAGACGGCGGGCGACGGCGGCGGTTTCCTTGGCGATTACCGCCAGGTCCTCGGCGCTGGGGCGTTCGTTCACGGTCGTGTCGGCCAGGAACACGGTGTAGTTCTTGCCGATCATCAGGTGGACGCCGAACGGCAGGTGGCCGGGCTTTGGTTCGATCACCTGGCGCACTTCGCGCATGGTCTGCGCGAAAGTGCGGGTCAGGCCGGTGACCATCGCATCGCCGACGCCCAGCTTGAGCAGGGCCGAAGCGAAGACGTTGCGGTCCTGATTGACCATGCGCCGCACGTCGCGTTCCAGGAAACCGCGCCGCTTGAGCTTTTCATAAAGCCGCTCGACCATTTCCGGCACGTGCTTCGAGACGGCGGAATTCTCGATCTCGAAGCTGTCGGGATTGCCGACGCCCAGCTCGATCAGCTTGGCGCGGACCGCATCGGTGCGGCCCACCAGCACCGGCTCGCCATAGCCGAAGTCGCGGTACTGGATCGCCGCGCGCAGCACGATCTCGTTCTCCGCTTCCGCGAAGATCACGCGCTTGGGGTTGGCCTTCACCGCGTCATAGACCTGGGTCAGGACCGAGGTGGTGGGATTGAGCCGCGCCTTCAGGCTGGTGCGATAGGCGTCGAAATCCTCGATCGGCTTCTGCGCCACGCCGGTCTCCATCGCCGCCCTGGCGACGGCGGAGGAGACGACTTCCATCAGGCGCGGATCGAACGGCGCGGGGATGATGTAGTCGGGGCCGAAGTGGTACTTGATGCCGTAGGCTGCAGCCACTTCATCCGGCACCTGCTCGCGCGCCAGCTGGGCGATGGCCCGCGCGGCGGCGATCTTCATTTCCTCGTTGATCGTGGTCGCCCGCACATCGAGCGCGCCCCGGAAGATGAAGGGGAAGCCCAGGACGTTGTTGACCTGGTTGGGATAATCCGACCGGCCGGTGGCGACGATCGCGTCGGGCCGCACCGCCTTGGCATCGGGCGGGGTGATTTCGGGATCCGGATTGGCCATGGCGAAGATGATCGGCCTGTCGGCCATCACCTCGACCATGTCCGGGGTCATCGCGCCGGCCGCCGAAAGGCCGAGGAAGATGTCGGCCCCGGCCAGCGCTTCCTTGAGGGTGCGCTTGTCCGAGTGGATCGCGTGGGCCGACTTGAACTGGTCCACGCCCTCGCGCCCGACGTAGATCACGCCCTTGGTGTCGCAGACCGTGACGTTCTCGTGCCGCACGCCCATCGACTTGATCAGCGCGGTGCAGGCCAGCGCCGAGGCGCCCGCGCCGTTGACCACCACCTTCACGTCCTCGAAATTGCGGCCCGTCAGGTAGCAGGCGTTGACCAGGCCGGCGGCGGCGATGATCGCGGTGCCGTGTTGGTCGTCGTGCATGACCGGGATCTTCATCCGCTCGCGCAGGGCCTGCTCGATCACGAAGCATTCGGGGGCCTTGATATCCTCAAGGTTGATGCCGCCAAAGCTCGGCTCCATCAGCGCGACCGCCTCGATGATCGCGTCGGGGTCTTCGGTGGCCAGTTCGATGTCGATCGAGTCGACATCGGCGAAGCGCTTGAACAGCACCGCCTTGCCTTCCATCACCGGCTTGGATGCCAGCGCGCCAAGGTTGCCCATGCCCAGGATCGCCGTGCCGTTGGAGATCACCGCGACGAGGTTGCCCTTGGCGGTATATTCGTAGGCGTCCGCCGGATTGTCGGCGATGGCCTGGACCGGGACGGCAACGCCGGGCGAATAGGCGAGGCTGAGATCGCGCTGGGTCGCCATCGGCTTCGAGGCGATGATCTCGATCTTACCGGGGCGGATGGTCTTGTGATAGAACAGCGCTTCGCGTTCGGTGAAGCGGACATTGCTTTCTTCGGTCACCGTCATCTCCTGAAATCGGCCTCGCCGTAACGAATGCAGCGGCTACGGGATAGGGGAAAGCTGCGTCTGGGCCCTTTTGCAAATCGTATTCATCGCGCTAACCCCGCGCTTATGTCCGCACCCGCCACTCCGATGATGGTCCAGTACCTCGCTCTCAAGGCGGAGGCGGAGGATTGCCTGCTGTTCTACCGCATGGGCGATTTCTTCGAACTGTTCTTCGACGATGCCCGCACGGCCGCGCAGATCCTCGACATTGCCCTTACCAGCCGGGGCGAGCACCTGGGCGTGCCGATCCCGATGTGCGGCGTGCCGGTGCATTCGGCGGAAGGCTATCTGGCGCGGCTGATCAAGGCCGGTTGCCGGGTCGCCATTGCCGAGCAGACCGAAACGCCCGAGGAAGCGAAGAAGCGCGGCGGATCGAAGGCACTGGTGGCGCGCGGGATCGTCCGCTTTGTCACGGCGGGCACCCTGACCGAGGAAGCCCTGCTTGAGCCGCGCCGGGCCAATGTGCTGGCGGCGGTCTGCGAAGTGCGCGGCAGCGTGGGAATTGCCGCCTGCGACATTTCGACCGGACGGATGGAGCTGGAACAGTGCGCGCTCGAACGGCTGGGCGCGGCGCTCGCCCGGCTGGGGGCGAGCGAAATCGTCGCGCCGGAGGGCTGGGAGCTTGCCCCGCCCGAGACGATTGCCCGACCGCCGCGCGATTTCTCCAGCGATGGCGGCGAGGCGCGGCTGAAATCGGTCCACGGCGTCGCCACGCTTGACGGCTTTGGCCAGTTCGACCGGGCGATGCTGGCGGCGGCTGGCGGACTGATCGCCTATCTCGACCATGTCGGGCGGGGACGTCTGCCACTGCTTCTGCCGCCTGTCGCCATCTCAGGCGAGTCGCGCCTCGCCATGGACGAGGCGACTCGGGCCAGCCTGGAAATCCTCTCCGCTAGCGGCGGCGGCGGGCGGCGTGGCAGCCTGATCGAAGCGGTGGATCGCTGCGTAACCGGGGCGGGCTCGCGCCTGCTGGCCGATGACCTCTCCGCGCCGCTGACCGATGCCGCGACGATCGAAGCGCGTCTCGCGCTGGTCCAGTGGCTGCTGGCCGATCCGCTGCTGCGCGGCGACCTGCGCACGGTGCTGCGCGCGCTGCCCGACATCGGGCGGGCGCTGGGCCGCGTGGTCGCGGGGCGCGGTTCCCCCCGCGATCTGGGGCAGTTGCGCGATGGCCTGACCGAGGCGCGCCGCATCCACGACCATCTTGCGCGCCGTGCCGACAAGCCCGCGCTGCTGGAGGAGCTGCTTCCCAGCCTGTCCGGCCACGGCGCGCTGACCGATCTCTATGCGCGCGCGCTGGTTCCCGCGCCGCCCACCGAGCGCGGGCAGGGCGGCTTCATTGCCGAGGGCTATGACCACGCGCTCGACGAGCTGCGCCGCATTTCCGGTGACGCCCGCCGCGCGATCGCCGCGCTGGAGGCCAAATACCGCGACCAGACGGGGATTGCCGCGCTCAAGATCCGTCACAATGGCGTGCTCGGCTACTTCGTAGAGGTGCCGGCGCGGCATGGCGACGTGCTGATGTCGCCCGACAGCGGCTTTACCCACCGCCAGACCATGGCCGGCGCGGTGCGCTTCAACGCGCTGGCGTTGCACGAGGAAGCGAGCCGCATCGCCGAGGCCGGCGGCCATGCCCTCGCTGCCGAGGAAGCCCACTTCGAGGAACTGATCGCCGAAGCGGTCACGGCGCGCCACGCCATCGCCGCCACCGCCCAGGCGCTCGCGCGGATCGACGTTGCCGCAGGGCAGGCCGAACGCGCGGCAGAAGGCGGCTGGTGCCGCCCCGAAATCGCCGCCGAGCCGGTGCTGGAGATCGAGGGCGGGCGCCACCCGGTGGTCGAGGCGGCGCTGGCCGCCAAGGGCGAGCGCTTTGTTGCCAACGATTGCCGCCTGGCCCCGCAGGATCGGCTCTGGCTGGTCGGCGGACCGAACATGGGCGGCAAGTCGACCTTCCTGCGCCAGAACGCGCTGATCGTGCTGCTGGCCCAGGCGGGCGGCTTCGTGCCCGCAAACCGCGCGCGGCTGGGACTGGTCGACCGCCTGTTCAGCCGGGTTGGCGCATCCGACAATCTTGCGCGCGGACGCTCGACCTTCATGGTCGAGATGGTCGAAACCGCTGCGATCCTCGCCCAGGCGAGCGAGCGCAGCTTCGTGATCCTCGACGAGGTCGGGCGCGGCACGTCCACCTACGATGGCCTCGCGCTCGCCTGGGCGGTGGTCGAGGCAGTGCACGGGGTCAACCGCTGCCGCTGCCTGTTCGCGACGCACTATCACGAACTCGCCCGGCTGGCGGACAGCTGCGAGGCGCTGAGCCTCCACCACGTCCGCGCGCGCGAATGGAAGGGCGAACTGGTGCTGCTGCACGAACTGGCGCCGGGACCGGCGGAAAGCTCGTTCGGCCTGGCCGTGGCGAAGCTGGCTGGCGTCCCCGCGCCGGTCGTCGCGCGGGCGCGGGCGGTGCTGGAACGGCTGGAGAAGGGCCGAGCCGAAACCGGCGGTATCGCTGCGGGGCTGGGCGACCTGCCGTTGTTCGCCGCCGCCGCCGAGGCGCGGCAGGACAGCGTCGATGCCCTGCGCGCGCGGCTGTCCTCACTCGATATCGACGCGCTCTCCCCGCGCGAGGCGCTCGACCTGCTCTACGAGCTGAGGCGCGAGGCCGAAAACCTTCCTTAACCCCGGGGGACTACGCTTGCCGCCATGTTCGGCTTCGGACCCCGCCTGACCACCGTCTTCGCGAGTCGCTGGAAGGCGCTGCTGTGGTCGGCCGGCATTCTGCTGACGGCCTATTGCACCGTGCCCTCGGCAGAGGAGACCGCGCAGAAGGAGGCCGCCCATGCCGCTGCGGCCCATCCGGCCGCCGTGCACCACAAGTCGCCCTGGGCCAGGAACTGACCCCTAAAGGCGGTCCATTTCCGACACCGCGCGGGCAATGATCGCATCCTTGCTCCAGCGTTCCTCGGCGCGCCGCCGCGCTTCTGCCCCCAGCTTCGCGCGCAGCACAGGATCGTCGGCCAGGCGGACGATCGAGGCGGCCAGCGCTGCGGCCTCGCCCGGAGGCGACAGGGCGCCGCAACCTTCGACTTCGGCGTAAAGCCCGGTTCCCGGCTCGGTCGTCGCGACCACGGGGCGGGCGGATGCCAGCATGTTGGTCAGCTTGGACGGCAGCACCAGATCGGCCGCGCCGGCGATCTGGGGGAGCAGGTGAAGGTCCGCCATGGCCAGCATCGCCCCCATCCGCTCGGCCGGCTGGAGGTCGTGGAGCTGGATGTTGGTCAGGCCATCCGCCTGCGCTTCCAGCGCGGCGCGGTTTGGGCCTTCGCCGCAGATCACGAAGGCAATGTCCGTGCGATGCTCCAGCAGGCGCGCCGCCTCGACCAGGATCTCGATCCCCTGCTTGCGTGCGATGTTGCCCGAATAGAGTGCGACGAGGCGCTGCCCCAGCCCCCATTCGCGGCGGATCTGCTCCGCCCCGGCGGCGTCGGGGACGAAGCGTGCATCCGCCCAGTTGCGCAGTTCCACCACCCGTTCGCGGGCGATGCCCTTGTCCGCCAGCTTGGCGCACATCTGCGGGCTGATCGTGGAAACCCGGTCCCCCAGGCGCAGCAGCCGTGCCTCGACCCAGCGGGCGAGCCGCGCGGGCAGGCCCTGCGGCTTAAGCAGGCCGGTAGCGAGCGCGGCTTCGACTTCAAAATCCTGGACATGGATCCATAGCTGGCCGCCGGACAGCCGCGCCGCGATCCAGGCGGTGAACACGCCCAGCAGGGCAGGGGCGACGGTGATGACCAGCTGCGGCTGTCGTTCACGCGGGCGCAGCGCGCGGCCCAGCGCGGGGATCAGCGCAGAGAGCGCAAAGCTCGCAAGGTGGACGATCCGCCTTGCCCCGCCCGGATCGGCCGGGATGTAGTGCGGGCAGCGGGTGATGGCGATGCCGTTCTCGGTTGCTGTCCGCCACGCACTGGCCGAATAGCCCGGATAGGGCCGCCACTGCGGGTAATAGGGCTGTCCGGCGATCACTTCCACCGCTGCGCCCTGCCCGGCCAGCGCCTCGGCCAGCCCCTGGGTATAGGGACCGATGCCGACCGGTTCGGGCGCGTAATTGAGCCCGATGATGAGGACGCGCCGATGCTTCATGCCGCCCCGTCGAACCAGCGGCTGAGCCGCGCCAGTTCGCGCGACTGGCGGCGCACGTCGGCGCGGGCAAGGTCGCCCGCGACCCGGCCAAGGCGGGAGAAGGCCCAGCCGAGCCGTCCGCCCTCGCTCTCCATTTCGCGCACTGCCGGGGCCTCGCCCTCGGCGCTTCGCGTGCCGCTGATGCGGGTTGCAAGACCGCGCCATCCGCCCTTGATCACGGTTGCGGCGAAGCCGGCCGTGGCGCAGGTGTCCGGTTCCTGGAACAGCAGCTGGACGGCGCCGTCCAACAGGTCCTCAGGCGGCGGCGGCCCGGAATCGGCAGTGGAGTCCACCTCCACGCCTGCGCGGTTGCGCCGGGTCAGTTCCAGCACCAGCCGTGCCCCGTCGCGCCAACCCTCGGCTTTGCCCCGCTGCCAGAAGGCCGCCCAGTCGACCGGCTCCTTTCGCAGCAGGAAATCGATATCGGCCAGCACGCGCGGGCCGCAGTCGAAACGGTGGGCATAGGCGGCGTGGATGATCAGGTGGACCAGCATGTCCTCCGCGCCCGGATAGGAAACGCCGCCCAGCCGCACGGCGCGGGCGCGGATCGCGGTCTCGTCGGGCTCGGGGCTGAAATGGTCGAGCGCGCCGTGGGGATCGGCCATGCGGTGGTGCAGCTCGATCATCGCGCCGCGCGGACCGACCAGCGTGGGCAGGTGCTTTTCGAGCCGGATCATGTCGGCCAGCGGAATTTCCTCCGGGTAGGCCTGCACATAGCCCGACCGCTTGAGCAGGGCATAGCCTTCCAGCACCGTGTCCAGGTCGAGCAGCACGTCGAGATCATACATCGGGCGCTGCGCCGGATCGGGGTAGGCATAGTGCGCCAGCCACGCGCCCTTCAGGGTCAGCGGCGCGAAACCCGCGCCTTCCAGCAGGGCGGTGCAGTCCTTCAGTTCGGCGGTCCGGGCCAGGGCCAGCATGGCCGATTCGCGATAGGCGGTGCGCCAGTTCGCGGCGATCCGCCCGGGAATTGCCGGATTGTCCTGGTGCTGGGCGTGGAGCAGCGGTTGCAGCCGGCGCAGCGCGGCCATCCGGTCGATCCAGTCCCAGTCGGCCTCGTCCAGCCCGGTCAGGTCCGGCTGGCGCATGGTTCCGAAAAGGTCGAGCAGAACCTGCCGCAGCGCACCGGGCGGCATGACGAAAGGCTCAGTCCCCGCGCTTGGGAACCGAGAAGCTCCCCGAGACGCGGCCGCCCGAAGTGGAGCCGACGCCGCTGGCCGAAGAGCCACCGCCGGCGCGCCCGTCGACACTGGCGACGCCGCTGTCGAGATCGATCACCAGCCGGCCGCCGTTCAGCGTGTCGCCGCCACGGCGCAGCGCGACATTGCCGGCCAGCGTGATGATCCGGCGGTCGAAATCGTAGATCGCCACGTCGCCGCGCGCGCTTTCGCCGCCGCGGTTGACCTGAACCCCGCCGGTCGCGTCGATCCGGTGGATCTGGAGCGAGCCTGCGTCGCTGAAGGCCACGGTGGTGCGTGCAGCCTGCAGCCGCAGCCCGCCCTGGCTGATGTCGACGTTGCCCGCCAGGACTACGCGGTTCTGGCGGTCCTGCAGTTCGATATGGTCGGCGGCATAGCTGACCGGGGCGTCGCTGTTGTGGCCGGAAATAGCCTGGGCGCCGCTCTGGCTGATCGCCACGATCCCCAGAGTGCCGATGGCAAAGCCGCCGAGCAGCGAGCGCAGCGCGAGCGAGACAGTCGAACCCTGGGCCATCACGGCATCCTCAGTTTGCCGGGCGCCATCAGCAGCCGGGCGTTGCCATCGAGCGCGACCGTGCGCGCATCAAGGTCGGCCACTATCCGTTCGGCGCTGAAAGTGCCAGCGGGAATGGCCCCCGAAACCCCGCCGGAGCCGGTCACCCGGCGTCCCTTGAGGTCAATTTCCACATTGCGCGAGGTCATGCGATAGCCGTCGGCGGCGGTGAAGGTCACCGGCCCGGTCACGCTGACTTCCTCGGTATCATAGTCATAGGCCCCGCCCTTCGCGGAGAGCTGGGCCAGCCCGTCGCTCAGCAGGATCCGCGCTGCGAGGTTTTCCATCTTCACCACCGGCTCTTCGGACGAGGCCTGGACGGCGGATCCGGCGGTGACAGTGAAGGGCCGCCCCTCGTTATCGACGCCGCGGTACATCGCGTTCGACACGCGCAGCCGCTCGGTCACCACGGCAACCTTGGTGCGGTCGAGCAGGAAGCTGATCTCGTTCTTGGGAAACAGCGGCCCAACGATCATCGCCGCCGCGACCACGCCGACCATGCCCGGCAGCCACTTCGCCAGCAGCCGCACCCGCCGGTCGTGCGAGCCGCCGGGGGCTGCCCAGTGGCGGCGCTGGTCGCGGATCTTGTCGGCGGCTTCGGTCATGGCTCGATCAGACCCGCACCATCACGCTTCGTGGCTGAAGATGTCCTTGTCGGCCCAGCCGGCAAGGTCCAGCCGCGCGCGGTGCGGCAGATAGTCGAACGCGGCCTGCGCCGCCTCGGTCCGGTGTTCGCGGGCCAGCCGGGTGACCAGGATCGTGTGCATCGCGTGGAGATAGCGCACGTCGGAGGCGGCATATTCGCGCTGCGCCTCGGTCAGTTCGGGGGCGCCCCAATCGCTCGATTGCTGCTGCTTGGACACCTCCTTGCCCAGCAGTTCGCGCACCAGATCCTTCAGGCCGTGCCGGTCGGTATAGGTGCGGGTCAGCTTGCTGGCGATCTTGGTGCAGAACACCGGCGCGGCGGTGACGCCCAGGTAATGCTCGATCGCGGCCAGGTCGAAGCGCGCGAAATGGTAGAGCTTCACCCGCTCCGGATCGGCCAATACGGCCTTGAGGTTCGGCGCGTCATAGGCCGATCCCGGCGCGAAGCGGACGAGGTGCTCATCCCCCCTGCCATCGGAAATCTGCAGCAGGCACAGCCGGTCGCGCGGGGTGATCAGTCCCATGGTTTCGGTATCGACCGCAACCGGCCCGGGCGCGAGCACGCCTTCGGGGAGATCTTCTTCGTGGAGATAGACAGCCATATGACCAAAGTGCTTAGGCCGATCCGGGCACGGTGGAAAGCCCCGCAATGACGGAGAAAGCACCCTTGGCAGGCAGCGATGCGGTTCCCGAAAGCTGGCGCGAGGTACTGGACCCCGTGCTCGCCAGCGCAAAGTCGCGTGCGCTGGGTGGTTTCCTGACCGCCGAGGAGGCCGCCGGAAAACGCATCTACCCGCCGCGCGGCACCCGTCTCGCCGCGCTGGACCTGACCCCGCTCGACGCGGTCAAAGTCGTGATCCTCGGCCAGGACCCCTACCACGGGACCGGGCAGGCGCACGGCCTGTCGTTCTCGGTGCAGGATGGGGTGAAAGTGCCCCCCAGCCTGGTCAACATCTACAAGGAACTGGAAAGCGACCTTGGCCTGCCGCGCCCGGCGCACGGCAACCTCACGAACTGGGCGCGGCAGGGAGTGCTGCTGCTCAACGCCGCGCTGACAGTGGAGGATGGCAAGCCCGCCTCGCATCAGGGTAAGGGCTGGGAAGAGATCACCGATGCCGTGGTCGCCGCCGTCGCCGCCCGCGCGGAGCCGTGCGTCTTCATGCTGTGGGGCAGCCATGCCCGCAAGAAGGCGGCGAGCGTGTCGGGGCTGGGCGCGGGCACCCATCACCTGGTCCTCACCGCCCCGCATCCCAGCCCGCTGTCGGCCCACACCGGCTGGTTCGGCTGCCGCCACTTCAGCAAGGCCAACGCCTTCCTCGAAGCGCAGGGGCGCGGCGCGGTCGACTGGCGGCTCTAGGCTATTCCCAGACCGAGTGTCGGTCGACCGGACGCTGGAACCCGGCGGCGAACGAGCGCGCGCGGGCGCGCAGCAGGATCAGGCGGCCCTCCGCCGAGCGGGTGAAGACCAGCCGGGCCGAGCCGACCCGCGCCCGCCATTCGCGGTGGAACGCTTCGGCTGAGGCCTTCTGCCGCCCGATCGCCTCGGGTACGGCGTGGTAATCGGCGCGGCGGTGCAGGCCCAGCCATGAGCGGCGCACCAGCAGATAGCGCGGGTTGCGCACCGGGCCGAGCGCTTCTGCCAGGGCTTCGAGCACGACGCGTTCCCCGGCGCGGGGCAGGCCTTCGACCAGCACGTCGATCCGGCCCGAGGCGGTGCGCCGCGTCACGACCTGCCCCTGCCAAGCCTGGAAGCTGTCGAGCGCGCCAGCGGCTACCAGTCCGGCGATCACCGCTTCCGCGACTTGCCTGACGCTGGTTTCGAGCGAGCCGCTGCGCCACAGCAGGCGCAGGCTCAGGAGCAGCTTCGGCAGGCTGGCGAGCGCCGCCGCGCCTGCCACGGCCATGCCGATCATGCCGGGCGTGGCGAGACCCGGAAGATTGCGCAGTTCTGCCAACCCCGCGAAGGCCCCGCCCGAAAGCCCGCTGGCCACCAGCCAGCCCAGCGTATCGCTCCACGCCAGCCGGTAAGGGGCATGGCGGGGCGAGGCTGCCTCGCGCACCCGCGCCCGGGGAGCGGCATTGCCCAGCGATTCCTGCCAGCGCCGGGCAATCGCCGCCCGGTCGGCGGCGAGGGCGAGGGTGCGCGCATTGCAACCCTCCAGCCCCTCGGCTTCCCACAGGCCAAGCCGCTCGATCCCGCCGGATATCAGCGGCGGGCCGTGGTTGGCGATGCCCTCGAAGGCGCGGAAGCGGCGGGTCAGCAGGGCCCAGTCCGAACCGGGCTCGTCCCCGCTATCGAGCGCGCCCCAGTCCAGCCGCTCCGCCAGCTCTGCCAGCGGGCCGGGAGGCGGGGCTTCGACCGCCGCGAGATGCCAGATGTTCGCGACTTTGCCGGGATCGGCCGGATCGAGCCGGATCGCCCGCCCGCGCATCTGGTTGGACAGCATGAAGGCCGCCGAATTGCTGGCCAGCACCAGACTGTTGACCGCCGGGGCGTCCCAGCCCTCGCCCAGCAGGGCCTGCGTGCCGACCAGCACGCGGACGGTGCCGGCGGCAAACTGCGCGGTGACCAGCGCGACCAATGCTTCGCCCGCCCTGCCGCTTGCCTCTACCCGCGCATGGCCAGGGCAGCCGGGCAGCGGCACGAACCGCAGGCTTTCCGGTGCGATCCCCAGGTCTGCCGCCTGGGCGTGCAGGTCCGCCTCCACCGCCAGCGGCAGGATCACCAGCGTTCCGGTCAGGATGGCAAGCGGCTGCTCCCCGCCCAGCGCGCGGCGCAGTGTTTCGAAGATCGGCACGACCCCCAACCGCGATGGGCGGTAATTCTCACTTGGCGCGCGCGGCAGTTCGTCGGCGCGGACGTGATCGGACAGGACGAGCAGGCGCAGGCGCCCGCCCAAAGCCTCCGCCTCGGCCCGTGCGATGGCGGCGATCGAATCGAGCTTGGCAAGGCTACCTGCCATGGCCTGGAACAGGTGGCGGCTTTCGCCCAGCTTCACCCGGCGCCCTTCGATCAGGCCCGCCTCGCTCAGCCGGGCGCGCAGGGCGCGGGTCCGCTCGGGGCCGATGGCCATCGCCTCGGCATGGGTGAACATCCAGCCGTTCAGCAGCACTTCCAGCCACCAGGGCGAGAGGTCCGGCACGTCCGCCCGTCCCACCCCCAGCAGGCGGAGCGGGGCGGAGGGGATTGGCCGCCCTGCCGCAGCCAGCAGGATCAGCGTGGCGGTAAGCAGTTCGGGCGATTCCAGCACCGCCTCGACATGATCGCCCGGCGCGGTCAGCCAGGGATGAGCGGACAGGTGATCGAGCAGGAGCGCGTCCTGCTTCAGCTCGGCGATCAACCCGGCGATCCCCGCGCGCCGCGCATCGAGCAGGTTCAAGGCATCCTCATCGGGCGGGGCGAGCAGGACGTGGTCCTGGTGGGGAGCCAGATCGCCAGCGCGCACCAGTTCCGGCGCGCCGATCTCAAGGTCGATCGGGCCGCACATCGCTTCGTAGCGGGCCCATTCCGCGCCGGGGGCGTCATAGGGCGGGGTGGCCGTCAGCGCGACGATATGCGCGCCCGCCAGCGCACCGGACAGCGCCTGCAGCGCGGACCACCATTCGCGCCGCAGGTGGTGCGCCTCGTCCAGCACCAGCGTGACCGGGCCAGCCGCATCGAGAGCCGCGACCAGCGCGGCGAAGCGCGTGCCGTCCGCTTCTGCCCAGTGGGCGTGGAGTGCCTGATAGGTGGCGCAGGTCAGGTCTGCCGGTGCGGCGAGGTCATGCGAGCATTCGTGCGGGGCTGGCGGCTGGTCCAGGAACAGCGGCACCAGCCGAGCGCTCCACTGGTCGCGGATCGTGCGGGTGGGGGCGAGGACCAGCGCGGGGCGGCCGATCCGGCGCACCAGTTCCAGCCCAAGCACCGTCTTGCCCGATCCCGGCGCGGCGACCACGTGGATCCGCTGGTCGGCGGCGTGCTGCGCGAATTCGTCCAGCACGCGTTGCTGATAGTCCCGCCACGCGCCCGAAAAGCGCATCCGCCCCAGCAGCGCGGGCGGCGGGGCCTCGCTCACCGCGCCAGACCCAGCAGCGCCTCGGCCAGCATGGCGCCGAGGTTCGGACCTTGCTCAGGATAGAGATAGGGTTCGATCAGTTCGGCTTCGATCACGGCCAGTGCGCCGCCGGGCAGGCGCACCATGTCGATCCGGGCGTAGACCGGGGCTTGCTCGAACGGCAGCATGGCCAGCACGGCTTCGGCGGCCTGCCGGTCGGCCGGTGCCGGATCGAGCGCGCTTTCGCGCCCGCCATAGAGCGACTGGATGCGGTAGTCGCCCGGTGCGGCGCGCTTGACCAGGGCATGGCTCAGCGCGCCGGCGATGAAGATGAAACTCAGCTCGCCCTCGGTCTGGATCGAAGGCAGGAACGGCTGGATCAGCGCCGGCTGGTCCATTCGCCACCCTGCCGGGGTTGCGCCCTTGGCAAAGCATTCCTGGCCGATGCCTCCGGCCCCCACGCGCCGCTTCACCACCACCTGGTCGCAGCCGAAATGGGCGAAGGCAGCTTCCACGACGGCCGCATCGGGCGCTTCGGGCCACAGTGTCGGGATGGTCGCGGCGCCGCGCTGCGCCAGCTCGCGCAGATAGAGCTTGTCGGCATTCCAGCGCACCACTTCGCGCGGATTGGCAACGATCACTCCGGCGGACTCAAGCTCGCCAAGCCTGGCGAGGAACTCGTCCTTCGACTCGATGTAATCCCAGGGCGTGCCGAGCAGCGCGACGTCGAATGTCCGCAGCTCGGCCAGCGGTGCGCGCCAGTCGATCGCTTGCACTTCGGCGCGTCCGGCCAGACCCCGGACCAGCGCGGTGAACTGGAGATCGTGTTCGAAGGCATCGGCGCGGCGGGCGGGCGAACCGGGCAAGGTTTCGGGGCAGGCAAGGAAGGCGATGCGCAATGGATGCTCCGGGGGGGCTCAGGGTTTTGACAGGTCAGGCGATCCTTGCCATGATCCCGTGCATGAGGCGTATTTCCACTTCCATGCGGCTGCGCAATCACGCGAGTCAATTGCCCGTGGGCCGCTAGCCCCGGGTCGCGACGCATTCATCCCCGCCGCCCGGGGCAAAGATCACCTCACATCCGTTTCCCACCGCGCCAGCGGCGCCGATGCCGCGCATGGAGCATGACCAATGCCTGATACCATTAGCCGTCCCGCCGCCCTCGCCAGCAAGCGCAAGGCCGCCCGTCCGCCGATCCAGATGCGCGAAAGCGATGCCGATCGCCTGTCCGAACTGGCGATGCGGATCGAAGCGAACCAGCCGCAACTGGCGGCCATGCTCACTGCCGAAATCGACCGCGCGCGGATCGTGGCCGATGCCCGCCTGCCGAAATCGGTGGTCGCCATGGGCTCGACCGTCCGCTTTGCCGACGACACTGCCGGGACCGAGCGCACCGTGCAGCTCGTCTATCCCCACCAGGCCGATATCGAGGCGGGCCGCCTCTCGATCCTGACCCCGGTCGGGGCGGGCCTGATCGGGTTGGGCGAGGGGCAGTCGATCAAGTGGCGCGATCGCGGTGAGCATGAGCGCGTGCTGCGCGTGGTTGAGGTCATGCCCCCGCAGGATTGAGGGCCCCTCAATGAAATCGCCCTCCCCAGCGGGGGAGGGCGACTTCATTCACGGAGAGGGCTGCAGGATCAGCGCGGCAGCTGGCTTGATCCCATCAGCATCTCGTCGACCGCGCGGGCGGCTTGGCGGCCTTCGCGGATCGCCCAGACGACCAGGCTCTGGCCCCGGCGCATGTCGCCGCAGGCGAAGATCTTGGGATCGCTGGTGCGATAGTCGATCACGTTGGCGGCAATGTTGCCGCGTGCGTCGAGCGCTACGCCGGCCTGGTCGAGCAAGCCCTGCTTCTTCGGACCGAGGAAGCCCATGGCCAGCAGGATCAGGTCTGCCTTCAGCGTGAATTCGCTGCCAGCGACTTCCTGCATCTTGCCGCCGACCCATTCGACGCGGACGCAGTCGAGCCCGGTGACCAGCCCGTCCTTGCCGGTGACGCGCTTGGTCAGGATCGCCCAGTCACGCTCGCACCCTTCCTCGTGGCTGGTCGAGGTGCGCAGCTTCATCGGCCAGTCGGGCCAGGTCAGCGCCTTGTCTTCCTTGGTGGGGGGCTTGGGCATGATCTCGATCTGGGTGACCGAGGCCGCACCCTGGCGGATCGAGGTGCCGACGCAGTCGCTGCCGGTGTCACCGCCGCCGATCACCACGACGTGCTTGCCGGTGGCGGTCAGCGAACCGCGCGGCGCGGCGCGGATTTCATCATCGCCCGCGTTGCGCTTGTTCTGCTGGGTCAGGAACTCCATCGCGAAGCGCACGCCCGGAAGTTCGAAGCCGGGGATCTCCAGCGGGCGCGGATCTTCCGCACCGCCCGACAACACCACCGCGTCGAAGTTTTCCTTCAGCGAGGCAACCGAAATGGTTACGCCGATCTCCGTCGAGGTGCGGAATTGGACGCCTTCGGCCTCCATCTGCACGATCCGGCGGTTGATCAGGTGCTTTTCCAGCTTGAAGTCGGGAATGCCGTAGCGCAGCAGGCCGCCGACGCGGTCAGCCTTCTCGAACAGGGTCACCGAATGGCCCGCGCGGGCCAGCTGCTGGGCCGCCGCCATGCCCGCCGGGCCGGAGCCGACCACGGCGACCGACTTGCCGGTGCGCACCGCGGGCACCTGCGGCACAATCCAGCCCTGTTCCCAGCCCTTGTCGACTATTGCGCATTCGATCGACTTGATCGTCACCGGCTGGTCGGTGATGTTCAGCGTGCAGCTTGCCTCGCAGGGCGCGGGGCAGATGCGGCCGGTGAACTCGGGGAAGTTGTTGGTCGAGTGCAGCACTTCCAGCGCCGACTGCCAGTCGCCTTCGTAGACCAGGTGGTTCCAGTCCGGGATGATGTTGTTCACCGGACAGCCGTTGTGACAATAGGGAATGCCGCAATTCATGCAGCGCGAGGCCTGCGCCTTCAGCGCTGGTTCCGCGTGCGGGATCACGAATTCGTTGTAGTGCTTCACCCGTTCGCCGGCGTCCGCATAGGTGCGGTCCTGGCGGTCGAGCTCGAGAAAGCCGGTTTCCTTGCCCATCGTTCTGACCCTTATTCCGCGGCCACCGAGGCGGCTTCCTGCCGCTCGGCCTCGAGTTGCTTGAGCGCCTTCGCATAGTCGCGCGGCATCACCTTGACGAACTTGCCCACCGAGCCGGCCCAGTCATCGAGCAGGGCACGAGCCCGCGCCGAGCCGGTGTGGAGGTGGTGGCGTTCGAGGAGGATGCGCAGGCGTTCACCGTCATGGCGCAGCATATCGCCCATGCCGGCGTCGCTGACGCTGACCGTGCGCTGCTGCGGACGGCCCGTGCCGTCCTCTTCGTCGCGCTCCGGCGAAACCGGCAGCAGGTCGACCTGCGCCGGGTTGCACAGCGCGGCGAAGGTGCCGTCGGGATCGTAGACATAGGCGATACCGCCCGACATGCCCGCCGCGAAGTTGCGCCCGGTCTTGCCGAGCACCGCGACGACGCCGCCGGTCATGTATTCGCAGCCATGGTCGCCGCAGCCTTCGACCACCGCGACGGCGCCCGAATTGCGCACCGCGAAGCGTTCGCCCGCCACGCCGTTGAAGAACGCCTCACCGGCAATCGCGCCATAGAGCACGGTGTTGCCGACGATGATGTTCTCGGTCGCCTCGCGGTTGACGTGGGTCGGCTGGCGCACGATCACGCGGCCGCCCGAAAGGCCCTTGCCGACATAGTCGTTGCCGTCACCGGTCAGCTCCAGCGTGACGCCGTGGGCAAGCCAGGCGCCGAAGCTCTGCCCGGCGGTGCCGGTCAGGCGGATCGCGATGGTGTTGTCCGGCAGGCCGGCATGGCCATAGCGGCGGGCAACCTCACCCGAGAGCATGGCGCCGACCGTGCGGTTGACGTTGATCACCTTGCGCTCGATCACCACCGGCTGGCGGTTGTCCAGGGCATCGGCGGCCGCCGCGATCAGATCGTTGTCGAGCGCCTTTTCCAGTTCGTGGTCCTGGGTCTGGCTCCAGCCGAGCGAGGGGCTGTCACCCAGCGGAACCTGGTGGAGGATGCGCGACAGGTCGACGCCCGAGGCCTTCCAGTGATCGATCGCCGGGCGCATGTCGAGCCGGTCGACCCGGCCGACCATCTCGGCGATGGTGCGGAAACCAAGCTCGGCCATGATCGCGCGCAGTTCTTCGGCCACGAAGAAGAAGTAGTTGATCACGTGCTCCGGCTGGCCGGTGAAGCGCGCCCGCAGCACCGGGTCCTGAGTCGCGACGCCGACCGGGCAGGTGTTGAGGTGGCACTTGCGCATCATGATGCAGCCGGCCGCGATCAGCGGGGCGGTGGCAAAGCCGAACTCGTCCGCGCCGAGCAGCGCGGCAACCGCAACGTCGCGGCCCGTGCGCAGGCCGCCGTCGGCCTGCACGCAGATGCGGCTGCGCAGGTTGTTGAGGATCAGCGTCTGCTGGGTTTCGGCCAGGCCGATTTCCCATGGGCTGCCGGCATGGGTGAGCGACGTAAGCGGCGAAGCGCCGGTGCCGCCTTCGTAGCCCGAGATCGTCACGTGGTCCGCGCGCGCCTTGGAAACGCCCGCAGCAACCGTGCCGACACCGACTTCCGAGACCAGCTTGACCGAGATCCGCGCACCGGTGTTGACGTTCTTCAGGTCGTGGATCAGCTGGGCCAGATCCTCGATCGAATAGATGTCATGGTGCGGTGGCGGGCTGATCAGGCCGACGCCCGGGGTGGAATGACGGGTCGCGCCGATGGTCTTGTCGACCTTGTCGCCGGGAAGCTGGCCGCCTTCGCCGGGCTTGGCGCCCTGGGCCATCTTGATCTGCACGTCATCGGCATTGACCAGGTATTCGGTGGTTACGCCGAACCGGCCCGACGCGACCTGCTTGATCGCGGAGCGCAGGTTGCGGCCATCGGGCATCGGCTTGAAGCGGCGCGGATCCTCGCCACCTTCACCGGTGTTCGACTTGCCGCCGATCTGATTCATGGCCGCGGCGAGCGTGGTGTGCGCTTCCCAGCTGATCGAGCCATAGCTCATCGCGCCGGTGGCGAAGCGCTTGACGATTTCGCTGGCCGGTTCGACTTCGCTGATGTCGATCGGCTTGTCGGCCTTCCTGAATTCCATCAGGCCGCGGATCGTCAGCATTCGGCTGGACTGGTCGTTGATCGACTTGGCGAACTCTTCGTAGTTCTTCCAGTCGTTGCCGCGCACCGCGTGCTGCAGCTGGGCGATGTTCTGCGCCGTCCAGGCGTGTTCCTCGCCGCGCAGGCGCAGGCCGTACATCCCGCCCACGTCGAGCATCTTGCGGTAGATCGGGTTGTCGCCATAGGCGGCCTGGTGGCGGCGCACCGCCTCTTCGGCGACCTGTTCCAGCCCGACGCCCTCGATGGTGGTCGCGGTGCCGGTGAAGTACTTGTCGATGAACGCGCTCGACAGGCCGACCGCGTCGAAGATCTGCGCGCCGCAATACGACTGGTAGGTGCTGATGCCCATCTTGGACATCACCTTGAGGATGCCCTTGCCGACCGCCTTGATGTAGTTCTTCTGGACGGTCTTGGCGTCGAGCGGCAGCTCCTTGCGGACGCGGATCTCTTCCAGCGTCTCGAAGGCGACATAGGGGTTGATCGCCTCGGCGCCATAGCCTGCCAGCACGCAGAAGTGATGCACTTCGCGCGCTTCGCCGGTTTCCACGACCAGGCCGGTCTGCATCCGCAGGCCCTGGCGGACGAGGTGGTGGTGGACCGCCGCAGTTGCCAGCAGGGCGGGCATCGGGATGCGGTCAGGCCCCTGGGCGCGATCGGACAGGATCAGGATGTTCTTGTCCTGCAGCACCGCTTCGGTCGCGGCCCAGCACATTTCCTTGATCGCCATTTCCAGGCCCGCCGCGCCGGTGCGGGCGTCCCAGGTCATGTCGATGGTCTCGGTGCGGAAGGCGCCGTCGAGCGCGGCTTCGACCGAGCGGATCTTGGCAACTTCCTCGTTGGTGAGGATCGGCTGGGAAACCTCCAGGCGCTTGTGGGTGCCGGCTTCCATGCCCAGCAGGTTCGGGCGAGGGCCGATCATGCTGACCAGGCTCATCACCAGTTCCTCGCGGATCGGGTCGATCGGCGGGTTGGTGACCTGGGCGAAGTTCTGCTTGAAATAGTCGTAGAGCAGGCGGCTGCGGCTCGACAGCACCGCAATCGGCGTGTCGGTGCCCATCGATCCGATCGGATCGTCGCCCTTGGCGCCCATCGGTTCGAGGAACTTCGAGACGTCTTCCTGGGTGTAGCCGAAGGCCTGCTGGCGATCGAGCAGGCTGGTGGTTTCCACTGCCAGCTGCGCCAGTTCGGGCTCGACCAGGTCGAGGTCCTTGAGCTTGTACTGCGCGGCTTCGAGCCAGTCCTCATAGGGCTGCTCGGCGGCGAGCTTGGCCTTCAGCTCCTCGTCCTCGATGATCCGGCCCTGGTCGAAATCGATCAGCAGCATGCGGCCCGGCTGGAGCCGCCACTTGCGCACGATGTTCTCTTCCTTGATCGGCAGGACGCCGCTTTCAGAAGCCATGACCACCAGATCATCGTCGGTGACGAGGAAGCGCGCCGGGCGCAGGCCATTGCGATCCAGCGTGGCGCCGATCTGGCGGCCATCGGTGAAGGCGACGGCGGCCGGACCGTCCCACGGTTCCATCAAGGCGGCGTGGTATTCGTAGAAGGCGCGGCGCTTGGCATCCATCAGCGGGTTGCCGGCCCAGGCCTCAGGGATCAGCATCATCACCGCGTGGGCCAGGCTGTAGCCGCCTGCCAGCAGCAGTTCGAGCGCGTTGTCGAGGCAGGCCGTGTCCGACTGGCCGTGCGGGATCAGCGGCCACATCTTGTCGAGGTCCGCACCCAGCAGTTCGCTTTCCATGGTGCGGCGGCGCGCGTTCATCCAGTTGACGTTGCCGCGCACCGTGTTGATCTCGCCGTTGTGGGCGATGAAGCGATAGGGGTGCGCCAGCTTCCAGCTGGGGAAGGTGTTGGTGGAAAAACGCTGGTGAACCAGGCCCAGCGCGGAAACGCAGTCCGGATCGCGCAGGTCGTCATAGAAGCTGCCGACCTGGGTGGCGAGCAGCAGGCCCTTGTAGACCACGGTGCGGCTCGAGAAGCTCGGCATGTAAAGCTCGGTCAGGCCGGGCAGGCCGTGCTTTTCCGCAAGAGCGGCCAGCGGGTTCTGGGTCTGCTTGCGGATCGCCAGGATCTTGCGCTCGAACGCATCCTGGTCCTCGCAGCCTTCGCCGCGCGCGACGAAGCACTGGCGGATCACCGGCATTTCGGCGATCACCGTCTTGCCCAGGCCATCAAGGCTCACCGGCACGTCGCGCCAGCCGATCAGGCGCTGGCCTTCCTTGGCGATGAACTTTTCAAAGGTGCCGACGATGAACTCGCGCGAGGCTTCGTCCTGCGGCAGGAAACACATGGCGACGGCATAGTCGCCCGGCTGCGGCAGCTTCAGGCCCTCGCCATCGGCCCACTTGCGATAGAGCGCGTCGGGCAGCTGGATCAGGATGCCCGCGCCGTCGCCCAGCAGCGGGTCGGCGCCGACTGCGCCGCGATGGTCGATGTTTTTGAGAATCTCCAGCGCCTGGCTAATGATCGCGTGGCTTTTCGCACCCTTGATATGGGCGACAAAGCCCACACCACATGCGTCATGCTCGTTGCGCGGATCGTAAAGCCCCTGAGGCGCAGGCAAACCCATCGATAGTTCCATCCTGTTTCTGGTGCCGCAGTCGGCGATTCGCGCCCATTCGGGGTGCTAACCGCTGAATTTTGGCAATTAAGCACAACTTCCCTTGCCGCGAAAAGCAGCGAAAATTGCGCGAGGATTCCCCTTGGCGACAGGAAGGTGTTTTTGCAACCGCGAAAAGGCGGGCAGAGGGCCAAATAGCGCGTACGCTCCGCCGGGCAAGCCCGGAGGAGCGTCTGGTCGGGTGGATAGTGGCATCTGCCGACGGCGGATCAGGCCGCCCCGCTCATCCTCTGCAGGCTGGCGAGGGCCGAGCGCAGGGCGCGTTCGGTTTCGGCGGGATCAAGCGCGGGGCCAGGCGTGGGCGCGGAGGCGACGGGCTGACCCTGGCCCGCCTGGGCCGGGGCATCGAAGCGGCGGAACGGCGCGGTTTCGACAGGCTCGCCGGGAGCCGTTGCGGCGGCGCCCGTAGCAATCGGGGCAGCGAACGGGGCTATCGGGGCGAACTGGGCCGGGATCGGCGCCGGACGACTGGCCTGCCCGGGAAAGATCACCACGGGTTCGGCTGCCAGGCCATCGCCGTCGGGTTCCTCGATCCGCACGAAGGGGCTGGAGGATGTCGGTCTGCCGAGTTCCAATAGCGAGCCATAATTGTCGTCCTGATCCCCGTCCGCGTCGGAATCGGCGAAGTCGGAGAGCGACAGGCGCGCGCGGGCGGCGGGCGCCGCAAATGGCGCGGGTGCGGTGGCCGCCGGTTCACGCCCAAGATGAGGATCGGACTCGGACTCGGGCTCGGATTCGGCCGGGACGATCGGCATGCGGCGCGGAGGCAGCAGGCTGTCGAGCGGATCGTCATCACCGGGATCGTCGAACTGCAGGGGGCGGAAAGCGGCCGGCATCGCGAGCGGCGCTTGCGCGATTGGCGGCATGGCAGGCTCGCCGGGTTCCTCGGGAAGGACGATCGGCGGCAGGTTCGCGAAGGGGTCGAAACGCGGCGGCGGTGCTGACGCGCTCGATTCGGACTGGGCTTGCGGCACCGCCAGAACCTCGCGTTCCGCCAGCGGAGGCGGAGGCGGAACGACGTCCGGCTCGCGGAGAAGATCCGCAGCCGCCCGCCGCGCCGCAGCGGCGGCCGCATCGCGGGCCTCGCGCCGGCGGCGCATCGATTCGGTGAGCCGCACCGCGAGGTCGGCAATGCCAAGGTCCGCGGGGTGCGGCACCTGCTCGCCGGTAGGCTCGGCGCTGGCTGGCACCTCGGCAGTGGCGGGGTTGGCAAGCGGCGGCGCCGGACGGTCGAACAGCGGCTCCGGCTCCGGCGTGTCGAAAACCGAAACCTGGTATCCCGCAGCCTTCACCGCATCGCGGGGGACAGCGCCATCGACCACCGGCATGCCGAAGATCTGGTGGGAAGGGTTGGCATCCGTGATCGGATCGGCGGCTTCTGCGGCGTTGCCGGGTGCGGCCGGCGGGGCCTGGAACAACTTCCGGATCGGTGTCGGCCCATCCTCTGCCACCGAGGGCGCTACTGGAGTTTCGCCGCCGGGCGGGGTCCGGTTGGCCGGCGACCAGTCGAGCCGCACCGCATCGGCAAGCGTGGCCTGTGGTTCGGCAAACCCGTCCAGGTCGAGCGGTTCGGCCTGCGATTCTGCCGCGGCCACTCCGAATTCGTCGCCGCCAACGTGCAGGATCTGGAGATGGCCCCCGGGCAAGGGAGCGTTGTCATAGGGCACGAAGGTGCCCTCTTCATGGTCGATCGCGAGGGCACGGCGGCGACCGGCCAGAGCGACGTGGGCTTCGGCGCCTTCCGGGTCGTCGAGCCCGTCGCAGCCCAGCTCGTCGAGGGCCGAGATCGGCTGGCGCACGGGCGGCTCGACAACGCTGCCGTTGTGGCGGGGAGTATCAGGTTCCATATCCAGATTGGCGGCGCCGCGCTTGCGCTGACGCACTTCCTGCTTCGGACGGGCGATGCGGCGCGCGATCAGGGTGCCGATTACCGCGCCCAGCGCGGACAGGACCAGCGCGATCAGGATCCGCGCGGTGACGCCCAGCGGCGGGGCGGCTGCCGGGATCACCAGGTCGATCCTGCTGGCGATCACCGCCTGCTCGATCAATGCGGGACGGATTGCCAGGCTGCCGAGGCCGAACAGCGCCCCGAACCAGAGCGCCACGACAGCCGGGAACAGCTGGTGGCTGGAGATGGGCCTGGCCTTGCCGGTCCTGCGCTTGTTCTTGGCCACGATAGATAACCCCTGTCAGTCCTGTTCGCTGCCCAAGCCGTTGAGCCTATGCGGCTTTGCGGATGGCGCGATCCAGGCTTCGGGCTATCACCCCTTGGTAAACATCTTGATAACGATGAATATTCCGTGCCCAGTCGTGATTGGCCGCAACCTGCGCCCGCCCTGCGGCGCGGCGGGCATCCCAGGTGTCGCGGGCGCCCAGCAAGGCCGCGAGCGCGGCGGCGCAGGCGGCGGGATCGTCTGGCGAGAACAGGGTGCCGGTGACGCCATCGGTAATCAGCTCGCGGTGCCCGCCCACGGCGGAGGCCGCGACCAGCTTGCCCTGGGCCATGGCCTCCAGCGGCTTGAGCGGAGTCACGAGGTCGGTCAGGCGGCTGGCCTTGCGAGGATAGGCCATGACGTCCATCAGCGCGTAATAGCGTTCGACCTGATCGTGCGGCACGCGGCCCACGAAGCGGATCGCCCGCGCCGCGCTCGACGCTTCGGCCTGGGCCTTGAGCGCCTCTGCGCAGGGGCCGCCGCCAACCATTAGCAGCCGTGCATCCGGCACCTGCCGGACCAGCGCCGGCATGGCCGCGATCAGGTCGTCCAGACCCTCGTAATCATAGAAGCTGCCGATGAAGCCGACCACCGGGCCCTTGCCCAGTTCCAGTTCGTCCGCCAGCGCCTGCTCGCGCGGGGCTTCCCCGCCGAACAGCGACAGGTCCACGCCATTGGGGCTGATGGTGATCTTGGCCGGGTCGGTGCCGCGCCGGACAAGGTCGTCCTTCAGGCCCCGGCAGATCGTTACCACGGCATCGGCCCGCGCGACCACATGATCTTCCAGCGCGCGGGTCAGGCGGTATTTCAGCCCGCCTTCCCGGCTGGTGCCGTTGGAGACGGCCGCGTCTTCCCAGAAGGCGCGGATTTCATAAACGACGGGAATGCCAAGGCGCTTTCCGGCGATCAGCGCGGCCTTGCCGCACAGCGCGGGCGAATGGGCGTGAAGCACGTCCGGCCGCCATTTGCCGGCCAGCCGCTCGATCGCGGCGGCCAGCGCGGTGATCTCGCGCCATTCGCGCAGCGCGGGCGGCCCGCTCGCAGTGCCGGGGGTGCGGTGAAAGGTCAGGCCGTCGATCTGCTCGGTCGCGGGGCCGTCGGCGCTGTGGCGCAGGCCGGTGATGCCGCGCACCTCATGACCCGCCGCCGCCTGCGCGGTCAGGATCGCGCGGGTGCGGAAGGTATAGCCGCTGTGCAGCGGCAGCGAGTGATCGAGAACGTGCAAGACCCTGGTCATCGGCCTGAACCCTAGGCCAATAGCCTTAACGCGCCGTCAACTCCGCCCTGCTAATCCGCCGCGAATGATCGACAATTTCGCCCTGGCGCTGACGCACGGCCTGATTGTGGTGGCGTTCTGGCGCCTGCTGCAAAGCGACGCGCTTGATCGCGACCCGGGCCCGGCCGATGCTGGCGAGACAGCGCGGGAGGTGCCGCCTCCCCCGCCCGGAAAGCTGCCGCGTGCTTGACCTGGCGATCACTGCCTTCACTCTCGTGCTGCTGGCGGCGGGGCTGCGGCGGCCGTTCCTGTGGGTGCTGGCCTACCTCTACATCGATATCCTGCTGCCGCAGAAGATCAGCTGGTCGCTTCTCGCCTCGCTGCCGATCTCGTTGATCGCCTTCGTCCTGGCGTTCCTCGGCTGGCTTGTACTGGATGCCAAGGAGGACAGCCGCTTCACCCTGCGCCAGACGCTGATCGTGGTGCTGCTGGTCTATTGCGGGATCACCACGACCATGGCCGATTTTCCGGAACCGGCTCTGGAAAAGTGGAGCTGGGTCTGGAAATCGCTGGTCTTCGCGGTGTTCCTGCCGCTGACTCTGCGCACGCGCCTGCGGATCGAATCCGCTGTGCTGGTCATGGTGCTGACGGCTGGGGCGATCATCATCAGCGGCGGGATCAAGACCCTGGGCGGCGGCGGCGGCTATGGCACGCTGCGGCTGTTCGTGGCCGACAATGCCGGGCTTTACGAAGGTTCGACCCTGTCGATGGTCGCAGTGGCGATGATCCCGCTGGTGTGGTGGGCAGCGCGCCACAGCACGATCTTTCCGCGCGATTGGCGCACCACGCTGTTCGCGATCGCCCTGACCTTTGCCTGCCTGCTGATCCCGATCGGCACCCAGACCCGCACCGGGCTGCTGTGTATCGGCCTGCTGGCGGTGCTGTCGCTGCGCAGCGTCAAGCGGCGGTTCCTCTACATCACCATGGCGGCCGTGGTGGCGCTGGCGGCGATCCCGCTCCTGCCCGAAAGCTACACCAAGCGGATGAGCACGATCGAGAACCACAAGGCCGACCAGTCGGCCTCCACCCGCGTCGCGGTGTGGATGTGGACGCTGGACTATGCGAAGCACAACCCTTTCGGCGGCGGGTTCGATGCCTATCGCGGGAACAAGATCAAGGTCGAGATGCGCGATGTCGAAGGCAGCGGCAACAACGTCTCGGTCGATGTCAACGAAGCCTATGACGAATCGCGGGCCTACCATTCCAGCTATTTCGAGATGTTGGGCGAACAGGGCTGGCCCGGCCTGGCGCTGTGGCTGTGGCTCCACGCGCTGGGACTGTGGCAGATGGAGCGGATTCGCAGGCGCTGGGGCAAGCGGACCGGGCCGGACACAGGCTGGCAGGCGCCGCTCGCCAATGCGCTGCAACAGGCGCAACTCGTCTACCTGACGGGATCGCTGTTCGTCGGCATCGCCTTCCAGCCGTTCATCTTCATGCTGATCGGGCTGCAGTGCGGGCTGTGGAGCTACCTCAAGCGGATCGACGCGCCGAGCCGCCCGCCCGCGATCCGCCGCCCGCCCGCGATCCGCCGCGCGCCCGTGCTGCGGACGGAGGCGGCATGAGCGCCGCCGCGCCCCGCCACCTCGACGCGCTGACCGGCATCCGCGGGATCGCGGCCTGGGGAGTGGTGCTTTACCATATCCGGCTCTCGCTCACCGCGCTGCTGCCCGAGCCGGTGATCGCGGCGCTGGGCAAGGGCTATCTCGCGGTCGACCTGTTCTTCATCCTCTCGGGCTTCGTGATCTGGTACAATTACGCCGCGCGCCTGCGGGATGGCGGCTGGCACGAGGCACGTCTGTTCCTGTGGCGGCGTTTCGCGCGGGTCTGGCCGCTTCACGGCGCGATCCTGGCGGTGTTCGCGGTCTTTGCCGGCCTGCTGCTGGTGACGGGGCGTGACGCCTCGGGATATCCGCTGGGCGAACTGCCACTGCACGTCCTGCTGATCCAGAACTGGGGGCTGACGGGTGAACTGGCGTGGAACCACCCGGCGTGGTCGATCAGCACCGAATTCGCCGCCTACCTGCTGTTCCCGCTGCTGGTCTTTGCCGCGCCGTGGGAGCGGATGCCCGCGCCCGTACTGCTGCTGCTGGCCGGGCTGCTCGCGATCGTTCTCTACCTGTTGTTCGCCCTGACCGGGCGCGACAACCTTGGCGCGGACATCCCGCAAATGGGTCTCTGGCGCTGTCTTGCGGGCTTCGCGATGGGCATGATCCTCTGCCTGCTGTGGGGCCGCTGGCGGGATGCGCCGCTTGGCGGAGCTTTCGCCGCGCTCGCCTGCGCCGGGATCGTGGCGATCGCCTGGACCTTCGACCTGCCGGAAACCGCCTGGGTTCCCGCAGCCTTCTTTGCGGGCCTTCTGGCGCTCGCGCTGGGTAAGGGGCCGGTCGTGAGGCTGCTCGGCGGCAAGGCGCTGACCTGGCTTGGGGAGGTCAGCTATTCGACCTACCTCGGGCATTTCCTGCTGTTCATCCTCTACAAGATCGCCTTCGTCAATGCCTCGCTCCAGCTCGGCTGGGCGGGCCTGACCGGCTATCTGGCGTTGGTCCTCGCTGCCTCGGCAGGGCTCTATTATGGGCTGGAAAAGCCGGCGCAGCGCTGGCTGAACCGGCGCCCCCCGCGCTGGGCGCAGGCCCCCCAACCGCTAGCAGCCGAGTGATTCGCGCTTCCTCATCAAGGCAGGGATGACCTTGCCGTAGCGGCACGCCGGACCACGTTGCACTGGCGCGCGGCTTGGGCCATGACTGCGCCTTTCCAGCCATGAGAGGAGAGGCGCATGACTCCGCAGGAACTGCAGGCCAAGGTTGGCCAGGATATCGGGACTTCGGACTGGTTCGAGGTGACCCAGGAACGCATCAACAAGTTCGCCGAGGCGACCGGCGACTTCCAGTTCATTCACATCGACGAGGAAAAGGCCAAGCTGACCCCGTTCGGCGGGACCATTGCCCACGGCTTTCTGACCCTGTCGCTGATCCCGGTGCTGGCCGCGATGACCGAAGGCGCGCGCGTTACCGACGTCAAGATGGGCGTCAATTACGGCGGCAACAAGACTCGTTTCATCTCGCCGGTCCGCTCGGGCAAGCGGGTTCGCGCCCACATCAAGCTGCTCGACCTGGTCGAGAAGCGCCCTGGCCAGTGGCAGCAGACCAATGAATACACCATCGAGATCGAGGGCGAGGAAAAGCCCGCGCTGATCGCCGAATGGGTGATGCAGTTCTTCGTCTGATCCGGTTCCTCCCCGGGATGGATTCGACATCAGCAAACCAAGGAATTTCCTATGTCACGTGACGCAGTCATCGTCGCCGCAGCCCGCACCCCCATCGGCCGGGCCTATCGCGGCGCCTTCAATGCCACCCCGGGCGCCACGCTCGGCGCGCTCAGCCTGGAAGCGGCGATTGCCCGCGCCGGGATCGAAGGCGCGGAAGTCGACGACGTGGTTTGGGGCTCGGCGCTCCAGCAGGGTGCGCAGAGCGGCAACATCGGTCGCCAGGTCGCCCTGCGCGCGGGCCTGCCGGTCACCGTTTCGGCCATGAGCATGGACCGCCAGTGCTCCTCGGGCCTGATGTCGATCGCCACGGCCAGCAAGCAGGTTGTGTTCGACCGGATGGACGTGGTTGCCGCCGGCGGCCAGGAATCGATCAGCCTGGTCCAGACCAAGGACATGCGCGTCCAGCCCGACCCCTCGCTGATGGCGATGCACCAGGCGATCTACATGCCGATGCTCCAGACTGCCGAGATCGTCGGCAAGCGCTATGGCATCGGCCGCGACGCCTGCGACGAATATGCCCTGCAGTCGCAGCAGCGCACCGCCGCCGCCCAGGCCGCAAACCTGTTCGCGGACGAGATCGTCCCCTGCACCGCGACCATGGCCGTGACCAACAAGG